>Ga0114922_10006045_pt1 | contig 11123 bp, 13 predicted proteins | sample AartaG_FD_100975 | JGI IMG/M metagenome (GOLD analysis project Ga0114922, IMG submission 100975) | Deep subsurface microbial communities from Aarhus Bay to uncover new lineages of life (NeLLi) - Aarhus_00045 metaG | ecosystem: Environmental > Aquatic > Marine > Oceanic > Sediment | place...
AAAATGGCGATTAAAATTAAAAATAAAAACAAGAAAAAAGTTTCAATAATCATTCTTGAAAAAATCTTGCATATCATTGAAAAGAAAATAATAATAAAAACATCGCCATTTTTTTATGAATAGGTCAGGCTAGAGGAAATATTATGCCTAAAGACCAAGAGCTTAAAAATTATGCAGACGCATTGCAGGAGCAGCTCATGCAGCAGATGCGCAAAGTATACAGCGAAGCAGTAATTGAACGCTGGCAGAATCCCAGAAATGTGGGAAAAATTGACAACCCGGACGGATACGGTAAGGTCAAAGGTATATGCGGCGATACTATGGAGTTTTTCCTAAAAATAGAAAAAAATAAAATTTCTGAGTGTACTTTTATGACCGACGGATGCGGCACAAGCATGGCGGCAGGAAGTATGGCTACAGAAATCGCTAAAAATAAGACCTTTACTGAAGCTTTGGCTAAAGTAAGTGCTGAAGAAATTCTTAAGCAACTCGGAGGCCTGCCCGAAGATAGTGTACACTGTGCTCAGCTTGCTTCAGAATCTTTAAGACGTGCCCTAGCTGATTATCTCCATAACCGCAGCTCTCCCTGGAAAAATCATTATAGAAAAATTTAACCTGAATTCAAATAACTGTCCCCCTTTATGGAGGAAATATGAGAGAATGTAGCATTGAAAAGAATAAACAAAACTGCAACTGTACATATGACCCATGCAGCCACAAAGGCATCTGCTGTGAATGTATCCAGTATCACTGGAGCATGCAGGAATTACCTGCCTGCCTCTTTCCGGATGAAGTGGAAAAAACCTTTGACCGTTCTTTGCGCAGGTTTATAGAGATATATAAAGACAAAGTCTAACCTGGACTATTCATAAAAAATGTCGATATTTATGATACCTCTTTTTTAATCAGTATTTTACATTGATTTCTACAGTAACTCAATTTACTATTTCGTTCACAATATAATCTCTATTTGTAATCGACATTTCTTACCTTTCAGGCGAGCCGATCTCACCGCATCTACTTTGTTGCAGCGGATTCGCAGTGAAGGACCACAGCTTCATCCCCTGCGCCTCGTATCTGCGGCAACCTCGACTCGTGAATAATCCAGGTTCTCCTAGACTATTCATAAAAAATGAAATTCAGGTGTGGCTTGTGCTCGCTTCAGCCACATCAGAATTTCATAAGATAGAAGACTTTAACTAAAATTTCACCTTTTACTGCCTTTCCTGAAGTTCCTGTTTTTCCTGCTTTTCTTCATCTGCGGCAACCTCGACTCGTGAATAATCCAGGCTAAATAAAAAAAAGCTTGACACGTAGAAATTATTCTTTTATACTTACTTTGTTTTGCAAAGTTCTTTGTTTTTTAATTATCAAGGAGGAAACATGAATCAGAATCAAATGAAAGAAGAAATTCAACTAATTAAGCAGATGGTTGAAAAAACCAAAAAAGCTTATGCTGAATCCTGGCAGTATTTTTCAACCTGGGGTATATTAATTATTCTGGCGATTGCAGGGAATTATATCCTTGCCTTTTTTGAAGTGTTCCAGTGGATCTGGGTCAACTGGATCGCCTTTATGATTATTGGGATTCTCTACTCTCTTTTTTACCTGGGGAAAAAAGAAAAAAACCGGGGAGCAAAAACATACTCCCAGATAGCGGTCGGCCATCTTTGCTTTGCCTGCGGTATCGCCTTATTTCTAGGAGGATATATCTTTCCCATTCTCAAGCTTTATTCCTACGAGGTCATTCCTGTGATCATTGCCCTGGTCCTCGGCATTATGCTTTTTGGCATGGGAGGGATCTATGAGTGGAACTTATTGAAGTGGGGAGGTGTAATCTGGTGGCTTGGCTGCATAGTAATGATCTTTGTTCCCTGGCAGTACCGAGCACTTATCTGTATACCACTCATAATATTTGGACATTTAGTGCCCGGATTTATTCTTCGCTCTCAATATCAAAAAGAAAGAATTCAAAATGGATCCTAAAAAATTCACTCAACTGGATACCGTGATCCACTCCAAAATAAGGCTGGCAGTAATTTCTATCCTGATATCAGTCAAGGAGGCTGATTTTAATTATTTAAAGAAGACGATCGGAACTACTGACGGAAACTTAAGCACTCATCTTTCAAAACTAGAAGAAAACGACTATGTCGCTGTAAAAAAGGCATTCAAAGGAAAAAAACCGCACACCACTTATGCTATTACAAAAAAAGGCAAGAAAGCATTTTCCAAATACCTGGAATTTTTAGAAGATCTTCTTCATTTTAAAAAAGGAGGATAAAACATGAATAAAAACAAAACTAAACTTAAATCCATTCGTAAATTATTTTTACTATCCCTTGTCTTTGGAATCTTCTTTATGCCAATTTTTTCTGCTGCAGCGATTGACGAAGCTGTCATAACTGCTATAACAAATGTTCGCATATTCAATGGTAAAAAGGTCATACAATCAGGAACCGTTGTTATTTCTGATGAGAAAATAGTTCAAGTCGGAAAGGATATTCAAATACCGGAAGGATCACAAATAATCGAAGGAAAAGGATTTACTCTTCTGCCCGGTTTTTTTGACTCTCATGCTCATATCTGGGCCTCTCAAAATTTAAAACAATCTCTGGTCTTCGGAGTAACAACAGTCGTAGATATGTTTATGGATATTAAAGCTATGACTGAGATAAAGAAAAAACAGTTATCAGGCCAGTCCAAAGACATAGCCTTTTTGATATCAGCTGGAACACTTACAACAGCCCCTGGAGGTCACGGCACCCAATACGGCCCCCCTATTCCAACCATATCCAAGCCGGAAGAAGCTCAAGCCTTTGTAAACGCAAGAATTGCAGAAGGATCTGACTTTATAAAGATCATCTTGGATGATGGTAGTGCATATGGAACAAACAGACCTACTCTCGATAAAGCAACCTTATCTGCAGTAATCCATGCAGCCCATCAAAAGGAAAAACTAACGATCATACACGCAGCTACCCTCAAAAACTGTATGGACGCTATGGAAGCCGGGGTAGACGGCCTGGCTCATCTTTATTTTAACAATGCCAATGACCAGGACTTCGGCCTGCTTGCCGCTAGAAAAAAAGTGTTTGTTATCCCTACTCTTACAGTATTAGAAAGCATGCAGGGCGGCATAAAATTAATTGAAGATCAGAATCTACTTCCTTACTTAACCCCAAATGATATTACTATGCTAAAAGCTACCTTTCCTTTCCAAATTGAGAAGGAAGCATTTGCAGCCGCCCAGAAAGCTTTGAAACAATTAAAAGACGAGCATGTTCCCATCCTAGCAGGTACTGATGCCCCCAATCCCGGTACGACCTATGGGGCAAGCTTACACTATGAACTTGAATTGCTTGTAAAATCAGGGCTCTCTCCCACAGAAGCATTACAGTCAGCTACTTCGATCCCTGCTAAAATATTCGGCCTTAAAGACCGGGGACATATCAAGGCCGGATTCAAAGCTGATCTTTTACTTGTTAAGGGAGATCCTACCAAAGACATATTAAATTCACGCAACATCATCCAGGTCTGGAGAGAGGGAGTAAAAGTTGAACGCAGCCAGTATCTTGAATCTGTAGCGCAAGCAAAAAAACAGATTGAAAATCAGAAAAAAGCACCTCCTCCAGAAAATTCAGAATCAGGATGGGTCAGCGACTTTGAAGGGAAAAAGATCTCCTCTAATTTTGGGGCCGGTTGGTCCATATCCACTGACTCTATGATGGGCGGAAAATCTACTGCAGAATACAGATGGGAAAATGAAGGAGCTCTGGGAAGCAGGGGGTCGCTGCTTATAACAGGGATGGTCGATAAAGAAAGTTCAACTCCCTGGGCAGGCGCCTTTTTCTCTCCCGGGCATACTATGATGAGCCCTGCTAACCTTTCCTTTAAAAAATCTATCAGCTTCTGGGCAAAAGGAGATGAAAAAACATTTTCTGTAATGATCTTTGCGCAAAGTCTCGGTTTTACACCAGCAATGAAGACTTTTACCACCGGAATGAAGTGGAAAGAGTATGTCTTTCCTTTTAAAGATTTCAATATTGAAGGCCATGACATCATGGGAATATTTATCGGCAGTTCAACGGAGGCGGGGAAATTTTTTCTTCAGATCGATAATGTCCGCTTAAAATAAAGAGTCAATTTTCTATTTGCTATTTGCCATTTACTTTGTATTATTATTGTTGATGTTTTACATAGGCACAGCAGGGTGGAGTTATAAAGATTGGGAGGGAATCGTCTACCCTCTAAAAAAAGAAACAGGCTTTCATGCTCTGGTTTTTTTATCCCGCTTTTTAAACTTTGTCGAAATAAACAGCACTTTTTACCGCCAGCCAATATTTAATATCGCTCTTTCCTGGGTTAAAAGAGTCGAGCACCTGCAGGTTTTTCTCTTTGCAGTCAAACTTAACCAGGTTTTCACTCATACAAAAGGAGACTTCTCTCAAATAGATGTAGACCAATTCAAGTCCGGTATAGAGCCTTTAATTACAAATAATCGTCTAGCTGCTATTCTTGTGCAGTTCCCCTGGTCCTTTGCATATACAGATTCAAACCTTGAATATATGATAAATTTATTTAGAATATTTTCCGGCTATCCCTTGACCCTAGAAATACGGCAGGGAAAATGGGATCATCCGGATTTTTTCAAAACCCTATCCGAATACAAAGTCGGTTTCTGTAATATCGACCAGCCTGTATTTAAAAACTCGATAAGTCCAAGCTCCCACAGCACCAATCCTGAATTTTCCTATGTCAGACTGCACGGGCGTAATTACAAAAATTGGTTTAAAAAAGATGCAGGAAGAGATGCCCGGTATGACTACCTGTATTCCAATGATGAATTGGATAGCTGGATTAAGCGGATAAAAGAGCTGGGCAAAAAAAGCAAAAATGTCTATATAGTCACAAACAACCATTACCGCGGGCAGGCGATGGCCAATGCCCTTCAGCTCAAGAATAAAATCTCAGGTGAAAAACTGGATATCCCATTCAAACTTCTAAAACATTACCCTGTTCTCAAAGACATTGCAAAAAGGATCGAAAAGGGGCAGATGGATCTTTTTGATGATGAACAGACCTAACGCTAATAAATATATTACTCTAGACCTGCCTGGGTAAATTAAAATAATCCTTGACAATCCTCCTTAATTGATATAATTTATATAGATATAGTAGTATTAGGAGATAATCATGAAACGTTTTACTATGCCCCGAACAGCACATTGTTCTGAAGGCTGTAAACTGAAATCCTGAGCATGATGTAAAACTGCTCATCTTCAAAACTTACTTCTGAAAAAATATATTTGATTTTTCCTGCCAAAATTTCGTATTATATAGAGTAATAATTTTATTTCAGGGATAACATATTATATATAAAGATCGGAGTATAATCTTCTTTAAACTAAAGATTAATCACACAATCAGACAATCCCGTCTTATATCCCCAACATCATGAAAGAAATAAAAGACTTAACCAAAGAGGAGCTCATAGAACTGCTTACGGATGCTTCAAAAAATTGGCTGGCTCATGATGGGCTCTGGTTCCAGGCGGTCGAAAATAAATTCGGCATTGAAACCGCCATGGAATTGGACAGAAAGGCCTGGAAGAAATTTACTGTGATAGAAGCTAAAAGAATTTTAAAGCAGCTGGGCATAAAACCAGGAGGAGGGATTCAGGCTCTTATCCAGGCACTTCAATTCAGGCTCTATGCCCACATCAATAAACAGGAAGTGACCGAGTCCAGTGAAAAACACTGTGTCTTTCGTATGAACCACTGCCGGGTACAGGAAGCAAGAAAAAGGAAGGGTCTTTCTGACTTTCCCTGTAAATCTATAGGAATCGTGGAATACAGCGGATTTGCAAAAACAATAGATCCAAGGATAAAGACCAGGTGTCTTATCTGTCCTCCTGATCCTCATCCGGATGACGTGTGGTGCGCTTGGGAATTTACGCTGGAGTCATAATGTCAAAAAAAATAAAAGGAGCTTAAATGTTTGATAACACTCATTTTCCGAAAGCTAAAAAATACTGGTCCATGGGGAAATTTTACGACTGGTCAAAACCCAATATCCACTGCATGACCCATGCCCTCCATTACGGCACTTCAGTTTTCGAGGGCATACGGGCCTATAGTACTTCTAAAGGCCCAGCCGTATTCCAGCTGAAAAAACATATAGATAGGTTTATGCACTCTGCCAGTGTGTTAAATATGAAAGTCCCTTACACCAAAGAAGAGATTATGGATACAATAAAACTTGTACTGCGCAAAAATAAACTTGATTCTGCTTATATCAGGCCTATCCTTTTTTACTCTTACGGCAATCCAGGGCTTGTTCCAAAAGAATGTCCGGTAGAGCTTATAATCGGAGCCTGGGAATGGGGAGCTTATCTGGGCGAAAAATCTGCACAAGGCGTATCCGTATATATCCTCCCCTGGCGCCGTGTTCATCACAGTCAGTATGATATGGCAGCTAAACTGGGTGGAATCTACGTACAATCAACAATATGCGGTGTATATGCAAGAACTAAAGGCTGTGACGAAGCCGTATTCCTCAACCTGGAAGGAAATGTAGCAGAAGGCCCGGGAGAAAATATCCTCTTGATCAAAGACGGTGTACTTAAAACAAATGACATGACTGAATCCGTTCTGGAAGGGATTACCAGGACAAGCATTTTAAAAATAGCCGAAGACCAGGGAATCCCCACAAAAATCGAACCCATCACTAAAGAAGATCTATTCCAGGCAGACGAACTCTTTTTCTCTGGCACTGCCGTAGAGGTAATTCCAATAGTCCGTATTACTGACGGCTCCCAAGCTGATTCGCCGGATAAAGAATATACCGTAGGCAATGGCATACCAGGACCAGTCACAAAAAAACTCAAGCGTATTTTTATGGAAATAGTGGGGGGCAAACGCCCAGAGTATGAAGACTGGCTGGTATATACAGACGAATAAGTACAAATCAATAATTATGGAGAGTATATTTAAACCGATCGGAATCGTTCATTCACCCTTCAAAAATAAGCAAGATATCCCCCAGAGAAAATTCCGGGGTTCAGATGCATTCAACAAAATCAAAGGCGAATTGGAGATCTTCTCAGAATTTAAAGCAGGATTAAAGGACATTGAAGGATTCTCTCACCTTATTCTTTTATTTAACTTCCATAAATCCGAAGGAAGCAAGCTTTTCGCCCACCCTCCTTTTGATAATCAACAGCGCGGTGTTTTCGCAACCCGTAGCCCAAATCGCCCCAATGCAATAGGAGTGACTATTGTCCAGCTGCTGGGAAAAAAGGATAATATTCTGCAAGTTGCAGGAATAGACGTAATTGAAAGCACGCCAATCCTGGATATAAAACCTTACACCAACCGCGACCAAAAACCTAATGCTACTTTCGGCTGGCTCACAAAAAAAACGGGGTCAGACCAGCCCCGATGAAGATTGCCTTTTTCGGTGATAGTTTAACGGAAGGAATCCACGGGGCCTCATATTTCGAGATCCTTAAAAAGAAGCTACCAGAACATGAACTTCTCAATTTTGGCAAAGGCGGAGATACAGTTATTAGTCTTTACAAAAGAATCCAATCCCTAGATATGGATTCTTCTTTTGATATGTCCTTTCTCTGGGTGGGAGTAAATGATATTCTGGTTAAAACCTCATGGATATACCCGATCTTAAAACGAATCCGGCGGCAGCCCTGGGCAAAAAAACTTGAAGATTTTGATTATTATTACAGGTCTCTTCTTGATTTCCTGAAAAAAACCTCTCACCATCTTGTAACAGTCTCCCCCCTTTTTATCGGTGAAGACCTTGATAACACCTGGAATAAAGAGCTTGCCAAATTAGCTGAGGTCATTAAAAGATTATCAACAATTTATTCCAATACAACCTATATCAATATCCAGGCACCATTCATTCCCCTGTTATCAAAAGGAAACACCTCCCCCAAAAAACTACATTTTACTTTGGACGGTGTTCATTTGAATAAGGCAGGAGCAGATATAATCGCTAATGAATTCCAGCAGGTGATCTTGCGTGTTTAATGATTTTTTTCTAGATTAATGGACCCATATTTTTCATTCTGTTTTCTTCGACGCCACACTGAATACACATAATCCATAATTTCGCTCTTATGGTTTCTATCCACCTGTTTGATCTCCACTCCACTCTCAGAATGGTTGTTAACATTATGGTTCCATATTATTTTACCCGAAACAAAGACAGGAAGGATCTTCCCGGGAATATTAAGCCGCACTTCCACTTCGCCCTTTAGACTACCATTTGAATCGGGGAGAGTTAGCAATAATCCTTTTCGGGAAAAATTTTTAACTTCGGCATTATTAATCGATCTGTCCTGTAACCTTGCTTTCCCTGAAAGAAGGCAGTTAAATCTGATAAACTTTCTATTTTCATCCATCATTTTTTCACCCCCTCTTTTTGCGGCAAAAAATACAATGCATTTTCATTATAATACTATATATAGCGTCTCTATTATTAAATATACAATATATGCAGATAATGTCAAGGGCAAATAATTTTCAGGAGTTCCCTCCAGTTTTTTTACCGCTCTTTTATTAAATTAACCTGGGTTATTCACGAGTCGAGGTTGCCGCAGATGCGAGGCGCAGGGGATGAAGCCGTGATAATTCACTGCGAATCCGCTGCAACAAAGCAGATGCGGGGAGATCGGCTCGCCTGTAAGGTAAAAAGTGCCGATTATAAAATAAGTTTTGGTTTTTTTGAATAAGGCATCGGCAATTTTTATGAAGGATTCAGGATGATTAAGAAAGCCGTTAGCAAGGATGAGCGGGCATGGTTCTTCTCCTTCAAGGAGAAGAGAGCGAAGACTGTATCCGAGCGGATTTTCCTCGCTGGGGAAAATTCGCGTGTTTTCGGATCAACTGACCTGATTCTTTTTACCGTTCTTCTATCAAAGTAATTGTTCGGCGATCTCTTTCATTAGCTCCCAGGCTTCTCTTACATGCTGTTCCCGGGTTGTTCGGGAGCCGATTGCCATTCGCAGGACATATTTCCCTCTTAATGTTGTCTGCGTCAGGAGCACTTTTCCAGTCTGGTTTAACCTTTCTAGAAAATCCCGGTTCAGCCGGTCCAAGGCCTCTTCACTCCGCCCATCATTTAAACGAAAACAAACCAGGCTTAAAGGCACCGGAGCCATTAATTCAAAAGGTTCCTGTCCTTCCACCCATTTTTTAAACAATCCAGCCAGCCGGATATGCTCACGGATAATATTTTGGAGACCTTCCATACCGTAATGCCTGAGCACAAACCACAGCTTAAGAGCCCGGAATCTCCGGCCTAGCTGAATGCCCCAATCCCGGAAATTTTTCACCTGAGTATCTACTCCAGTTTTTAAGTATTCTGGATGGACCTCAAATGTCCGGATCAAAGCTGCAGGGTCTTTTACAAAATAGGCAGAGCAATCAAAATTAGTCAACATCCATTTATGCGGATTAAAGACAAATGAATCCATATACTCTTTACCTTTAAGCATCCATTTTTTTTCCGGCAGAATTGCCGCAGTACCAGCATAGGCCGCATCAACATGCAGCCAGATCTCATAATACCGGCAGATCTTTCCAATAGGCTCAATGGGATCCAGAGCAGAAGACGATGTAGTTCCAACTGTGGCCACTACACAAGACGGCTGCAATCCTTTTTTCTTATCCTCCAAAATAGCCTTTTCCAATTTTTCTGGAATCATAGCAAAATTTTTATCAGTGGGAATAGAATGGATATTTTCCTTTCCAAAACCTGCAATTTTTACTCCTTTTTCAATACTCGAGTGTGCTTCTTCTGATATATATACAGCCAGAGGATTTTTTAGACCTTTAAGATTGGAAGTAAAATCAGTGGCTTTTTCCCGGGCAGTTATAAGAGCTGTAAGAGATGCAGTTGAAGCAGTATCCTGGATAACCCCGGTCATATCCTCTGGAAGGCTCAGCATCTTACGCAGCCATTCCATAACAACCTCTTCCAGTTCAGCAGCAGCCGGGGATGTCTTCCAGATCATACACTGCGCACCCATCCCGGCTGTAAGAAGCTCTGCCAGGATGGAGGGAGGACTGTTGTTGGCAGGAAAATAAGCAAACCAGGAAGGATGCTGCCAGTGAGTCATCCCTGGGACAACAATATCTTTGAAATCTGTAAAGATCTTATCCATGGATTCGCCTTTGAGAGGTATACTTTCAGGCAACATATTTTTAACTTCTCCAGGTTTAAGCGGAGAGCATACTGGATATTTACCTACTTCATCTAAATAATCCACTACCCAGTCTACAAACTGGTGGCCATGTTTTCTGAAATCCTCTTTATCCATTTTTAACTCCTTATATCGACCCTTAATTATTCATAAAAAATGTCGATATGTTAAAGGGAAAATCCCTCTCTCATTTCTATAATATCATAAAAATTGAGAGTATTCCTATTATTGTGTAAAACAGGCACTTTTTAGGCGGAAAAACTGCATATTATTAAGAAAAACAGGCAATTACTAAAAATTTAAAAAAAACACTTGAAATTCACCTAAAAAGTATGGTATACTGATAGAAACGTTTCAATAAGGGGCAAAAGAAACTTAAAAAAGCAATTATTTAAGGTTATACTTTTTTATATCAATCAGTTATATCTTTTCTTATTGCTATTATTACAAATGGGCAAAATATCAGTTTAAATCATTACATATTGATTTCCCGGTAATTTGCAGATTTCACCCAAAAACTAAATCTTTTTCACAAAATTATTAGTATTTGGCAACTATTTGCAGCGTTATGGCGTATATATATATGAAATGGATAAAGTGAACCCTCCTTTTTCCCAAAATCTTTAATCCATCCCAACAAGGGCTGCCCGTTATAGAGAGAGCGGGCAGCCTGCCTTTAATAGCCTGAATTATTCACGAGTCGAGGTTGCTGCAGATGCAAGGCACAGGGTATGAAGCTGTGGTCCTTCACCGCGAATGCCCTGTAACGAAGCAGGTGCGGTAAGATCGGCTCGCTCCGAGAGTAAAAAAATGGCGATTAAAATTAAAAATAAAGACAAGGAAAAAATTTCAACAATCATTCTTGAAAAAATCTTGCCCATCATTGAAAAGAAAA
>Ga0114922_10006046_pt1 | contig 11120 bp, 11 predicted proteins | sample AartaG_FD_100975 | JGI IMG/M metagenome (GOLD analysis project Ga0114922, IMG submission 100975) | Deep subsurface microbial communities from Aarhus Bay to uncover new lineages of life (NeLLi) - Aarhus_00045 metaG | ecosystem: Environmental > Aquatic > Marine > Oceanic > Sediment | place...
CCACAGCATCTATTTGATAAGAGAAAAATAGACTTTGAAACAAATTTAAGAAACGATATGATAAATGCTTTTAAAGTTCTTCAGGGTCAAGATCTTCCTTTACAATTTCAATCATTAGCAATTGAAGATAGACCAGCAAAACCTGGAGAAATTGATAAATCAGACGTCGCTAGAATTGTAGCAGATTTGATTGGTGTAAATGGCAAGAAACATAAGGTTCGTTTTAACATTCCAAAAATCGATCCAAATACAGGAATCTTTAGAGTTAATGGAAGAAAGAAATGTTTGATTAATCAAATAGTTTTAAACCCAATAAGTTTTCCAAATGAACATGAAGCAAAATTTGAAAGTTCATATTCAATTTTTAGAGTTTACAGTAAACAAATGCAAAAAGATCCATTCCTTCAAATTTATATGGGAACATTTAGAATTCCATTATTAGTGTTTCTTTCTTATGCTTTTGGTTTCGATCATACTTTACAAAAATATGGAATCAAACATGAGATTGTAGAGAAAAGACCTCCGAAGGATGAAATATTTACAAAAGTTCCATCCTCATATCTTGTATTTAAAAATGTTAATAGTGATTTGAAAAAAGAATTAGTTAACTCATTTCTAAGAGCTAAAGTTTCTGATTATGATATTAAAGATTTATTTGCTTCGAAAAAATATTTTACAGAACTTATATTACAAATGACTGGAAGAATCAATTCAACTTATCATATAAATTTAAATATAAGAAATATTGTTGATCCTGTTGCCAAACAAGTATTAATAAATAAACAACTTCCAAGTGACCTTGAAGATATTATTAAATACATGGCAGTAAAAGCAGTCGAAGGATATACAGAAGATAGAAATGATTTAACTACTCAAAGAACTAGAAACTCTGAAATCCTAGTTCATTTAGCACAGAAACAAATCCTTGCTGCATATACAGAATATAAAGAGCAATACTTATCAGGAAATAGAGATGCTAAACTTGCAATACCAGAGGGCAATGTAATCAGCCAGTTTAACAGACTTGAAATTGTTCAAGATATGGAGTATGCAAACGCTCTAGAAGAAATGGCAACCATAACTAAAATTTCTCCAGTTGGAAAATCAGTTGGAGGTATTCCTGATAAAGAAGCTGTAAGTCTTGATGCTAGAAATGTTCACGATACTTATTTTGGAAATATTGATCCTCTTGATACAGCAGAGGGAGGTAATATCGGTATCACTCAACAGTTAGCTATCAATGCTTTCATAACATCAGCAAGAGGACTCTTTGGTGAAAAAGAAATTAAAGATACTGAATATGGAGGAATTCTTTCTACTAATGCTGCTATGATTCCCTTTGTAGGAAATGATGATGGTAACAGAGTTCTTATGGGAGTTAACCAAGCAAAACAAATGCTTCCATTAAAGAATCCTGAGCCTCCATCAGTTCAATCAGGATTTGAATCAGTATTAACAAATGTCTTATCAGATAGTTTTGTAAAGAAATCTCCATGTAAAGGAAAAATTGGAAGCATAACAACTGATAATATTGATGTTGTATGTGGAGGTAAAAAACAAAAAGTTGATATTACTCCAGTTCATCTAAAGTCTGGTTCAGGTAAAAATACTTTAAGCACATTTACTCCAGTTGTATCTAAAGGCGAATCAGTAAAACAAGGACAAATAATAGCTGAAGGAAGTGGTATAAGTGAAGGTACAATTTCTCTTGGTAGAAATGTATTAATTGCTTATACCCATTATAAAGGATATAACTTTGAAGATGGAATTGTAATAAGTGATAGATTAGTTAAACAAGAAAAATTAGTTTCCCTTCATGGAATTGAGGATGAAATTATAGTAGATGAAAAAGATAAAATATTATATATCATTGATATTGGAACAGAAACAAATAAGGGAGATCCTTTATTAAGGAAAACAATTGGAGATATAGATGAGTTATTAGGATATACAGATGAACAAGATGAAGATGAAGAAACAAAAGATGGTAAATTAATGAAGAAAAGTCCCGGCGGAAAAGTTGTTGATATTGAAGTATTTTCAAATGTAGATCCAGATACTTTTCCACTTCTCAAAAATTTAATTACAAGAACTGCCAGAAAATATAAAAAACCTGATGATGAGAAATTTACAAAACGTGGTATTCCAATTAAAGGAGTTATGATCAGATTTAAAATTGAACAAAATCTAACTACAGGCGTTGGAGATAAATTATGTAACAGGCATGGTCATAAAGGTATTATTGCTCTAGTTGAAAAAGAAGAGCTAATGCCTAGAACTCCGTGGGGTGAACCTATTGATTTAATATTCAATCCTCTTGGAATTCTTGGAAGAATGAATATGGGACAGATGTTTGAAGTGTATTGTGGATTAATTGCTAAAGGACTTGCTGAAATAATCGCTAAATCAAAAAGCAAAGCAGAAGTTATGAAAGCAATTGCCACTACAATGGGAGCTCTTGATATTTCAAATAATAAAGAATACTCTAAGAAACTAGTAAATAATATAGCAAAATTAACTACTAAAAAATATGATGAGATGGTCAAACAAATAAAGAACTTTGGTTTTGTTCCAATTATTGTTCCTCCTTTTAAATCTCCATCTCATAAACATATAGCTGCTGCATTAAAAACTGTTGGTAAAGAACCTGTTTATCATTTAACTTTACCAGAGTTTAATGTGAAGACAAAACATGCAGTACCTGTTGGTTATATGTATATTACTAAACTAGAACACATTGGTGAAGAAAAAATGCATTCTCGTTCTACTGGACCTACAGTTGGAAAGACTCTTCAACCAACTGGAGGAAAGAGAAGAGAAGGTGGACAAAAAATGGGAGAAGGAGATACCTGGTCAATGCTCTCATACAATTGTCCATTAGCACTTTCTGAGTTCTTTGGACCTTTATCGGATGATGTGGTATCAAAGAATGAAATAATAACTGATATTGTTCAAACTGGAGATGCAACTTATAGAACTACTAAAGCTTCTCCAACTAAAGATTTATTAAACGCATATTTCGTTGCAATGATGCTAGAGGAAATGTAAAATGAGTGATGCTGCATATAAAGCACTAGTTGAAGGAATCCTTGAATATACAGAGTACGACGATGGCGAAGATATGGACAAACAAGAAGAAATGGGAATATATAATTATGCACGTATTAACATTGAAGATGCTCTTGGAACATATGATTTTAAAGACATATATATTAGTCTTATTCCAGATATAAAATCAAAACCATTTGAGTTTAGACGTATATTTTGCCAAAAAATGTTGGATAAAATATTTGAAATGTATGACTTTCAATTTCCATCAAGTCTAGATATTGCGACTGAAGCGGAGATTGCAAGAGTGTTAGAGTTCATACAATTCTTAGAATATGACAATATATTATTTCTTTCCCTTGTATGGCAGATGTTAAAAGTCGATATTATGAAAGTTAATATAGAAACGATGTGTAAATCAAAAGAGAACATAATAATTAATGAGACTGAAGAACAGTTAGAAACTCATCATCAAGGCGAGTTAATTTCCATATTCCTTAGAACATATTATAAAGAGAAATATATTGAATGGTTTATTCGAGAATCAAAAAAGTCTAAAGCATTTATTAAATTAGAAATTTTAGAAAGAGAGGGAAAGCTGAATGGCTGATATTATAATCAAAAAGGGATCCATGGAATTAAAGATTGATAGATCTGAATTAGTTCAAGCAGAAGAAACTCCAGATGGGATTTCTTTCAGCTTCAAAAACGGATTTCAACTTTTATATAATGATCAATACATGGAAGCAGCAAGAAAGAATATTATCAAAAATACTTCAAATAGCTACGATGGAAAAAAGTTAGTTTTTGATTTTGATAATAAGAGACATCCTGTAATGGTCTATGGTGACGAGTAAATTCATTTTAAAAAAAGTATCTATATATATTAATTATTGAATTAATAGAGTTTGCCTTATTATCCTATACTTAACCGTAGAAGAAAGGAAGGTGATCTATGACCGCACACCGGAGTGGATGGTGTAACTATCCTTTCACTCCATTTTTTCGACTATACAATTTTGAGAAGACTTAGTATAATTTCAGACCGCTGAATGGCTCAGCAATGGTATTAGGAACCATAGATTGAGGTTCGATTCCTCCTTTGCCAACCAAAAGCATGGCAATGCTATATAATTATATTTACCACTTCTCAAACTTTTTTATGCCGGATGATACACATGTTAATCCATGTGCCGGCTCCATTATGGGGTGTGCCATGAAACATTCTAGTCGCCTAGCGTCTTGAACTATCATGGATTACACACCCCACCATTTTATGCCCTGTGCCTTTGCTATGCCGGCCGGAAGCGGAGGAATCGACGGGGCACCATTTTGTGCGTTGGGGACTGTTTATAGATTCAGAAACTTCGGTCTATGCTCTATATTCATTTCCCCCACGCTCCATTTTTACTGGAAGACTCTGTATAATTTCAGAATGTCTCTGTAAAAGACACATGCCATTCCAGGCAATTGGATCAAAAATTATATTTACTACTTCCAGTATCGTTTTAACGGTTACAATGCCCCTCGTCATTGTACCTTTGCTAGAAAGACTCAGTGTAATTTCAGACAGCCTAATTGGTAAGGCAAATTGTTTCGAAGACAATCGATAAGGGTTCGAGTCCCTCATAATTACATCAATTCACTTTCTAGCAAACATTTTCAGTATGCAGGAGACTTGTATGCGAGTTCAGATAGGTTTCGGTTTATCAACGCTCACATCTTGCGCTCCTGCAGTTTTTAACAATAATGGACTCGGTGTAGTTTCAGATATGCGACATCCAAAAGGCGAAAGCAAAATCACTACACCACCTTCCATTTTATGAATAATTAACTTCAACCAAGAAAATTAGATATTCTTATTTTCCGTTGAAAATTTGAGAAAGGAGAAATTGGCCAATGACCGAACCAGTGTTAGATTCAGGAATTCTTCAATATGTCCCAAAGGGTGCTTACTATGAAGGCACAGATCAGCAATACGATACGGTCAAAGACGTTTGGGATAGATTGCTCGCTTACGATAGAGTGTTGTTTGCTCTATTATCACTTTTAAATGGAAGTCACTTTTCCAAAGGCATGATCAGCCATTTGTTATTATCCAACCCAAATGAAGGGAAAGGAATGATAACAAAAGATAATCCCAATCCATTAGTACCGGCAGGTCTTGACGATGAGTTTGAAAAGAATATCATCCTTTTCAACCTTAGTAAAATCTCTGAGGACTCCATGCCAAGAGCTTTGAAGAATCTAATGATTCTGGCAGGCAGCGATTCAAATGCAAAAAGAGTAAACAATTCACGGACGAAGAAAATCATTCTGGAGTTCATTCAACCGGGATAATCGTCAGTTGGATGCTCTTGCTGTCAACTACAAAAGCAAATTGGCAAAACTTGTTAGACACGCACTGGGCAAGCAAGACCTATATCATATATTAAATAATGATCAAAAGCTTTATAAAAAGCTTATAGGACGATATAATCGTAATGCTTATCCCGTTGTCTGTTTTTTGTTTGGACGTGCGCCAATTAAATCAGACGTATCTCCATACTTTCCACAGGTGGAAGCATATTTAGAACTCAAGTTTGATGCTGCATCTGGAGATGTTGATGAGTTTAGGAAGAATATGAAAAAGCTTCCTTGGAGAACTGTCATGGGGTTCAGGAACACCTTCAAACTCAAGATTGAGAAATCGGAAATTCTCGAAGCAACAAAAATGTCTGACAAGGATAAACTCCAAACTCAGTCAGCACAAAAACGGTCTGGAGTTAAAACAGTTCGGAAGGTCAACTATGAAAAGCAAGATATTTACGATCTGTGGAAACTCTTCTATCATAAACTCTTGAACAATGACGCAGATGAAATGGATAAGATTACCGGCGCAATCGATGTAGTTGATAAGAAAATTCCAAAAATCGATTTCGGTGAAGCTGCCGTTGTGGTTGATATGAGTCATTCAATGCGTGGAAGTGATGAACGTCCATTGCATCCAATGTTGACTTCAATGTGTCTGTTATCAACAATCGACAATATTGGGTCAGTTCATTTTGTAAGTGGTAGAATGGTAGAAATATCAGGCACACCATATTCAGCTAAGGTAGCAAGCGGATCAACACCATTATGGAAAGGACTTATAGATGCAGTCCTATCTGGTGCAAAAACCATCATTGTAATTTCAGATGGTTATGAAAATGCAGTTAAAGGAATGTTTCAACATGTATATAAACATTTCAAAGATTCTGGAAAAGAGTTTGATTTACTCCAACTCAATCCAGTATTCGCTTCTGATTCGAAAAGTGGAACTGCAAGAACACTGGTTGAAGGTGATAAAGCAATACCAGTCGCCAACTACAAACACCTGGAGACAGAATTTATATTTCGGAAGATGCTCGAGAATACAGAGCTGGTCAAAAATCTTCTTGTCGGCAGGTATCAAAAATTAATCGGGAGGTGATAACATATGTCACTATTAGAAAGATTAAATTTCATCAATAACCTACAGTTGGGAGACGTTCAGTCAAGTGATGAAATGACTGTAGTCCCTTTAATTGGAACCTTGAGGAATAATATCGCTCCTCCAGAAGCTCTTCAATTCTCAAGAACAACTACTTATGGTTCAATGGAATTTAAAAACACCAGTAGAGAAGATCCTGTTATCATCCCAAGTCATATGATGGTAAGAGGAAAGAGTGCTCAAGATCATGCAATGAGTGGTTCCGGTGTAGTATTAGCAGCTTCTGATCGTCTGTTTGAAAATGCATGTTGTGTTGAGGAAACTCAAGGTGGATATCTTTCTTCCACTCAAACAGTACAGACAGATGTGTTACCTGCTGCATTACGAAAAGCTCTTCTTGATCCAACCAAGAGAAACAAAAGGGAATTTGGAAAGCTATGGGGAGGTATCAAAACCTGGCTTCGAAAGTTCCAAAAATTCCCAACTGTTTCCAGAGGTCATATCAGAGACTTCTTTGAACAACCAGATTATAAAAAGAGTCTGGAACAATTCGCAGCTGAGTTCGAACCGGTAGATGGACAAATCGGAGCATTGATTCTGTTTAATGGAGTACCGGTTGGATTGGAAATTATGCCAAGCGCTCAGCATTGGGAGGCATACTGGAAATGGTTAATTCGTGGGTGTTATGGATCCCAGCTTATTAACATGAAAGAGAGTGGAGAGCTTTCAAGATCAACAATGATTCTCCCCAATCTCACAAATGAAACACCTGATGGAGAAGTCGAGGCAATCATAAGTGACTTCGTTAACAACATCAAACTAAGTATGGTCCCAATGCTCGAAAGTATTAATATCTCGAGTGAAACACAAATGGATTCCATCGGTAATTTAAAGACTCAATTACTGAGAACAGACGGTGGAGGTGGCGGAGATTTAATCACTCAAGATGATGAACCAGTATATCTTTCTATCGTATTGTAAAGGAGGATATATGAGCGTTGAGCAAAAACAGCTGAAGAATATAAGGAATAGGACTATAGACTTTGTTAAAAAGACTACACCTGAAACGCTTATAAGGATAGCGCTTTTTTGCAAGATAAAAGTCCCCGATGAAATTATTAAAAAGTATACGAAAAGTGTACCTGAATAAAAGTCAGACTTCATGGCCATTTGGTGTTGAAGTTAGATTAACCCTTACTGCCTTGCAGTACCGGTATGCTTTTGTTCTCCTACCAAGGAGAAAAGGCATCGGTACTGCTGGCGGTATACTCTGTATCTTTTGATACAGAGATGTGGTATTGGTGCCTTTTTGACTTTTTTCGTTCTTAAACTGGATAGGAGTTACAACATGAGGAGAACATCATCAGAAAGATTTTTAGAAAAGTTAGGGGTTGAGGTTTACCCAATAACTATTATCAAATTCCTTCTCAACAGACGTAGAATTTTAAATTATTTTGAAATAGCTGCACAGGATGATTTTAAACTTCCAGTTAAATACAAAGTTGATTATTCAGACTGTGACATATGCATCAAAAAACAACCAGAAGGAATATTATGTCGTCAACATACGTCAATTGATAGAGTCTTAGGAGCAAATATCGTGATGTTCGATATTGATACGAACACTTACTTCTTCAAGAATGAGATTTTTAGGATGGTGGGGAATAGACTAGTCATCATATATTGTCCTCACCCCAAACTGATCACTGGAGATATCACGGATAAGAAAGCAAGGAAGATCAATCCAATCACAATCGAAGATCCTGAACTTGAAGGTCTTCCTCAATATGATGGTATAAAAGAATTTATGTCTCTATCACTAATGGAGCAAACTATGACCTGCTGGTTTAATTATGAATTTACACTAGCAACTCTGCCAGATAGCAGAGATAAATCTGATTGGTGCCTTTTACCAAACAGGTAGTAGTACAAATAATCAATGGAGGAAAACAACAATGCCCGAATTTGAAGAGTATGCTGAGTTAGAAACAACTGGACATGAGAGTCGAGAACCTGTAAAACCTGAGGATGAATTTTATCACAGTGTTTACATTTCAGGTCAATCTCGAAAGAACCATCTTGGAATCGTAGAAGAAGTTGGTAAGTTTCAAATCAGAGGTGTAGAGTATAATACTGATCAAGTTAATATGATTATTACTCACACTAAAGATGTTCTTCTAAAGGCAAACCAGTCAGGTGGGCGAGAGAATATTGAATGCTTCTCATTCAAACCCGCTGCACCGCCCTGGTATGGCACATCAAGATTACAAAGTGGTGACCCGAGACCATGTCCATTAACATCAGCAGAAAGAGCAGTGAATGATTACTGCAATCCTTGTCGATCTCAGATTATAGTTGCAGGTATTTATTGTAATCCTGATGGAAGTCCAATTCTATCAGAAGACAAGAAACCCGTCTTTCTTTTTATTAGAGGGAAGGGAATGAAATACTCGAATGTATCAGATTACTTGGGCGACCTTTTTAAGATGGATTTAGATCCCATCTTCGAGCCAGTTACAGATCAATCTCAATTATTTGAGAGAAAAGTTGTAAATAATAAAAGGTTCGTTACTAATATTACCAAAGGGACAGCAGAATCCCGTTATGGAATTAAAGACGTATTCGTTCTTAAGAATGAAACAAAACTACCAAAAGAAGTTGTCTTGAAAATTTTAGATGCTTCAAAGAAAACCTTGGACAAATTCAATGATAAATTTGATTGGTCCAAGAGAGCAGCAGCAGCAACTGGTTATGGTGGCGATGATAAAAAACCTGAGCAAGATGAAAAGGTTTTAACTCTTGACGAAGACACCACACCAACAGAAACAGAAACACCAACAGCGGAGACAGCCGAGAAACCGAAACAAGTTTTCAGTTTCGATGATGTTAATTTTGATGAATAACTATGTTAAAGGAGATTTAGAATGCCAGACGAGTCCAAAGAAAATGAACTTAAATACCATGAGATATTAAACATCTCAGTCTTGTCAATCGCTAAGATTAAAGAGTTAATTAAAACGGATATTGTCCGAACATTCAAAACATGGGCAAGTGGAAAAGATGTAAAGAAACAATGCTGGCATATCATCGGTCCAGCTGGAGTTGGCAAGACTGAAATCTGTGGACAGATAGCAGAAGAGTTATCGGCGATTCTTCCAGAGGTTATGGGGCAAACTAAAATAGTAAACCCCGATATTGTTCCTGGTCTTATTCAAGGACAAACCTTTACATTTGATATGATGATGATCAAAGCTCCAGTTCTTTCAAGAGATGATTTCATCATTCCATTTCCAGTCATTGACGGGGGTGAAAACAGCTTTAAAATGTTGTATTCGGATTTCGTTCCCAAAGGTGAAAACACTTATGGCCTCTTTGTTATTGATGAATTTTCAAGGGGTGACCATTCTCTACAACAATTGCTGTGGCAAGTACAAAATGAATACAGCATTCACAGACACGAATTCCCAAAAGGATGGTTTGTAATATCAATCGATAACCCGGATGATGCTGAGTATCAAATGGACAACCTTGAAGATGCAGCAGGACTCAGACGGCAGCTTCACATATATACCGAAGTGAGTCCTGTTGACTTTCTGGATTATGCAATTGCAAATAATTTCCATCCATTTGTAGTTGAGTTCATTCAAACTCATCCAGAAAGAATTTATGATTTTCAATCTCAAAAGGTTGGAATGGTTTACGCCAATCCAGCAAGTTGGGAGAAAATCTCTGATCATTTATGGAAAATGGAATCTAATGGCGGAATTGATTTTAATGCAATTGAGCATATTGGTGCAGGTCTTCTCAATGTAAACATGACCCAATTGTTCATAGATTTCGCCAGGGATAAAAAGGATATCAATCCAAGAGATGTATTCTATAGATTCGATACAGTCAAAAAGGATATCCTCAAGCTGAAGAAAGAAAGAGACAATGGAAAGCTTGGAGAACTCATGGTTGGGTATTGTACCTTTATGACTACGACCAGACCAGACTATAAATCGGAACATCTGAGCAATATCGAACAGTTCCTTCTTATGATGCCAATTGATACAGCGGCATTATTCATATCTCAGATTGATGGATTTGATAGAAACTCTGAGGCGTTCAAATACATGACAAACATCCATGTGGCGCTTCTGAAAAAGTCAAGGAGATATAAGAAGGAATTTTATGATCCAATCGTTGACTGTGGTGATGGTAAGCTCAATGTAACGAAGGCTACCTAAATATGGACACCTCAGAAAGACTTAAAAATCTGATTGCTCAACACGTTTTAAAGTACAATTATTGGGGGTATCTGTTTTCAAGAATACGAAGAGTAGCAGATAAAAACGTACCTTCAATTATGGGAGTCGGTCCAGAGAAGGATGGTACTATAACTTTATATTATCATCCTGAACTGGTAGCCAAAACCGCTGATGATCAAGTTCTTATAGTATTAGAGCATGAGGAAATGTATCTATTGAATAATCATATCCCTCGCGGTATGAAAGTCTACTACAATGAAACCGATATTCAGCGTAGAGCAATCAAAATGAATCTTATGAATATAGCATCGGATTGTGCAGTTAATGAACAAGCGAATATCAGGAAACCCATTGTTATTAATGGCAAACCA
>Ga0114922_10006047_pt1 | contig 11118 bp, 9 predicted proteins | sample AartaG_FD_100975 | JGI IMG/M metagenome (GOLD analysis project Ga0114922, IMG submission 100975) | Deep subsurface microbial communities from Aarhus Bay to uncover new lineages of life (NeLLi) - Aarhus_00045 metaG | ecosystem: Environmental > Aquatic > Marine > Oceanic > Sediment | place: Aarhus...
CCAAAAATCCGCATCTCGCAACCTGGGCCTGCCGACCTTGACAATATAGATTTTTCGCAAATTCGCTGCAATATGGATAAAGATTACTACATGCAGACGGTCGAAAAAATAAAACGCTATATCTATGACGGCGAAGTCTATCAGATTAACTTCTCACAGCGATTCGAATGTGATTACGATGCCAGGCCGATAAAGCTCTATCACTGGCAGAACTATTACAACCCAAGCGGCTACGCCGCGTACATCGATGGCGGAAATTTTCATATCGTCAGCGCCTCGCCTGAGATGTTTATAACAATTGAGGACGGCCTCATCCGAACCAAGCCGATAAAAGGTACCCGGAGACGTATCAATGAGACGGCCCAGAAAAACTCGCACGCAAAACAAATCAATACAAAAAATTTCAATGAACTGCTTTACAGTGAAAAAGAACGCGCTGAGCTGAATATGATAATCGACCTGGAGCGTAACGATGTGGCCAAAATCTGCAAACCTGGCACAAGGAAAGTAATTCAGCCCAGGACGATTGAAGGCTATCCGACGGTATTTCACGCCGTGGCGACCGTCGCCGGGCAGCTTCGCAAAGAAATAACATTCTGCGATATTTTAAGGGCAATGTTCCCCGGCGGCTCTATCACCGGCGCCCCGAAAATCCGCTCGATGGAAATTATCGACGAAACCGAGCCGATGAGCCGAGGCGTTTATACCGGCAGTATCGGCTTTATCGGCATAGACGGCTGTGCGTGCTTGAATATTGCCATACGAACGATTATTATCACAAACCGAAAGGCCTTTGCCCAAACCGGCGGCGGCATAGTCGCAGATTCCGACCCCCAGGCCGAATGGGATGAGACAATCACAAAGGCACGCGCACTATTGGCAGGAATAAAAGAAACGCAAAAAAGCAAACAACGGATAGTGGATATAAAAAAGATAAATAAGAAATCCAAAGTAGAATACAATCACTTGCTAACTGGTGAGTAGTAAGTAGTGAGTGGTGAGTAGTAAGTGGTGAGTAGTGAGTAGTGAGTGATGAGTATTCAACTCACCAATTAACCATTTAACTCATCCTGTTTCGGATTTCGAAACGCCTGCAAGAAGCGTATGTATCCATATTCGATATTCGGATTTTTTACAAGCTAAGATGGCAGAAAAAGTATTCCTTAACGATGAATTAGTCGATATCGACAAGGCCCGCATATCGGTTACCGATAGCGGTTTTTTGTATGGAGCAGGGCTTTTCGAGACGATGCGAAGCTACAACGGCACGGTCTTCGCGCTTAAGGACCACTTAGACAGATTGTTTTCCAGCGCCGGCAGCTTATCTATCAATAATCCATACGACAGGAAATATCTCACTGATGCTATTGACAAGGTACTGCGAACGAACAAATTAACCGATGCCCGCTTGCGATTGACACTTACCAACGGGCCAATGTCCCAACCGGATGAGCAGCGTAAACCGACACTTCTTATCACCGCTGCAAAGCTTCAGCCTTACCCGGCTGAATATTATAAAAAAGGTGTTCTGGTAGTGCTTTGCCCATTCAGGCAGAACGCCGGCGAGCCAACGTGCGGACACAAAACGACAAGCTATTTCTCGCGTATGATTGCGTTAAATCGTGCACATCAAAAAAGGGCCGCCGAGGCGTTATGGTTCACGACGAATAATCGCTTAGCCGAAGGCTGCATAAGCAATGTGTTTCTGGTCAAAGATTCCGTCCTTCATACGCCGCCGATTGAAACGCCCGTCCTTGCGGGCATAGCGAGAAAGACCGTCTGCCAAATCGCCTTAAAAAACTCTATCAAATTAGTTGAAAAAGACCTCTCTATAGACGACGTGCTGGCCGCCGATGAGATTTTCCTGACAAATGTAATTATGCAAATTATGCCGGTAACCACAGTGGAAAAGCACACCGTAAGCGACGGCAAGGTCGGTACGATGACTAAAAAACTACAAAAGAAGTTCGGTGAGTTTATCAAAAATGAATGTAGAATGTCGGTGAGCGACAAAGTAATCACATAAATGTACAAGTAATAGGTGTTAACAAAGAAAATGAAAATAAAAGATATTTCAGAGCAAATTGAAAAAATAGTCCCTCTAAAATTAGCACAGGATTGGGACAATGTCGGCCTGCTTATCGGCGATGCGCAGAAAAACGTAAAAAACATTCTGCTGACCATCGATGTAACAAATGATGTTGTCGCTGAGGCCAAAAAACTAAAGACCGACCTGATTGTAAGTTATCATCCGGTAATCTGGGACGGCTTGAAAAAAATTACCTCAGACGGGCCGAGCAGCACCGTACACGAATTGATCCGCAGCAGGATTGCGGTTTTTTCGATACATACTGCACTGGATGCCGCCACAGACGGAGTCAACGACGGCCTTGCTGAGATTGTCGACATTGAAGATGGAAAGCCGATTGGCGATTACGTTTTAAATCCAACTGGCGATAATTACAAGCTCGTTGTCTTTGTCCCTGTCGAATCGGTGGCTGAAGTTTCAAATGCGGTTTTCGCCGCCGGCGCAGGGGCAACAGGTAATTACAGCAACTGCGGCTTCGGTGCCGAGGGAACGGGGACCTTTTTGCCTTTGGAAAACGCAAAGCCGACTATCGGGAAAAAAGGGGAAATGGAGAAGGTCCCGGAGATAAGATTCGAGACGATTGTGCCGGTTGAAAAGCTCGATGCGGTTGTCACGGCAATGAAAAATGCGCATCCTTACGAGAGGCCCGCCTTTGATATTATCAAACTCTATAACAGCCAAAAGGAATTCGGCCTTGGCAGAATCGGCAGATTAGCAAAGCCGTTACGAATTGAAGAGATTATCGACAGAATAAAGAAATTTACCGGTGCAAAAGCTATCGGTTTAATTGGAAAAGAAAAACGGCTTGTGAAAAGAGCGGCGGTTTGCGCCGGCTCATGTGGTAAGATTATCAATCTGGTTATCGCCGCAAAGGCCGATCTGTATCTCACCGGCGAATTGAAACACCACCAGGCATTAGCCGCTCAGGAAGCAGGGCTGACCTGCATCTGCCTGAGCCATTCTGTCTCGGAACGGTTCATATTGAAAAAATTCGCCAAACAGTTGCAAAAACAGCTAAATTCTGTGACAATAAGAATAAGCAGAAAGGATGCAGACCCATTTAAGTGGAAAAACCTATGACGGAAGAACAGAAGACAGGTGAACAGGAAATCAGGGTATCAGGTGAACAGGGTATCAGGATATCAGGTGAACAGGATATCAGGAAACAAAAGACAGAAGTCAGAAGACAGAAGTCAGAATATCAAACGCTGGATGAAGAACAGACTGATTTCCCGCAGCAGTACCAGGACATTGAGACGACGGTCGAGACGGTCGTGGAAGCGGTTTTATTCGCCAGCGATGAGCCGCTCTCTGAAGCCCGGCTGGGCAAAATCGTCGAGACATCCGTAAAGCAAGTCCGTCAATGTATCGAAAACCTGAACGGCAAATACCGGAGGAGCAATAACGCCTTTAGGATTGAGCAGATTGCCGGCGGTTATCAAATGCTCACTTTGAGTCCCTATAACTATTGGCTGAAAAAATTACTTCGGGCCCGCAGCGACAGCAAACTAAGCCCCGCCGCGGTGGAGACCCTTGCCATAATTGCATACAAGCAGCCGGTTATGCGGGCTGATATCGAGGTCGTCAGGGGTGTTGCCACCGGTGAGGTAATTCGAACTCTTTGCTATAAAGGTTTGGTTAAGATAGTAGGCCGAGCCGAAGTTTTAGGCAGGCCGATGCTCTACGGCACAACAAAGAAATTTCTGGAAGTCTTCGGCCTGAACACACTCAAAGACCTGCCGAAAATAGAAGAGCTGAAAAAGCCCCCTGCCTGAGAGCCACTCATATTGCTTATATCGTTTAGAGACATCTTTCAAATAAGCTAAGGAAGTAAGAAACTCATCGGCAACCCGGACGGTTTGCTTAAATGAGCTGTTATCTTTGTCCCTTCCGTAGTTAAAGAAGCCGTGCCCCTTGCCTTCGAACGGCACAAGCCGGCACATATTGCCGGCCTCTTTCATCGCTGTGCGGAAACGCTCAACGCTCTCGAAAGGAACCGTCCGGTCCGCAGTTCCGTGGAAAATAATACACGGAGGGACATCTTTTTTGACGTGCTGCAAGGGAGATATTTCTTTTACACGATTGAACCTTTCATCCGAACGCCTTTTTTTCGACAACTCTATCAGGTCCACTGCCGGATTGAACAGTACTAATGCATTCGGCTTGGAACTTATCTTTCGGTCTTCACTTTCTTCATCGAGTCCCTCAATCACACCTGTACAAGCTGCCACGTGGCCGCCCGCCGAGCCGCCGCCCGCGGCGATTTTGTTTGGGTTGACGCTAAGCCGGGCTGCGTTGGCCCTGACCCAGCGGATGGCGGACTTACCATCGGCAACACATTCGAATGGCGTCGTCCCATGCCTGTTTCTGACACGATATTCAGCGGAAATCGCCATCATCCCCCGCGAGGCGAAGTAATCGCACTGGTGGTAAAATTGAGTGGGAGTACCGCCAACCCATCCGCCACCGAAAAAGAACACTATCGCCGGTAACGATTCCTTTACATCCCGCGCGGGCGGCTCAAATATATGCAGTTTTAATTCGACCTCGCCGATGGTTTTGTACACCACCAGTATCGGCTTTATTGAAACTTCTTTGGACCTCTTCCGACGTTCTGCCGCTGAAAGCATCGTTGCAGCGATACAAACCAGAAATATTACAATAATCTTCTTCATCCTTCTAACTCCTTCAAAATGAATTATAAACTAATTCCAAGGCAGTACTTCTATGTCAGGCTTAACCGCATGAGCTGGGCGAGGATGCTCATCGTTGAAAACGTACATATCATCCTGCTTTTCTATGACAACAAAACCCTCATCAATTGAGCCGTCCGGATTTGTTAAATTATCGAGTGCAAGTTTCAGGTGTTTGGCAAAAAACTTATAGGCGCCGGTGCGCTTCGAAATACCGTAATCATGTCCCTCATTGGGAAGGTGAACATTCTCCACAAGAGCTTCCGCATCATAGAGACGATAGACATTGCGTATATAAGGAAGCTCGACGTTCGGCGTGTTCTTTGTCCAGTCCTTGCCGTCGGAGATTAGCAGCTGCGGGCGCGGCGCGGCCAGAGCGGCAATATCCGTATTGTTTGTCTCGTGGGTATCGCTTTTGTGGATGGGCATACCGCTTTCGCAGTTGCATCCGCCGAAGAAGTGCGCTGAGACCATCACGGTAGGGACAGAGACAGCGATACGGTCATCAACTGCTGTTACAAGAAACGTTTGTGTCCCTCCACCGGACGCCCCTGTTACGCCGATACGCTTCGGGTCCACCTTTTTTAACGAGGTAAGAAAATCAATGGCTCGGATGCTGTTCCAGAGCTGTAATTTAAGGGCCTTTGGCCGACTGTGCTTCCAGCCTGCATTTTTCCAGTCACCATATCCCACCATATCATAAGAAAAACAATAGCGCCCATACGGGCCAACGTTGCGCACCTCTTTTGCATATTGGGTCGAAACCGGCCGTAGTTACCGGCACTGCTGAAATGTCCATGCGGACAAAGCACCGCTGCAAAGGGTCCCTTGCCTTGCCGTGGACGATACAGATTTCCCGTTACAAAAACACCGGGCAGACTTTCAAACGCCACGTTCTCAACCGTGTAATATTTGTACCTGCGTTTGCTGTGGATGATAGGATTCAGAGCGCACTTTTTGGGCATAGGCAAAAGTTCGGCTCCCCGAAGGATTCCCTCACGAATTCGCTCGGCCCGGGTTTTCCATTCAGTCAGGTTGGAGTAGCTGCCGGCAAATTTGGCGAGCTGTTCTTTGGCGGCCTGCTCACTATGATAATTTCCCTGACAAAGCTGAGGTTTTTTGTTGTCGGCACCTTGAACAGCTCTGCCCGAAAGTGCAACTGCAAACATTGATATGCTGATAACAAAAACTCTGCGAATACCGACCGATGAACTTTTCATTTTACACCTCATAATATCTTTCTGCGTATTAATTTCATTTGATAATCACACTCATCACCATTGCGCCAACGGCTTTACCTGCACCTTCGTAACTACCTCCCTGGCTTTCCACACCGGCAAGAGCAAAATTGCCACCCGCACGTTACCCCTGGCATTGGGCAACCGAACTATAAGTCGTCTGACGCCCCTATTAGTCTTCTGCGGCGGCTTCTGCTGGGCCGACTCCACCGTAAACCCTGCGACGGAAGGTGACAAGATGCGTGCGATAAGCTTTCTGCCGCCAAGGGTAAGTACTGCGGTATCTTTTTCCTTTATATCGATTTTAGCATCGGTTGTCATAGCCCAGATAAGCTCACAGGTCTTTTCGATATCGAACTCGTCCTGCACAAGAACCGCCCGCCGATTCTCGACCATCGCAACACCTCTTGTTACCTTGTTTGCAGAGTTTTTGTAGGCGCTCGTCAGGTCAACAAGGACAAAAGCTGAAGACCTCTCTGTTTGGAACCTGGTAAACTTTGATATTGCCAATGGGTCCTGGTCCTCGCCGTTCAGTAGTGGGACGCTATGGCTTTTCGAATTCAGGCGGTAATAACTCCACCGTCTGCCGCCTCTTCTTTTATCCCAGTAACCGGGCAGATTGTAGTTGTCCGAACCAAGGTCGCGTACCCATCGAATGCCCAGAGCATCAAGCTCAAAGCTGCCCAAATCGAGATGACCATGATTGACCTGGTTATAGCCGGCCTTGACACCAACAAACAAAGCTTCGGGGTCGTTCCAGGCGCTTCGGAACACTGCTATCTCTACAGGGCCGCGGAAATAGCGATCGAGCTCTTTGGCTGCGGGCATTGTCACTGGAGCCGGCACATACCAAACCACGTGCTGGGCCCTGGCGTCGCTTTTGGCAATCTCAGCGTGTTCGGCCTCGGCGTATAAAGAGTTATCGTAGGTCCGAGCCAGCCAGAACATACACGGCATAGGCCTTCTGGAGCTTCTCCCCCCACAGTCGGCAAAGTTTAAGTACAGACCTCGCGGCCCGGCCGTGTATATTGGAAAGCTACCCGATTCGGCCAGTCCCTCGATTTGCAACAGGCCGAAGTCTGTGCCCAAAGCAGTTTGCAGCGCCGTCAGCCCGTAAGCCGTATAATGTGTGGCATAACTCCAGTAACCGGGCCCTTCCATCCACGCGCCATCGGGGCTGTAGCTTTTCAGTGCACGCGGCAGTGACTCAATTGCAGAGATAATTATCTGCTCGGCGTACCCCGGCTCGGACTGGGCTATAGCCAAAGCACCGACTATCATTCCCCCATTGCAGACCTGGTTCCAGTTGTGCTCGCTTTTACTCCACCAAGATTTCTTATACGCGCTCAGCGCCGGCTCAAAGCCGTTCTTAACCAAGCCGGCCCTGATTTTTTCCCGCGTTTCTATGTCAAGATAAGAATACAGCCAGACATAACCGAGGCCGACCGCGTGTGACATCTCAGCGGTGTCGAGGAAGTGTGATGGGTTCCAGTCTTTGAATGCACAGACGGTCAGGAGGTTCTCTTTGGCTTTTTCAGCATATTTTTGCTCACCGGTCCATCTGTACGCAAGGCCAAGTGCGTAAATTCGATGCAGGCATTCTCGGCTGACACTAAGAAGCCGCGGCCCAATCTTCCTGTAAGTGAGCATCCGCTTTTTGGCACAGGCGTCCGCATCCTTTAGAACATCCTTCAAACACTTCTGCAGAACCTTATCTTTCGTATACAGTTTTTTCAGACGCTCCAGGTCTTTGTCCTTCAACATCAATCGGGGATGGCTCTTATCAAGTGTTTTAAGAACTTCCGAAGGTTCTACGCTAAAGTCCTCCGCTGATGCTAAGGTTGAATTACAACAGAACAGTATAATAGATAGGACAAGAAATCTGTATATGTTCATGATAATCAACCTCCGTTTTGCTGGGCCCGCTCATTAGTGCTATGAGCCGCCGAATTATTAAAGTAAAACTCCAGGTTTTATGGTAACGGTATTTCTTCAAGAGAGAATGGAACTGTCACTGTATTTTCCGATACAATAACCTCCAACTCGCATTTGTTCACTTTGGAAATAACTTCACGAAAATCGTATGTATATTTATCACCATACCCCATACCTCCACCTTTTTTGACTTTACTGCCATCATTTTTGAACATAGTTATTGATGTTATCTTTTTTGAGCCGCCGTCTATTTCGATTTCAAGTTTGGTGCCTTGTATGGATTTGACTTTAAAATTCAATTTATCGAGGGCGGGTTCTCCCGTGGTTTCCTTTCCAACCAGCTCTTGTATATTTTGCAGAACCACCTTTTCCTTAACGACGTCCGTAATCACCTCTATAGAACCTTTCAGTTGTTTAAGCTTTTTTGCGTTCTGAGAAGGCGTTTTTGCCTTTATAATCAACTCCTTTTTCCTGTTCTGTTGCTCACGAGGAGAAACTCGACTTTGATATCCTGCCGGGTCTTTAACTAAGTCTTTATTTAAATCATCTGATAAATTTAACAATACAGGTCTGCCGAATCCTGTGGGATTGCAACTTTCGTCCCAGCTAATCTCGACACCAAGCTCCAGGTCCGATGTTTCAACCTTTCCGGCGTTTTCGGCCTGCATCTTCTTCTTTGTTGAAATCCACACAACCTTGGCGTCAAACGAGGTTGATTCCGTAGATTCATCTTTTTCATCGGCAGCGGTTTTTTCCAGTGAACCGACAGACTTCAATGGCAAAGCGAACTTTAACTTTGAAGCATCGAAAATTGCGAATCCGTTGCCTTGGTCCAGACCTTCTATAAATCTCTTTGTATTGGCAAGTCCGTGCTTATTACGCAAATCTGTAGTCCAGCCGATTGTGTTCTTGCTTTGCTCGATTCGCCCGTTGGTTTTCTCAATTTTCCAGGGCAGATGAATAATTCTGTTGATGTATAGTCCTTTTACAAGGCCATATAGTTGTGTAAGGTTTGGGCCGCTGTCGGAATTTTTCATATCGCAGTAAATTGCAGCTTTGCTCTTCCCGACCGGCGCTATTCTTAACTTGATTTGTTCCCGGCAGTAATCTGATAGAAAAAACTGTTCCGGCCTGCGAAATGTTCCTTCGAACTCAATTACCACCCCGCCATCAGGCAAGTCGGTTTGTTTAAAAGATTTTATCTCTATTGCCGAACCAATTTTTTTAACTATTTCTTCTTTATTAGCAAGAGGGATGTTTTGAGAGCCTTTATTTTCTTCCGCCGCGACCATAAACCTTTCGGAGAAAACCATCTTTTGCTTTATGGTTCCAGAGCCATCGAAATTCAGCGTAATTTCCACAGTGTCCTCATAGCAGCCACCGAGCAGGAATATGCAAAAGAAAAACGGAACTATCTTTTTGAAAAAGGACATATTGTACTCCCATCAGGAAATTCTATTAAACATTTTTGTTTTTGAGCTTACGGATGTTATAGAAGATTTAGAGCGTATAAGGCAAGGGAAATCTTTTGCCGGTACCTCTGAAATTTATTATGATTATGCCGAATATAATCCTGTTTGAAATAAGAGAGAAATTATGGAAAAGTTTATTTATGAGACAAAACACGAAATGGGAGCGGCGGCAGCGACCGGCGCTGCAGAGGTCATCAAAGAAGCGATAGAAAATAAGGGCCGGGCGAATATTATTCTGGCCACAGGGACGAGCCAAATCGAGATGCTCAAAAACCTGGTGGCTGCGAATGGAATCGACTGGTCGAAAGTAACGATGTTCCACCTGGATGAGTATATAGCTCTGGGTCCGGACCATCCGGCCAGTTTCAGAAAGTTTTTGAAAGAGCGGTTTGTGGACAAGGTGCCGGGCTTGAAGGCCGTCCATTTCATTAACGGCGATGCGGATGACCCGCAGGCCGAATGCCAAAGAGTAAACGCTGTTATCGCAACGCACCCTATTGACGTGGCATTGATAGGAATAGGAGAGAACGGTCATTTGGCGTTTAACGACCCGCCGGCGGACTTCGAAACCGAAGTGCCGTTCATTATCGTGAATTTAGACGAAAGATGCAGAAAACAGCAGATGGGCGAAGGATGGTTCGATACGCTGGAAAAGGTACCGCAGCAGGCGATATCGATGAGCATTCGGCAGATTATGAAAAGCGCCTGCCTGATTGTCACAGTGCCTGATAAACGCAAAGCAGAGGCGGTCAGGAACGCACTGGAAGGTCAGGTAACGCCGAGGTGTCCTTCCTCGATACTGCAAGAGCATAAGAACTGCAAGATATTTATGGACGCCGAAGCTGCATCACTGCTTTCATAAATTTAATTCTATTGAGCTTTGCGTTATTGATGGAATACAGGGTTGCACCCTAAAACTTGATTGGGAGTGGTCTTGCTGCCCGTTTACACATCTATCGTGCACAAACCACCGACGGGTGTAATGATTTCCGCCGCTACCGGCAGGTTGCGTGGGCGATAGTATTGTTCAGCCATATTTTCGATGAGCTGCCGGGCATGTTTATCTTCAACAAGGGCCACGATGCTGCCGCCCATCCCGGCGCCGAGAAGGCCGGCGCCGAGGACACCCGGAGCTGCCATCGCGATGTCAACGAGCATATCTATTTCGGGCAGGCTGACGTTATAGCCACCGCCCTGGCGCCACAGCCGGGCCCTGCTTACACGGCGGGGTTCTGCTGATTTTAGGTCGCTTATCAGGGCATCAATCCTTGCATCGGGATAACTGTTGTCGGTTGATATGCGCTTTGCGTCAACCACTTTTGTTACGCGGTCGCCATCGTGGGAGATACTCATCAACTCACCAAAGATTTTCATATCGCCTGTTCGCAGACACTGCGGGACCATCCCAGCGCGAATACACTCGGCTATCCCATAAAGACATATCTGCCTGACGTGATAGCCCTGTTCAGGTTCATCATGACTTCTAAACACACGACGAATCTTTTGCTCGCGTTCCGGAAGGAGTTCCAGAATGTCCGCACGGCTGACAGAGGCGGGCAGTGACTTTACCATTCGATAAATCTGAGCCTCGTCAATCCCGAGTCTATCTGGATTGACATCTCGAAGTCGTTCGAGCTTGTCGGCATACTCTGGAAAGTTTTTACGTATGATCATCAAGCCGAATATATAGG
>Ga0114922_10006049_pt1 | contig 11117 bp, 6 predicted proteins | sample AartaG_FD_100975 | JGI IMG/M metagenome (GOLD analysis project Ga0114922, IMG submission 100975) | Deep subsurface microbial communities from Aarhus Bay to uncover new lineages of life (NeLLi) - Aarhus_00045 metaG | ecosystem: Environmental > Aquatic > Marine > Oceanic > Sediment | place: Aarhus...
TAAATGACGCCACCTTCCATCGGCAAAATCCCCAATAGCAGTAATCTGCTTGATACCACTACCCTTGAGACTCAAGTAAAAACCGACACGCGAAGAGCCGCCTGTGATGTAAAGCCCATAAAGACAAGTGAAGGAGACCATATCTCCGCTCTGCATGATTAGAAAAACGTCGTTTTCTGGAATATCGTTAGTAAACCACATCTCAACGGTGAGTTCACTGGATATGTCCAGACCTGGATTGGAGGACACTTCCACATAACCAGAATTCCCATCCAAAGATAGCGCCCGATTCTGCGCAAATACCCCTGGTGTCATTGCAGTGATAGTTATAACAGACAGCAAAACGATCGTGAGCCTCATATACTCCTCCGTTCTCAACTGGAGTATCTCGCTAACTGCCAGTCTCAAGATATAGGGGCACAACTTGCAAGGGGTAGCAGGAATCTGCAGATGTCTAACCCGCAATAAGAGGGCGTTCTATAATATAGACACACAATTTGCGAAAAAGTTCACAAAAAATTCCAGGCAATCTATAAATTTCAGAAAAGAATCTAAATTTTTGTAGATAGCCTTAAGAAAACTATTAATCCGATAGGCGGGACAGGAATGTCCCGCCTATCGGGTTAACTGCTTATTTCGGTCTGTTGGCAAAAGCTTAGAGCCTTTCCCAAAACTTGCTTAGTCAGAAATCATTGAAACAGACGGTGATGCAGCTTCGCTATTGACCAATAGTCGAACTTTGCTATATAATACAGGCTGTTAAGTGAAGCTGGCAGGCTAGAGTTCACCGTTGATCACTATCGCAGTTGTCAAGTCAAACATCAATGTATAGAGTCGCCCAATCAAAAGCGAAGAGAATATTCGACGTCGCTATAGCGGCATCTGCTATTGTCGTGCTTTCGCCGCTTATATGTATCATTGCATTAGCCATAAAGCTCAGCTCCCGCGGCCCTGTTATCTTCAAACAGCAGCGCTGCGGCATGGATAACCGTCCCTTCACCATATACAAATTCAGAACCATGATAGAGGGCGCGCAGGATAAGGGACTGGGCTACGAGGTCGCCAGGGATGACGATAGGATCACCACAGTGGGAAAGATGCTTAGAAATGCCAGTCTTGATGAGTTGCCTCAGCTCATAAATATCATCAGGGGAGATATGAGTCTCATGGGGCCGCGCCCTATGATCGCCGATCAGGTAAGCAAACTCAATTCCCGACAACTGCTGCGCCAGCGAGCACGGCCGGGAATATCCGGCTGGGCGCAGGTGAACGGTCGCAACGCTCTGGACTGGAGCAGGAGGATTGAACTGGACACCTGGTACGTGGAGAACTGGGACTTCCACCTTGATCTGAGGATATTCTGGAAAACTATAGTCACATTATTACGCAGAGAAGGAATATATGGCGAAGGCGGCGTCAACAGGACAATAAGGGTGAACAGATGAGGATTGCCATTATAGGTGCCGGAGGGCATGGAAAAGTCGTCCTTGATGCTGTCCTATCCGCTGGAGATCAGATTGTAGCGGGGATAGTTGATGACAATACTGAATTAATAGGTGCGAGATTGTTCGATTCTCCCATAGTCGGCAGTGTGAAAGACCTGAATGACGTGGATGGATATATCGTCGCCATTGGTAACAACCGCATCAGAAAAGAAAAATACGACTATTACCTACAGGCTGGCTACAAGCCGGTGACAGTTATACATCCTACAGCGATCATATCTCCCCGCGCCAGTGTAGGAAGAGGAGTTGCTATTCTCGCCAACGTTGTCGTTAACCCGGATGCTGTTATTAGCGATAACACGGTTCTATATACTTCCTGCACCATAGATCACGAGTGTAATATATCTCAACACTCCTACGTCTCGCCGGGATGCAATATCTGTGGACGCGCAAATATCAAAACTGGTGCCATGATAGGAGCAGGCGCTGTGATTCTGCCCGGGCTTTCCATTGGACAATGGGCTACTGTCGGAGCTGGCGCGGTAGTCACCGCTAATGTGCCTGATAACGTCACGGTTGTGGGCGTGCCAGCCAGATTGGTCAGTTAGTCTATTAGTCTATTGGTCAATTATTTTGTTGGCGAATACGTTTTTTCCGACTTTTTCATTACTTGGTGAAATTTACTACTTAAGTAATCATGGGGTCTTAGTTTTCAGTTTTCGGTTTTCAGTTTTCAGTATATAGTCTACAGTTTTCAGGGTTCTCGATGGGTTCTCGATTCTTTGCTAAGTAATGCGTATAGTAGTGAATTAGTATCGTGTAAGTAATGTAAGTAATCATATTTTTTTGATGAAAATGCTGTAAAACGTTTGTGTTAAAGGGTTCAGCGGTCTATGCTAAGTAATGAAAGTAATCAGACTTGTGAGACACAAGACACAAGACTCAAGACATAAGACACAAGACACAAGACACAAGACACAAGACACAAGACGCAAGACTCAAGACGCAAGACACAGGACTCAAGACGCAAGACTCAAGACACAGGATTCAAGACACTGAATGGCAGATGAGAAAGAATGTTCTGCATCTTGAGTCTTAGGTCTTGTGTCTCCTATTATATTTATCGGTTTTTGAGGGGAGAAGTGTGAACCCGGATTCACCAACGGTTCCATTACCCAATTAATTGATAGCGCACAGAAACGATGGGAGAACGAATGCTGGGTCGGGTTATTGTGGCATAGGAAAGCCTTTTAATAAAGCCGACCTCCAGTATCCAGTGAACTGATTGAAGGAGGACATGACCCAGCCTACAGGAGTGCGCTAACGATTAATTTATGAAACCTCATGAGAAGGGGGAAACTTGAGGTTCTCTTCTAAAACTTGCTCAAGATAGTTACTTTTAGCTTGACTTTCTAAGTTGATAGGGAGAATGCCTTTCCTTCAAACCAAGATAGAATCTTAGGCTACAGTTGAATGTGACAAAGTCAAGTTAGAAAGGACAGTATGGAAATACCGCTAGCCAGGCCGTGGTTTACCGAAGAAGAAGCCCAAGCGGCCTACGATGTAGTGAAATCTCAGTGGGTTATATACGGCCCCAGGACTATGGAGTTTGAGCGGCAGTTTGCGGATTTGATAGGCGTTAAGCACGCTATCGCAGTTAACTCAGGCTCTACTGCGCTGCTGGTGGCTCAGGCAGCGGCAGGGATCGGCCCCGGTGACGAAGTCATTGTTCCAGACATGACTTTTATCACCACCGCGACTTCCTGCATCTATCTTGGTGCGAAACCGGTCTTCGCAGATATTGATCTTTCGGTCTACGGAATGGCCCCCACAGATATTGAGAGACGTATAACTGACAGGACTAAAGCCATCATCCCTGTTCACTATGCGGGACAGACAGCGGATATGTCCGGGATCATGGATGTGGCCAATAAGCACAATCTTACTGTCATCGAGGATGCAGCGGAGGCGCATCTGGCCGAGTATAACGGCAGGAAGAGCGGCAGTATTGGGAAGATGGGCATATTCAGCTTTACTCCGTCGAAACCAATGACCACAGGCGAGGGCGGCATGATCACCACTGACGATGGCGAGATGGCAGAGCGATGCCGCCTGATCAGAAACTTCGGCGATTGCGGAAAGTTTGAGTGGAACCTTTTGGGCTTTAACTTTCGGATGCCTGAAGTGATGGGAGCTATTGGGCTGGCTCAATTGAGGAAGCTTCAGAGGGCAGTATCGCTGCGCAGGGAGATAGCACGAAGATACACGGAATCCTTCCGCGATCTTGCCAGTATTATCACACCCTACGTCCGTAAGTCAGAGGATGCGTGCTTCCAGCTCTATACCATCCGGCTTAAGCTGGACGTGCTTGCAATAACGAGAGATCAGTTTATAAAAGAACTGGCAAAAATGGGCGTCAGCTCGCGGTTATATTACCCCTGTTTACACAGGCAGGGGGTTTTCCAGGGCTTATGCTATCAGAGGGATGTGGAGTTCCCGAATTCCATGGAATTTGAGAGAACCGCGCTCTCGATTCCCATATACCCGCAATTGACCCACCAGGAGACCGAGTACGTGATCAAAGTAGTGAGGCGCACAGCCATAGAAAACACGAGGAGTTGAAGTAATCTCATGGAAAAAAATCGAAAAATGAAGCTATCCGTCATAGGGTCCGGAGGATGGGGGAGGAGGGTTATTCCAAAGTTTCACCGTCTCTGCGGCGTGCATCTTGTCTATGGACACAAAAACAGAGAGCAACTGCAGGAAGAGCTTGGGGTGAATTTCACAGAGGACATTGATGGTCTCATAGCACAGAGCGATGCTGTGGTGGTTGCTGCACCGCCACAGACGCATTATGAGTTAGGCAGAAAAGTCCTCGCCGCCGGCAGGGATCTATGGATGGAAAAGCCTATGGCGCTGAATTCCAGGGAAGCGGCAGAGATGGCGGAGATGGCCGACAGATCGGATCTCATAATGCTGGTGGGACATATACTCTGCTACTCCAGCTTTATGGATAAATTCAGGAAGGAGAGTATAGTATCAGCGCGAGGCGTGATGAACAAGACTTCCAGCAATGAAAAGATACTCAATCCCCACTGGAATCTGGGGATTCACATGGTCGCGGTGGCAGTATTGCTGAGGATCGATATGGACAGGTTCACTCTGGAGACTTCCCATTCAGCAGTTGAGAATGAAAGGTCATTCACAGTAAAAACAGAGGATGGGAAAACCATAAAGTGGGATGTCCTCGACCCTGAGAATCAACAGGATATGCTGCTGGACGAATGCAGGCATTTTCTGGAATGCATCAAGGCAAGGAAGCAGCCGCTTACAAATGGGTGGCATGGTGTGGAAGTCATAAAGGCTATGGAGAGGTTATCCCCTCAAGCTTTTTGATGGAGTTTCATAAATTAATCGGGTAATAGGATTATGTGACGAAGCAACTGATCAAATCCCCCTTAATCCCCCTTTGGGAAAGGGGGAAATGAGTTCGCTTCCTGCTAAATTTGGGATTACCCGATTAATTTCTTAATGTTCATGAAAAGGGGGAAACTCAATGGTGAATCTCACAAGCACAGGGTGGTGACGGCAATGCTTGAACTTCCTAAGAAGAAAGATGAACTGAAGGAAATCTTCGCAAAATCCACTGTACCAGATATTTCTGACTTCACCGGGTTGTATTATATAGATATGCTCACCGGCATGATGAGCCTCAGGCGTTTAGGGCATCGCAAGAGGTTCTATACTGTGGACGATAGAGTGTTAGGTCACAACATAATCTGGAGAACCTGGGGACATTTCACTGTTGAAATGGACGTATTTGAAGAAGACGGCCTGGGAGCGTTGATGTTGAATTACAACGTTGACGAGAATACTTTTGTAACGAAGGGACTCAGGGATCAGGTGAGGTGCATTGAGCCGGGATTATTGTATCTGGGGCGGGCTAACTACATGCTGAGAGGACGCATGTTGTTTTTGGGATATTTTACGCTGTCCAGAACGTAGGGACACGGCATGCCGTGTCCCTACAATGGTGTCCATCGATCTGCCAACTGTACCTGGGGCACACCCTTGCGCAGCAGAGACACGGCATGCCGTGTCCCTACATTGGTATGCATCAATTTGCCAATTGTACCTGCACTCCCTTTTGTGCGCCTCGGCGCATCTGATCAAACTGCATGAAGTTCGTGGCCTGGATGGCCTGGTTCAGCACTTCAATGTTAGCCAGGTAGTCGGCTTTCTTTCCCAGAGCCCGTACTGGTTCGCCAGCTTCCACTGCTTTATCTTCCGGCTGGCCAAGCCATTGCACCCCGCGATAGAAGGCATACATAGTTCCAAACGAGCAAGCTGCACGTTCTACCAGACTAACTGAAAAACTCGTATCCTCAATTCTACTTCCTCTGGCTGTCGGGCGCGGTGGTAAAGCCGCGCCGCTTGGATGACCGGACAATACTGCTCTAATCATCCAGTCAAATCTCCCTCTTGTATCTTCCAGATGAGAGTCAGGAAGCGCATACTTCGAGTGACTTTCCGTGATGTTCTCATCAAAGCCTACGTAAACACCCTTGGTCTGAGTTGGATTGAAGTTAACGCAGATGTAGAACTCGTCAGGTACCTCTACACGCGGGATGTCCACGAAAACCCATCTCCAGACACCCCTCTGGAATCTGCTATAGGGTGCTTCCACTTCTTCTATAACATTCATGTCAACATCACAGACATGAATCTTGAAGTTCTCCCTCGGTGCTTGTGGGTAGCCATAGCGACTTCCGTATATCTGCACCTTCGTGAGATACCACTCCCCCACAGGCTTAGAGAAGAGGATAGCATGTCCAGAACCAGCCATGCTTCTTTTCCCGTCCATAGTTCCATCATCGTGTTTGAGCGTCACTGTTTCAAGTCTCACAGGTTCTTCCACTTGCCGCTCAGCGGAGTGATAGCCAGCACAACCTACGATGCTAGCAAGAACCAAGCTGATCAGTAACCATGCTTTCTGACACATTCTGAGTCCGGTGTACCAAAAGGCGATGGGAAGATCGCCTTTGACATACCTCCTCCTTTCAAAAGTTCAAAAACATTTAATTGAACTTGCTTAGTCCATCAATTTGCCAACTGTACCTGCACTCCCTTTTGCACACCTCTGCGCATCTGATCAAACTGCATGAAGTTCGAGGCCTGGATGGCCTGGTTCAGCACTTCGATGTTAGCCCGGTAATCGGCTTTCTTTCCCAGAGCCCGTACTGGTTCGCCAGCTTCCGGTGCTTTATCTTCCGGCGGGCCAAGCCATTGCACCCCGCGGTAGAAGGCATACATGTTCTTACCGTCGCGGGCAATGACTGTGACTTTCCCGCGGATGCCGTCGGCTATGAACAGGCCGCGCAGGTCTGTCTCGCCGGATTTGAAGACTTGCTCCGCTGACCCCACGGCTTTGACGTGCACACCTTCTCTGTAGACATTCTGAACCACGTCGCGCACGTTGACGCGCACCCGTCCGCTGCCCACGTCCTCTTGTACCTCAGTATCAAGTGAAGTGACCAGGACCAGTCCGCTCGTGAACAGGTCATCTCCGCGGCAGATCACCAGATATGCGCCTTCCTCTTCCAGGCCCAGGTCTTCTTCATGCTCTTTGTCCACGTAGTCCTTACCATCGCCCAGCGTTATGGTCTTGCTGAACTCCGGCTCGATGCCCGCGAGTTGAACTGACCGTATATTGCTCAGATCCTTCTCTCGCAGGTAAAGCTTCATAAGATCGACCCGATATGCCTGAAGAGAGGCTTCCTTGATGTTCCGATACTTGATGGTGATCACGGTATCTTTATCTGGCCTTACCACCTTCACCTCGTCGAGAGATACGCGCTTCTCCTGGAAATACGAGATGGATTCGCCTGCATCCGGATATACATCCTTTACCTTCTCATACCACTCTATGGCTGTCTCCGGCACCCCGCGAGCATGGAATATCTGGCCTAATATGTAGCGGGCCAGATCCCGATCCTTGCTCACTCCTTCTGCTACTGCCTTTGCTGTATCTACGGCTTCATCGTATTTGTGCTGGGAGAAGAATCCAAGCGCCTCGACGTACTGGAAGCTGGTGAGATATTCGCTTTCCGGATAACGCTTTTGTGCTGACCGGCAGAGATCCACCACCTTCTCAAAATCCTCCAGATCCAGAAGGGCGTTGGCTAGAGAGAACGTGGCATCATCTGCAAGCGGATCTTCTGAATAAAGCGTCAGGAACTCTGCCAGCATCAGCACCGTCTCTTTCAGCAGATCGAGTTTGGTGATCTTTTTCGGCTCTGCCTGAGATTGTCCCTTGAGAAGAGTGAACTGAGATTTGCCCAGTTGATCCGCCTCCGGGATTTTGGAATAGATGGCCTGCGATAGAGCGAAATATGACGAGACCACCTGAGGCGAGTCTGGATATTCGCGCCACAGGTTCTCCTGGAAGTCGATGGAACTCAGAAACTGCCCCTCATCCTCCAGCACCGCGCTCACGTTGGAATCATTTATGAAGCTGGCATCTATGGTGGCTTTGTAGACAAGATAGGCCCGCTCGAACTCCTCTATCTCGCTGTAAGCACGGCCTACCACCAGGATCTTCTCGAATGGTATGTAAAGCTCCGGGAAGCGTTCCCGCAGTATCTCGAAGTATTCGATGACCTGCCGGGCGTTGTAGTAGCTTTCCTCTGTATGGATCCAGAGCAACATGCGAGCGACTTCCCGCTGGTTATAAGATTTGCTCCCTTCGTATAGCTTCGACAGCAGCGGGAGCGCATCGGCATATTTGCCGTCGTCGAAGTATGCCTTACCCAGCTCATATAGTTCGGCGTTGTTCATCCTGTATTCATCTTTGGACTTCTCGCCGGGCGCCAGCACTTCCAGCGTGTCAGACTTACTTATGCGCATATCACCAGGTCGCATGGCATCGCGTATGACACCGGGCATGACCCGGTACGTGCCGGGAGCGTAGCTCACCAACTGGTATCGGTAGTCGTGGACGCTCCTGCCGGGCGGGTAATAGAAAGTGAGCATGGCGTCGCCAACTTCGTAATGCTGGTAGTTCCCGGATACGGAGTCATCCACCAGCATTGTCCCGGCTGGCAGGTATTCATGAAGTACCAGATAGCGATCCGACCATGCCTCCCTGATGTCTACTGATACGTAAGTGCGATCTCCATCCTGCAATTGTGTAACCTTGGTCGTGCTGGAAGCGATCTGCCGGCCCTTGTATTCCAGAGGAGCGTGATAATAGTACCGGGAGCGGATATGTGGACGATCCCATGAACCGGGATCCCTCATATCTGGCGAGAACCCGCTCAGCGTGGCAGTATAGGCATATCTGCCATTGCCTTCCAGATCGAACTCTATTGTGTTCTTACCGTCCTTTATAATCTCGGTTGGCACATGTATAGCAATTGTGGGCTGCTCACCTCGTACCTCCGCGAGCTTAACCTCTTTTCCATTGACGGAGATCCTTAGACGATAGTCGCTTTTGGCGAACTGGGCCTTACCATAATATACAGCTAAGGCTGCAACCGCAGGCCCTTTGGCTTTATACGGGGAATACCCATAGAATGTGCGTTTGGAGAGCAGATATTCCACAGCTTGCACGACCAATGGCGAATTTGGGCGGATCGATTCAAAAGCCAGCAGAGCAAGCGCAGTTGCCTCAATGTCGCTGCCAGTTCGCGTTCTCTCCCTTTCCCCTATCTTGAACAAGCTGGCAGCATGTTCTACTCCCTTCTCCAGGACATCCAGAATCTCGCCGCCTATCTCTTTCCTGTCAAGATTGGCGAATATAAGGGCAGTGTAAGCGAGGGAAGATGGGCTTAAACTGTTGCGGTTCCTGTAAAGCCTGTTGGCGTAGGCGAAATCCGCTTCTCCCACCAGTGACAGAGCGTGGAGTATCACCGACTTGGCGTCGTCATCGCTTTGCTCTGCCCGCGCGAAAGCTTCCTTCAGGTATAACGTCGCCTTTTCTATGGTTTCATTATGCACGCTGATCCCCTGGCGACGGGCTTCTGCCAGTGCCCACAGGTTTCTGGAACTGGTGTAGGGATCGCTGTCGGCGGAGCCAGAACACCAGCTCCATCCGCCATCGTCCCTCTGACTGACAACGAGGCGCGACACCAGGCCGCGGGCATAGGATAATAGGGACACGACATGTCGTGTCCCTACAGGCTGGCCGCCGGTCTGCTTCAGGTATCCCAGGGCGTAAACTGCGGCCAGGAGGTCACTGCCAGCGTCGCCGGGCACTGGCGAGATGCGGCTGGTGAATGCCAGATCCCCTGGCGTGCCTTTATTCATTGCCAGATCAAAGATAAGCTGGTTCACGTCCGGCCCTACAGTTATTGTAAGCCGTTTGCTGGAGTACCTGGTGCCCCCCGGCAGTTGGAGGAAGGCAGTTTCATCACCGGAGGACACGCCGCCTTTGCTGTCGGAATATTCCATGCCCCAGGGCCGGATAGGTATCGTGCGAGAGACACCATCAGCCATATTATCGGCTCTCGCCGTTACCTCAATCCTCGTCTCCCTTCCTGCTGGGACTTCCACCCCATCGAAGACGACCTCAACTGTGCCTTTCTTCTCCACGCTGACCGTTTTCTCAGCTTCCTGTTTTAATTTGCCATCCACGCTCATTTTCAGGCTTAGATTCGCATCTCCGGAAAAGTCAGTCAGGTTATGGACGCGTGCCAGTACGCGCACTTTGTCGCCCTCAGTGAGTATGGACGGGAGCTTTATGTCCAGGAAGAAATCCTTGCGTGTGATGGTGTTTGCGGTGGTCTGACCTACGAGAGTCTCCACTGTGCAGCCTCTCGCCGTCAATCGCCACTGCGTAGTCGTTTCGGGCATGGGGATCTTCGCTGTAGCTTTTCCGCTGGCGTCCGTTACAACCGACGGTAGCCAGTATCCGGCAGCAGCGATCTCCTCACGGACGGTGATGGCCAGACCAGCCCCGCCTGCCCTTACTGCACGTCCACGGGTCATGAGCCTGCCACCGGCAGCAGCCGCCTCGGTCTCCGCGGCATAAGCATATCTAGCAAATCCGGCAGTGGTGGATCTGACCTTTGCTTGCACCTGCATCTCCTTGCGGCTGGACTTTGCATCTCGATCCAGCCCTTCATTAAAGTATAATTCCTGGCCCGTCACTTCACCAAGTGCAGCATGATCAACCGGCACTTCTGGCTTCAAAGTAACGCCCAGCGAGATTGCTCCATTCAGCGAATCCACCACCTGGCCGCGGCGTACAGCAAAATCATCTGCCAACTCTAACCGTCTCGCCTCCTCCAGAAGCTCCTTTGCCACGCGCCGGGTGGGTGGCTGATAGCGGAACGTGCAACTGGAAGCTGTGCGCATGGCAGCGTCCCGGTGTATGCCCTGGTTGAAGAAATCTGTGATAGGCGGGACGTTATCGGCATATATGGCGAACAGCGCTTCATTCACCAGTGCCACGGACAGTTCAGCTTCAGCCGGCCTTCCCAGTTGATCCGTCGCTGATACTTCGACTTCAGCCTCCTCACCGGGTAGATAGAACTCGTTGAGCTTAAGGGACACCATAAGCTCCCGCTCAACGGTGAAATCTTTCCCCGCCGTTCTGATTTCCTGTCCATCTATGACCGCGACAGCTATGTGGAAGTTGGGGAAGTGGTCATGTTCGACCGTAAACTCAAA
>Ga0114922_10006050_pt1 | contig 11117 bp, 10 predicted proteins | sample AartaG_FD_100975 | JGI IMG/M metagenome (GOLD analysis project Ga0114922, IMG submission 100975) | Deep subsurface microbial communities from Aarhus Bay to uncover new lineages of life (NeLLi) - Aarhus_00045 metaG | ecosystem: Environmental > Aquatic > Marine > Oceanic > Sediment | place...
GCTGCGAGCACCGAAGGGCTGTGTCGGCCTGCATCGGCGATTCTGGCCTTTGAATCGCCTGCTTCGGCCTCCTTGCCCTCGGCGTTCTCGCTCGACCTCGGGCCGACGGAGCGGGTTCTGCAGTAGCGCCTAAGGGGATTCCTCATGGTCGTCGCTGGCTTGCGTGGCCGCGGACTTCATGATCAGGCGGTAGACTGCCGCCATGCCGCCCCCGGCGCCCGCCACTGCGAGCAGCAGCATGAGCACCGGCCGAGTTCCCAGGATCCCGTCCAGATACCGTCCGGCCAGGACGCCAGCCAGGATGCAGGCAACCATGACGAAGCCGACCTGCCCGATGAGGGCCAGCGCAGGCGCCAGCGTGCCGTTGCCATTCGGCGGCATTCGGCTCTCCCCGGCGGGACGCCGGAAACCGAGGCCATCACGGCTCCAGCGCCCCAAAGGGTCGTATTCTGACACAAAGAAAGAGTCAGTGTCAACCAGACCGTCCCCGAGCGGATGAGCGCCGAAGAAGGCCGTGCCGGACACGGCGGGGAATGCTCCGACCAGTTGGCCCCGGAGGTCGTAAGCGCAGCCCGCACACACCTGTATCACCGGCGGCTGGCCGGATATCAGCCGCTCCTGGCGGGAATGCTGCAGAGAGGGCATCCCGGTGGCGTTGCATCGCCTGGGCAGGAGCGATATGTTGGTGTCTTACGGAAGGAGGGACGCGGTGAGCGATCGGGAGGGGAACCAGCCACGCGCCGTCGTGCTGCTGAGCGGTGGAGTGGATTCCGCCACGGCCCTGGCCATCGCCGTGCGGGACGGCTATGCCTGCCACGCCCTGAGTTTCCGCTACGGCCAGCGCCACGCCATCGAGGTGGAAGCGGCGGGGCGAGTGGCGGATTCGCTCGGAGCGGCGGAGCATCGCATTCTCACGCTGCCCCTGGACGAGCTGGGCGGATCGGCGCTGACGGATTCCAGCCTCCGGGTCCCGAAGGACCGGGGCGATCGCGAGCTTGCAGCCGGAATCCCGGGAACCTACGTGCCGGCGCGTAACACCATATTCCTGGCTTTCGGTCTTGCCTTTGCCGAGGTGACGGGGGCGGATGCCATCTACCTGGGGGTCAACGCGGTTGACTACAGCGGCTACCCGGACTGCCGCCCGGAGTACGTCGATGCATTCCGCCGCCTCGCCGGTTTGGCCACCCGCCGCGCCGTCGAAGGGGCCAAGCCGGAAATCGTCGCGCCGCTCATCAACATGAGCAAGGCGGAGATAATCCGGACCGGCGTGAGACTCGGCGTGGACTACTCGCTGACGGTGAGCTGCTACGACCCGGACGCAGAGGGGCGCGCCTGCGGCCGTTGCGACAGTTGCCGGCTGCGTCGAAGGGGCTTCCAGGAGGCCGGCGTGCCGGACCCGACTATCTACCAGGAGACGGCCCGGGAGGGAGGGCACCGATGACCGACGTGCTGGCCGTGGCGGCAAGCGCCAGACGAGGCGGCAACAGCGATGCCGTGCTGGAAGCGGCGCTGGACGTGTTGCGCGACCGGGGAGCTGCCGTCCAGACCGTCATTCCCTGCAAGCTGTCGATTTCCCCGTGCCGGAGCTGCAACGGATGTTGGGACACCGGTGTGTGCGTGCAGCACGACGCAATGGATGACTTGTACGTCCGCTTCAGCGAGGCCGACCACGTCGTCGTGGCTTCGCCGCTCTATTTCACGTCGCTGCCGGGGCACTTCAAGGTGCTGATCGATAGGTTCCAGTGCTTCTGGGTGCGGACGTATCGCCTGGGCGAGCCGCCGCAGCCGCGCCGCACCGGAATGTTCCTTTGCGTGGGGGCGATGGACAGGGAGCGCTACTACACGGGCGCGCTCACCATCGTGAAGACGTGGATGGCTGCGCTGAACATGGGCTGTGGGGTCAGCCGCTTCTACCCGGGCGTGGACGCCAAGAACGATCTGGTCGAGAATCACCCCGAGTACCTGGAAGACGCCCGCCGGGCCGCACGGGAGCTAATCGGGGGCTGATGCAGCGAACAACGCTCGCCCTACGTCATCGACTCCAGGAACTCCTCGACGAAGTGCAGGTGGAAGCTCCCGTTGACGTAGCTGCCGTGCTGGATCAAGTCCCGGTAGAAGGGCACGGTGGTGTGGATGCCTTCGATGATGAACTCGCCCAGGGCGCGGCGCAGACATGCCAGCGCCTCCGGGCGAGTGGGTTGGTGCACTATCAGCTTGGCGATCATCGAGTCGTAGAAGGGCTTGACCTCGTAGCCGCTGTAGCAGTGGGTGTCGACGCGGACGCCGCGCCCGCCGGGCGGGACGAATTCCGAAACGGTGCCGGGCGAGGTGCGGAACTCGTCCGCCGGGTTTTCCGCATTGATGCGGCACTCGATGGCAACGCCGCGGAACTCCAGCCGTTTCTGCTGCAGTGACATCTGCTCCCCGGCCGCGATCCGGAGCTGCTCCTTGACCATATCGATCCCCGTGACCTGCTCGGTGACCGGATGTTCGACCTGAAGCCGGGTGTTCATCTCGATGAAGTAGAAGTTGGCGTTCTGGTCCACAAGGAACTCCACCGTCCCGGCGTTCGTGTAATTCACTGCTCGGGAAAGTTTTACGGCAGCGCGGGCGATCTTTTCCCGCAGATCGTCGTCGATGCCCGGGCTGGGCGTCTCCTCAATGAGCTTCTGGAAGCGCCGCTGGATGGAGCAGTCGCGCTCTCCCAGGTGGATGACGTTGCCGTGGTGGTCGGCCAGTATCTGCACTTCGATGTGGCGCGCGCGTTCGAGGACCTTCTCGATGTAGACGGCCGAGTTCTTGAACGCCGCCCCGGCCTCGCTGCGGGCCAGGGCCAGCATGTTCTTGAGGCTGATGTCGTTATGGGCGATCCTCATGCCCCGCCCGCCGCCGCCGGCCGCCGCTTTCACCATAACGGGGTAGCCGACCTGGTGGGCGAGCTCCAGGGCCTGCTCCTCGTCTTCCACCACGTCATCGCTGCCCGGGATGATGGCAATCTTGTTTTCCTTGGCAATCCGGCGGGCCTCGGTCTTGTTGCCCAGCTTGCGCATCACGTCGGAACGCGGGCCGATGAAGACGATGTTGGACTCTTCGCATATCTCGGCGAACGTGTCTTCCTCGGCCAGGAAGCCGTAGCCGGGATGGATGGCGTCGACGTTTGTGATCTCGGCCGCGCTGATGATGTGGGGGATGTTCAGGTAGCTCTCGCCCGGAGGCGGGGGGCCGATGCAAACGGCTTCGTCGGCCAGTTCGAGGTACTTGGCCCCCATGTCTGCCCTGGAATAGACGGCGACGGTCTCGATGCCCATCTCCTTACAGGCGCGCAGTATGCGCAGGGCGATCTCGCCGCGGTTGGCGATCAATACTCTCGTAAACATAATTCGGGCGGTTCCGGAAGACTATGGGCGGAGCAAGGAACGACTCCCGGCCGTGTACCTCATTCCGCCTCGGGCTCAACGAGGAAGAGGACCTGGCCGAATTCGATGGGTTCGGCGTCCTGGACGAGTATTTCGACTATGCTGCCCGTGACCTCAGACTTGATCTCGTTCATCACCTTCATGGCTTCGATGATGCAGACGACCGTATCGGGTTCGACGTCCGAGCCGATGGTCACGTAGGGGTCGGCCCCCGGGCTCGGCGACCTGTAGAACGTGCCAACCATGGGGGAGGCGATCTCCAGGAGCTTCTCCTCCCTGGTGCCCGGGACCGTCTCCTGACCCGCTTCGGTGGACGGCTGCAAGGCAGGCCGGAAGCCCTGCCCGACCGGTACCGGCTGCAAATGGGCGTAGTTCATCCCGGGCGGCAGGTACTGAGGAGGCACGTTCTTCTGTATTCTGACTCGCAGGTCCGGCTCTTCCACCTCCAGCTCGGCCAGGTCGTGCTCCGCCATTATCGCGATCAACTGGCGGACCTTCTCGACCGTGTCCATGTGCAGGTTCCTTCCAAAGGGGTTGTCGGCCGTCAGAGCATCCACACCTCGGGTCAACGTCCGCCGATCGGCAGATCCTCTGGCCTCTGCGGCAGCGTCGTGAGCGGTTCGTGCCCGTCGGCGGTGATGAGGGCCATCTGCTCCAGTCTCACCCCCACTTCCCCCGCCAGGTAGATGCCGGGCTCGACGGTCACGACCATGCCTGGCAGCAGAACGGTATCGCCACCCGGGCCGAGCCTTGGCCCCTCATGCACTGAGAGGCCGACCCCGTGACCGATACCGTGCCCGAAATGCCGTCCAAAACCGGCTCGTGCAATGACGGCGCGACCCGCGGCGTCGACCTCCGCACAACGGACTCCAGGTCTGAGCTCCTGGAAGACGGCCGCCTGAGCGTCCAGAACGACGTCCACAAAGGCCTTCCACCTTGCTGGGATTGTACTTAGGGCTATTACGCGTGTCAAGTCGCAGCAATAGCCCGCCAGACGGGCGCCCCAGTCGAACAGAACGCAGCTTCCGCCCTCCACGGCGGCGTCGCCGGACCTGGCGTGGGGCACGCTGGCGTTGGCGTCCACGGCGCAGATGGTCTCGAAGGCGGCCCCGTCGGCGCCCAGCGCCCGCATCTCGTACTCCAGCCGGGCTGCCAGCCAGCGTTCCGTCTGCCCGGGCTCCAGGCCCTGCAGCAGGTTCCCGAAGGCCGTCTCCGCCACGCGAACGGCGGCCCGGATCGCCTTCACCTCGGGCGGGGACTTCCGGCGTCGCATCTCCTCGGCGATGCCGGAGGGCCGGCTTCTGACCTGGACCGTCGTGGCCGCTGAGACCAGCGCCTCGTACTGGGCGTGAATGAGGTTGGTTGCCGTCACCCCGAGCCTTCTGACGCCCTGGCTCTTGCACAGCATACCGACGGCCCGGGCCATGGGCGTGTGACGGCTGACTACCTCATCCACCGGGCACTCGCGCTCGGCCTGTTCGACGTAGCGCGAGTCCGTGATGAGGATGGTGCGGCCCGGCGTCACGAGAAGCGTGCTGTCCTCGCCGGTGAACCCCGACAGGTAGCGAACGTTGGGCGCGCTGACCAGCCAGTAGGCGTCCAGTCGCTGCGGCTCCAGCCGCCTGCGGAAGACGGCGGTCCGGTCTGCGTAGTCCACGTGAGAATCCCTCGAATTGTGGGAACCGGGATTATACGGTTCGGTCTCAGGTGGCGCAAACCTTCCGCCCGGGCTGAAGCGTCTGGACAGCCGGCCGGAGCGCGCCCTATAATCGCCAGTACCGCCCCTTCTTGTCGCTTGTCCATCCCGGGCCATGCATAGACCGTCCGACAGCAGGTACTCCGCAGCGGAGGCTATCGTGCGCCGCCTCGTGGCCGCCGGCCACCGGGCGCTGCTGGCGGGCGGGTGCGTGCGGGACCTGCTGCGGGGCGAGGAACCGAACGACTACGACATCGCCACGAGCGCACGCCCCGAGCAGGTCGAGCGGTTCTTCACGAGGACCAGGCAGGTGGGCAAGCAGTTCGGCGTCTGCCACGTGGTGCTGGACGGCCACACCTACGAGGTGGCCACATTCCGGCGCGAGTGGGGGTATTCGGACGGGCGCCACCCGGACGGCGTCTCGTTCTGCGCGCCGGAGCAGGACGCCGGGCGCCGCGACTTCACCATCAACGGGATGTTCTGGGATCCGCTGGCGGACCGTTTGCTGGACTACGTGGGGGGGCAGGCGGATCTGGAGAAGGGCCTGATCAGGGCCGTCGGGGATCCGGAGGAGCGGCTCCGCGAGGACCACCTTCGGCTGCTGCGGGCGGTGCGGTTCGCTGCCAGGCTCGGGTTTGCCATTGAGGAGCGGACGCGGCGGGCCGCCGAGTCCCTGGCCCCGCTATGCGTCCAGGTCAGCGCCGAGAGACTTCAGGAGGAGCTCAGGATAATCCTGACGGACCGGGAGCCCGCCGGTGCGCTGCGGCTCATGGACGGGCTGGGCATGCTGACCATCGTCTTCCCCGAGCTGGCCGACACGAAGGGGTGCGAGCAGCCGGAGAACTACCATCCCGAAGGGGACGTGTTCGTCCACACCATCCTGACGGTGGAGAAGCTCGGGCCGCACCCGGACTTCGGGCTGGCCCTGGCGGCATTGCTCCACGACATCGGCAAGCCGGCGGCCAGTCGGCAGGCCGGCCCCAAGTGCTTCCCGGAACACTGCCAGATCGGAAGGGACATGGCGCGAGCAGTGTGCCGGCGGCTGCGGCTGTCGAATGAGGAGACCGAGCGGGTCTGCTGGCTGGTTGAGCGCCACCTCTACTTCAAGGACGCTCCGCGGATGAAGGAGAGCACGTTGAGGAAGCTGTTCGCGGAGCCGGGATTCGGGCAACTGGCGGAGATCCACCGGGCCGACGCGCTGGCCAGTTGGGGCAACCTGGAGAACTACGAATACGTGATGGCCAGGCGGCGCAACATGGCGCCGGAGGAGATCGAACCGCCGCACCTGGTCACGGGCCATGACCTGATCGAGATGGGCTACGCACCCGGCCCGCTCTTCGGGGAGGTGCTGGACCGCGTGCGCGAGGCCCAGTTGGACGGAGAGGTCACCACGGCCCACGAAGCCCGTGCCATGGCCCGCCGGCTGGCACAGGAGGCAAGCGCCGGGAGCGGGTGAGAAGGCTGCCTTAAGAGCGCCCGCGGCGTTCGGGCGGCGGCCGCCACGGCTCCGGCAAGGGCTCATAGGGGCGAAGCCGGCCCCGCAGGAACATCGTGAACCCGAAGATAACCAACGCGAACGAGATGGCCTGGAAAACCGTCATGCCGCCGAGCTGGGGAATCGGCGGGTTCGCGCGGAAGAACTCGTTCACGTATCGGGCCGCCCCGTAGAAGATGGCATACAGCCACGCGATCTCCCCGGCCCGCCAGCGCCGCCAGAGCAGGTAGCTTAACAGGGCGAAGATCGCCAGGTTATAGGCCACCGCATAGAGCTGAGTGGGGTGCACGGGCAGCGACCACTGGTCCGCCGCCGTCACGTAGTTCTGCTCAAGGTGGTGAGTGAACACCGGGCAGCCGATGATCTCCCTCGCTTCATTCACGACGCGCGGGAAGCGGAGCCCAATCCAGGCATCGCTCACCTTGCCGAAGCAGCAGCCGTTCAGAAAGCAGCCCATCCGCCCGAAGGCATGTCCCAGAGGGACGACGCTGACGAGCGCGTCGAGCGTGGGTCGCAGCGGCATTCCCTTCTTCCAGATGCTGATCAGCAGGCCGGCCAGGCCGGCCATGAGTCCCCCGTAAAACGAGAGCCCGCCCTGGTCCAGGCGGATAATGCGCCACGGGTGCTCTGCGAATGTGCCCCAGTCCTCGATCACGTAGAACAGGCGCGCCCCCACGATCCCCGCGAACAGTGCCACGATGAAGAGGTCAAACATCGCCAGGGGATCCAGTCCCATTCTCCTCCCGCGCTTCTGGCCGATCCACAGGCAGAGCAGGTAGCCCACCAGGATCATCGTCCCGTAAGACGCGACGGGGAACCTGCCGCCCCAGGGCAGGGGAATGTGGAAGAGGTAGGGGTGCACGGTGTGGTCCCCTTGCGCTGGTCGATGGCGGGTGACTCAACAGCCGCAGGAGCGCGACAGCCGTGAATCATACAGCATGGGCGAGCCTAATCGCCAGCGTCGACGGAGCCCAGCGGCATGTTGTCGATCAGCCGCGTGTCGCCGATTCGGACCGCCAGGACGGCGACGGCGCGGTTGGACAGCTTCTCGACCGCCTCCAGCGTCTCGCGGTCAACGATCTCGACGTAATCGGGGCGAGCCAGGGCCGCGTCCTGGATCACCTCTTGCATGGCTTCTCTGACGGGGGCGGGGTCCCTCTCGCCGCAGCCGTAGAGCTCGGCCGCCCGCGATAGGGCGAGGTACAGGCACGTGGCCTGTTGCCGTTCTTCCCGGTTCAGGTAGGCGTTCCGCGAGCTCATCGCCAGCCCGTCCGGCTCGCGCACGGTCGGCATGACGCGGATCGTGACCGGCAGGTTCAGGTCCCGGACCATCCGGCGTACGACGACCGTCTGCTGGAAGTCCTTCTGCCCGAAGTAGGCGCGGTCGGCCGGAGCGATGTTGAACAGCTTGCACACCACGGTCAGTACGCCGCGGAAGTGCGTGGGGCGGGAGTCGCCCTCGAGCAGCTCGGTCAGGCGCTCCTGCACGACGTACGTGGCGTGGCCTTCGGCGTACATGTCGCGGTCAGCGGGGCAGAACACGAGGTCGACGCCGTTCTCCTGGGCGAGGCGGCAGTCCTCCTCGAATCGGCGGGGATAGTCCTCCAGGTCTTCGTTCGGCGCGAACTGCGTGGGGTTCACGTATATGCTGATGACCGTGCGGTCGCACTCCCCCACGGAGGCCCGGATCAGACTCAGATGGCCCTCGTGCAGGGCGCCCATCGTCGGCACCAGCCCGACGGACAGGCCCTCCGCCTGGTAGGCGCGGACCGCGTTCCGCACTTTGCCGGGTGAGGAGAAGCGTTCCATTGCCGAGAATTCCCTGTGGGCGCCAGACGTTCGCTTCCTCAACAGGCCGCCCATTATAGGATGGCTCCGCTCCGGCGCAAAGCCCCGCATGGCGCGCTCAGCGGAGGGATCTCTCGTACGTGCCCGCCTTCGGCTCGTCCAGCACGGTTTCGCCCTCGAAGCGCAGGAGCATCCCGCCGGCCAGGAACGCCCGCGTGGGCTCTCCCGCCTCCAGAGTGAGCATCACCGCCGCGCCGTCAGCCTCCAGCGGGCCGGCCGCGCCGACCTGTCCCTGCATCGACGGGTTGCACGCCACTATGTGCTCCCGGCCGTCGGGCCAGGATAGCCGTAACGCCGGCGGGCCTCCCCGCCCCCGGTGGCAGACCACGTCGAACTGCGGGATGCCGTCCTCGCAGAACGGCAGCAGCAGCGTCACGAGTTCAAGGGCTTGAGCCGATCCCTCGGCGGCCATGGACAGCATCGGCGCCGGCACGTATTCGCCGCTTCCGCTCGGCCCCGGTGTCCAGCCGAGCAGCGGGTCCGTTTCGCCCTCGCGCAGCCGCACTTCCAGATCCCTGTTGGCGTGAAGGCACCGGACGAGCACGTTGCAGCGGCCGCTGTCGGTGACGGCCTGCCGGCTCTCCGCGTCCAGCTCACACCGGCCCGGCGGAAGCTGCCAGTGGGCTTCCCACGGGGCATTTCCATCCGCCGCAAAGGCGTCGAAGACCACGGCGCAGCGGCCCTTGATCCACAGCAGCGCCCGATCGTGCCGGCCATAGAGGCCGCGCCCATGCCCCTCCTTCCAGCCCCAGCAATACTCGCCGTCGAAGTAACTGCCTTCGTAGCGGCACGCTATCAGGGCTGCGCTTTCCCGCAGGCAGACGGCACGCACGTCCGGGTCGGTCTCGATCTGGTTGAGCCCCGCCGGCGAAATCGTGTTGTGGGCCCTGGTTGACCTGCCGTAATGGGCGTAAGGGTCCGTCCGCTCGTAGGTGAAACTCCCCGGGTCCAGCAGCAGCATGCGGTCGCCGTGATAGAGGCTAACGCTATTGCGGCTCTGGTGGCAGTGAGCTCCGCCCCACCTGGTGGCGTCGAAGGCAATGTAGGTGGCCTCCGGGTGCCATCCGTCGCGCAGGAATAGCTGACCGGCGCGTGGGAACCATCGGGACGGGCCTGCCTCCAGGTCCCATTCCGGCTTGTCTGACAGCCCGGCCTCGGCCAGGAAGCGCGTGCGCCCGTCCATCTGTTGGATCTGTCCCGGACCTTTGCGCCAGATCTGTCCGTCGTGCATGCCGCTGCTTCCTCCGTCGGGAGCGGCAGAGCAGACGGCGTAGTCCCACATCCTCCCGACCCGCTCCGTCTCCAGGCGGAGCCCCAGCTCCGGCCGCGCCCGGCCCAGACGCCAGAGGTCGGTGAAGCTTCGGCACATCCACTGATGGTAGCTGCTGGGGTTGTGCTCCACGTGAGAGCCGTCTTCCTCAATCTGCCGGTGGGCTCCTTCGTTCAAACCGCGCACCGCTTGTTCGCGGTACTCCTCCAGGCCGGGCAGCACCAGTGAACAGAAGAGGATGCAGTCCAGTTGGCTGATCCTCCAGTTCCCGCTGCCGCTCAGGTGTCCCGATAGGAACTCGATCTGCCCTTGCGTGGACTCCAGCATGCGGCGCACGAATTCCCCGTCATAGTGCTTGCTGGACGCCAAATCCGGGAGGGTCCGCCACCAGCCGTGGAAGTGGCTCTGTCCCAGGCGGATGGAGACGTTCAGCGTGTTGTCCCCCCGTGCCAGTGGGAGGTCGGCGCCGTAGTCGTGCTGACTAATCCAATCCTCGATGGTCCTGCGTGCCAGGACGGCCATCTCCTCGTCTCCGGTCTCCCGGTAGAGCGCGGCCAGGTGAGGAAGCCACAGAAACCGGTTCAGTTGCGCCGGCCATTCCTGGTGCCGCACGTGGCTGCCCGACCAGTCGACGTCGCGCAGTCCGACCTCCACTTCCCGATGCCTGTAGAAGAGGAACTTGCCGTCTGCGAGGCACTCCGCCCACCGGCGGGAGATGTCCAGGACCTGGGGCTTCTCAAGCCTCGTGTCCTTCTCGTATGCTTCCACTGCCTGGACGACCTGCTCTTTGATCTGACTCATGGTGGGTCATCGCAAGAAAGGGGGAAAAGATCAACCCGGGCGGGCATTCTACGCGTTCGCTCCTGTGCATTCCAGGCGGGCCGTGTCCGAGCGTCTCGGGGGGCTTTCCTCCCTTTCGGGCGGGTGGGCGCATGGTATAATCGTGGGTTTAGGGTAGTGGCTCCGATGCCTTCCACGGACTATGGCCGCTATGTCTGCATTTAGCGCCATCCGCGCGCGCGGCGTGCGGGTGCACAACCTGAAGAGCATCGACGTGGACATCCCGCGGGGGCAGTACGTCGTCGTCACGGGCGTCAGCGGCAGCGGCAAGTCCAGCCTGGCCCTGGACACCCTCTACGCCGAGGGCCAGCGCCGCTACGTCGAGTCGTTCAGCGCCTATGCGCGCCAGTTCCTGGAGAGGATGGACAAGCCCGACTGTGACCGCGTGGAGAACATACCGCCCGCCATCGCCATCGAGCAGAAGAACCCCGTCAAGAACCGACGCTCGACCGTGGGCACTGCCACGGAGCTGAACGATTACCTGCGTCTGCTGTGGGCGCGCGTGGGGCACGTCTTCTGCCCGGAGTGTGGCCGGGAGATCGAGGCGTACAC
>Ga0114922_10006051_pt1 | contig 11117 bp, 6 predicted proteins | sample AartaG_FD_100975 | JGI IMG/M metagenome (GOLD analysis project Ga0114922, IMG submission 100975) | Deep subsurface microbial communities from Aarhus Bay to uncover new lineages of life (NeLLi) - Aarhus_00045 metaG | ecosystem: Environmental > Aquatic > Marine > Oceanic > Sediment | place: Aarhus...
AAACTCCAATATTTAAAAAATTAGGAAAAAAAATTATAAAAATTTTGAAAGATCTACAAATTTCTTCTGTATTTCCGTTTTAACATTGGTAGAAATTCCAGAAAAAGAATCTGAAGTGAATTTAATCTTACCATCGGAAATTGAGAATTCGCAGACCTTGCCGTCCATATGTTCAACAGAATACCCTCCTTCATCTTTCTTCGAAATCCATATATCATCGTAATGGTCTAATACTCCAATTATCACAAATCCTATCTTTGCTTGGACACTAAGATCTTGTTTAGACTTGGGAGTGCTAACTTGTTCAGGGGTCGAAACTGGGGCAGGTTTTGAAATTTTGGTTTCAACGGGTTTGCTTATCGTCGAACTTTCAACTTCTGTATCATATTCAGAAGCCCGTATCATTTTTGGTTGAGGTAGAGTTACCTTTTTTATGGGCTCTGGTTTGGATATTGTTTTAGGAACTGGTTCTGGTGTAAATTTGGGTCCAGCTTTGGGTTCAAGTTTAGGTTCAGATTTTATTTCTTGTTTCATTGCTGAAGGAAAATCTGCTTCTAATTCAAAAGTAACAGTATAATCATCTAAGGGTTTGAAATTTCTATTTAACAGTGTTTGAAGCTCTTTGTTTAATTCGTCGATTTCTGGTACTCTCCCAATTTTCCTTTGATCAATCTCTTTTAAATCTTTAATATCTCTCCCCACTATGCTTTTCCCTACTGAAAAGCCATGCCCTTTTAAAGACTCTGCCTGTCTAAGAGCGGTTCTCCTTGAAACCAAACCTTGTTTAGCTCCATACCATAAATAAAGTGAAGATGTCCCCTCATCTAAGATTATAATGTTATTATCAGGAGTTAAATTGTCTTTAGACCATTTTATTGGCTCACTTACGCCACCTTCCAAAACTTGGAACATTATTGCGAATTCCATGAATTATCTTCTCAACAATAAATATTTATCATCATTAAATAATATTATAAAATTAATAGATTTCATACATTTAAAAATTGGTTTTTTAATCTGTTATTTAATAGTAAAAAAAGAATAAGCACAAAGACAAAAAATAAATGGTAGTAATTTGTAACTTTAACTATTAACTATAAAGAATTAACTGGCACTTAATCTATTTCTAATAACAAGGTAAATAATATGGAAATTGAAAAGTTATTCAGAGAAAATCTTCAAAATTATAATGCTTATGAAACAGAAGAACATCCAGAAGGCGAAGGTTGGACAAAATTAAATGTAAATGAAAATCCATATCCACCAATCCAAGAAATACTTGACGATATAAATTTCGCTCTAAAAAATAAAGAAATATTGAGAAAGTATCCCGATCCGTTAGCTCTTGAACTTCGCAAAGCAATTTTAAATCAACTCTTAAGAGATAAGGACACATTAACTAATAGAAATACTGTTTTTATAGGGAACGGCTCAGATGAGGTTTTAGATGTTATATTTAAAGTATTCATTAATCCTGGAGATGAGGTCAATATTTTCTATCCTTCCTTTAGTTTATATAAAGTTTTAGCTAATCTTTACGATGCAAAAATAAATGAGATTAAATTAAACGACGATTTCTCCATACCAGAGAGTATTTACGACCGAAAAGGTAAACTTCTGTTAATAAATTCTCCAAACGATCCCAATGGAAAATCGTTTGATAACGATACGATACTTAAAATTTGCTACAACTTCCCCGGAATTGTTGTAGTTGACGAAGCATATGCAGATTTTTCCGACAATACATGTCTACCATTATTGAAAGATGTTAAAAATTTAATTGTATACCGTAGTTTTTCAAAGACATTCTCTTTGGCTTCACTGAGAATTGGTTACGCATTAGCTGATGCCTTAATTGTCAAAGAAATGAATAAAGTTAAGTTACCTTATAATACGAATAATATTGCACAACTTGCAGCTATCTCTTGTATTAAACATAGAAATAAAGTATACGATCAAAATAAGAAAATAATTAATGAGAGAAAAAGGCTCTCAGAGAAACTAAACATTTACAACGGCATAAGTGTCCTTCCTTCAGATGCGAACTTTATATTTATAAAATTTGACGATAAATCTACAACTCTGAAATTCTTATGGGACTTGAAAGATCTTAAAGTTTTGGTAAGGCATTTCAGTAAACCAGGGCTTTATAATTATATAAGAATCACAATTGGAACAAAAGAAGAAAATGATAAATTTTTAGAAGTATTTAATTCCATTGCTGAAAAATATTTATAAACCCAATATATTTATACTAAATTTTTTATTTTCTTCACATAATAATTAATTATTAGATTTAATTATCCAAAACAAAGAAAAATTACAACAGGAGTTGGTTTTGAATCTCTAATCCTCTATTTTCGCCTAAGAAAGATCAAGTTGTATGTGAAAATTGTGGATATATAATTGTGAAACCATATCCAAAAAACCAGCTGTGCCCAAAATGTCACCAATTTTTACCAAATCTTTTCAAATATGCTAATAACACAGATAATGAATCAAAAAAACCCAATCCTAAAGAATTCAAACCAAAAACTAAAACTGCCTCCTCAAAAATACAAGGAGTTAGAAAAAAAGAGGTGAGATCAGCCATTTCTTTAGACGACGATAAAATCGATTTAAAAGGAGGAAAGGAGTATGTAAAATTTTGTGGCATTACCTCAGTCGCTAGAACGCCATTATTTGCTACAAACAAAAAACTCCTTTTTTTATTGGAATTAACCAATAATTTAGATTTCATAGCTACGAGTATTCTTGGGGGGGATCTTGACAAAATGCTCCTCAAATCTGAAAACAATGATACAGATAAATGTCAATTCTTTGAGAAGAACGATATTATTTACATCCTCTACGGGCAATTTCCTGATAAAAAAGGTAAATGGGTTCTTGAGCAGATGGCGAATTATTTCTCAGGTTTAGTTCGTGGCAAAGATGTTAACAACCTAAGTAAGATTGATAAATTCGACATTGAAAAGAAGTTTAACGGGCATCTTCTTTATATTTTTAAACAATATATGCAACTAGAAGATGTTTTTTCAGATCAAGAGATTCCTTATGTGGAAGATTGGCTTAGATTAGATTATGTGGGATTGTCTTCCATGTCAATAGGGGTGATATCTATTTTACTCGATGAAGAAGAAAGATTGAATGTAAAAGTACCTGGAGAATTTGAGGATCCCGCCGAAGAAATTGAAATGAAAGAGTCTCTACTAACTGCCAAGGTAGAAGCAATTGCTGCAAATACGTTAGGAAATACGGGTGCTTACCCTCGTTGGATAGCTGTTAAATTGGGATTTCAAAGATATCGATTTTTAACTTTTAAAAAATATAGAAATGATTATTTCCTTTCTTGTTTAACTGAAGGAAATTTAAAAAAGATAGATAATATTGAAGCTAAATTAGAGCCTATTTTGTACCATGGAATAGACACCCCCTTTTCCGGAAACTTAAGACCCTTTAATAAACTGAAAGGCACTATAAAAGAATTAACTAATCAAGTTCAGGAAAGAAAATTTACTTAACTATTTTAATTTTAAGTTGTCTTTATTCAATTAAGTTTTCGATAAAAATTAATTTTCGTTAAAATCTCAGCATGGAATTAAAACCTAGCACAGTTTACAAAGAATATATTAGTAATCGCTTAGATAAGTTAACAGCTATTAAGCATTTAACTTCAATCATTGAAAATTATGACCGTGATGAGGTTAGAGAAGAATCAATCAAAATTCTTAGTAAAATGAAATTAATCCGGGAGAACCTATTCAATTTATTCGAAAATCTATTATTATCTGATTCAAGCGAAAATATAAGGAATGCGGCGGCAATTTATTTAAGCGAGCATCATCTTAACGATAGTCTAATAGCATTTAAATGGTCGATTCAACATGAAACGTTCTATCAATGCTTATTGACAATTGTTAACGCTTTGGTGAAAATTAATTCTAATGAATCTAAAGAAGTTTTAATAGAACAATTAAAGAAAATTAGAAATACTAAATATTTAAATCCCCAAATAGGCTACGAAAATAAAAGATATAAAAAAGCATTAAAACCTCTAATTAAAAAGAATAAAATTATTACATATTCCCCTAAACATCTTGGAGATATCCTTATTAATTTTTTTACTATTAAAAAAATAATTGATGAGATTCCAAATGTATATTTTGAATTAAATACGTCAAATTTATTAGTAGAAAAATTGGATTTATCCGATTATCTCGAATTTGAAGTTAAAGGAACACCTTGGGGATGGAAGAATAATATTGAATCATTATCAAAGATTACCGGTTTGAAAAATCTATTAAATTTACAAAGCTTAAATCTTTCCAATAATCAAATTAAAGAAATTAAAGATTTGGTTGCTATTAAAAGTTTAATATACTTAGACTTATCGAATAATAAGTTAAGTAATCCTCAGAATATAGAATACTTGAAACAACTCCCTCTTTTGGAATTTATAGATTTAAGAGGAAATGAAATTGCCAACATCATTAAAATATCAGATTTTAAGCCCGAAATTAGGATACTAAAAGAAAACTCTTTAGAAAATTAAGAAAAAAAATTTTAAAAATATTAAGTATCAACTTAATGAGATTAAAATTAAGAAATAAAAAAAATTGCTGAAATTATTCGATTAGCTGTGTTTTTCCAGTACCCCATACTCCAAGAGCTTTACCAAGTTCTTCGTGGTCCTTTGCATACTTTTTAACTTCGATTCCGTTCATTACTGCGTGAATTGCTTGTCTAAATGCTTTTGCACCAGCGGTTGGTCCATCAGGATGACTGTGAATTCCTCCCCCACTTCCTATAAGAATGTCCTTTCCTGCCTCTTTCATAGTTTTCTCAACCATTCCTTGAGTAATTCCTCCGCTTGGCATAGGTAAAGTAGGTTTTATGTGTTGGAATGGATACCGTAGCGCTTTTAGGTTTTGTTCATATTTTTCCTCTAATATTTCTGCCTTTCCGTAAGGGGCTGGAATTACGACGGTATCAGCTCCGCACATTCGTGGGAATTTCGCTAATACAAGCATACTGGTTAAACCTGTCCAATGTCCTCCAATATATGCCCCGGCAAAGTCCATATGACCCAACACGGGTACTTTAATTGAAGGATCTTCGCAAACAGCGCGTAAGGCTTCAAAACCAGCAGTTAAATAATTAATCATCAATGCATTCGCACCCATCTCAACCATCTTATCAGCATATTCAAACATCTCAGGAAATTTACTTGTGATGTTAATAGTGTATAGTGTCTTTTCTCCTTTTTCAGAATCGGCTCTATCTATAGATTCCATAACTGCTGAAATCCGGTCTTCTAATGTATTGAAGGCGGGATTTGCAATAAGTTCATCATCTTTTACCACATCACACCCACCAACAGCAGCTTTATAAACTAAATCTGCTGCGACATCACATGTATGACCAGTACAAGGTTTCACCATATTATTTAACAAAGGACGTTCAGGCACTTTTAGAAGCTTTCGTAGACCATCAATTCCGAATTTTGGGCCTTTAAAATCTTCCAAATATGCTTTAGGAAATGCAAGATCCACCAGTTTTAAACCATGAGTTATACTAATATTACCTATTACGGATGTAAGGAGCATTGGAATTCCATCTCCCTTAATATTTGAGATAGGGAAACCAATTTGTACGAAGTATGTCCTTTCTTTTATGTCTTTAGGAATTACATATTCATAAGTAGGAATTTCGTATACTCCAAGCACTCTTGCTACGTGTTCCTTCCTCACTTGTTCCGTTTCAGCAGGGACTCTTACCCATGTTCCCGTTGATTGCTCAATAGCCGCAAAACGGGAAAGATAATTCACATTTTGTCCTTTTGGACGCTTAATAATGTACGAAGCGATTATATAAGACTCAAGATCAATCCCATCTAATCCAATTGCTTCAGGAACATCTAAATATTGCTTACAACTTTCATAATATTCTTCTTCAGGGGCCATAATTATATCGAAGAAAATAATATTAGAATATTGAAAAATATTGCTGTTCATAGAAAGTATAAAAAAATAAAAAAAAATAAAAAAAATTTAATCTTCAGATTTAACTGCTGATTTTAAGTTAAGATAAGAATTTTCAAGAATATTTAGGTATTCGATTAAGACTTGATCTGCTTTTGATTTCTTCTCATATTCCGCTTTTATGACATTCAACAAGTATTTTGGAAAGATTTTATCCACATGAAAATCTGATAGCAACGCATAATATTCGTTATTTTTGTCGTCTTGAAATACTTGAATCATCTGAGTTTCCCAGAGCATTTTAAGAACTTCGTCAATATCATCCACACCTTTCTTTTTAAGTTTTTCAAGGTCGTTTTTGGTTACAATCGCCGTTCTTAGCAATCGCAACGTTTCATAGATCTGAGGATTTATGATATTATCGATTAATCTGAGATTGTCTTGTTCAGATGGACGATAGTTTTGAAAGAATTTTTTTATCTCCGTTCGATAATCAGAGGCTAATTTTGGGGGTAAACCTCGATCACTTGGATCTTTTAATAATTTAACGGGAGGAACCCTCAACATTAAAATATCGTTAGTAAGAAAGATCAACTCTGATGGCATTCCTTTCACAGAAGTTTCCTTTATAAGCTCCCTTTTAATCAATTCGATTAAAACCCCTTCTAAATCGACAAATCCTTGTTTGTATCTATCTTTTAACCAGACCATTAATTCAGATTTTGAAACTGCTCCTTCTTCTCTTAGACGATTTAGAATCATCCTTTTAATTTCATCCTGATATGTCATTGCTAAGCGTTGCTCAGTATTTAAAGTTGGATACACCGATAACCTTCTAAATAAAGAAGGAACGAGCTTTAGATAGGCATCATCTTCTAAATTTTGTAAGATTATTCTTGATGTATCAGCTAAACCTCCTTCGTAAGCGTCAGGATCATCATCTAGATTTAAAAGCATGAGGATATAGTATCCTTTTTCTGGTCCCGTGTAGTACGATGCAATGTTCAAAGAACCAACCATTAAACTAATCATTCCCGATTCCCCACTGTACTCGTGCGTACTATATACTTGCATAAGTGTTTTATCCGTAATGACAATTTCTTCGGGATATTTTGCTAGTATTTCAGTACCGACTCGTTCATCCCATTTCATAACTACTAAACCTACTGGCATTATACTCCTCCTCCTTCAAATTCATTTGGTAAGTTCTTCTTTTTCTTCGTACTATACCCTAAGATTTCTTCTAATGATAAATCAAGCATCTCCCACTTATCTCCTAGCTTTTTAATGATGTATTCTTCCTTGGATGGATAAAGGAGTGAATCAGAGATTGATTTCCTTCCTTTAATGTTCTTCGTCATCTCTCTGCTCTTCTTAACAAAGGTAGGTATTCTTGCTCTCCGTACTTGACGAGAGATAACAAGAGCCCCTACTACAGCAACAACAGCACCTAAGATCATTAGAAAATAAAACATTGGGAATCCTGGAAAAATTTCAACCATTTTTACCGCAATAGTAATTTTAAGTTCATCACTGGAATAGTAAATATTACTTATTGTGATAGTTCCTTGTATATTTTCAGGTAGGAGAAATGCATCCGGTAAATCTGATGCTGCTATATTTACAGAGTAATTTCCGTTACCTAAATCAGTGAAATCAATCGGTATTTGTACACCCTGAACTTTAATAGAAACACTCGCTCCTATAATTGCACTTCCATTAATCTTATCTGTCAGTTCTAATGTAAAGGTCAAATCCTCACCAGCTACAGTGGAAATTATTATTCCGTTAAATTCTGAGGGAAGAGAAATATCGAAATCTCTAGGGATTATATTCACTATTAATATACCTCCTCTTTGGGCATAATTTTCTTTTTCAATATTGAAAATTATGGTATATGTAGCGATTTCTCTAGTTTCAGTATCAAAATCTAATGAATAATCTCCATTTCCAATATCTAATAATGAACCAGCTCCGCTATCGACGATACTTCCACCTACTTCCTTTGTCCATTCATATGTCCGTAATTCGCTTCCTGCTAATCCTAAGCTAGAACTCTCTTCTATATATGTGAAGTAAAAGATTTTTTCTTCCATAAATGGGACATCTATCGTTTTATATACTCCTACAGAATCATTGATTAAAGACTTTATAGCAAGTATATTTACATCTACATACAAAGATAATTCTTGGTAATTTTGTTTATTTGCAGTAATTTGGACAACATAAGAATCGCTCGCTGGGAAAACAGTTGTGTCTACAGAGAGTTGATAACTACCACCGCTTCCATAAGGAGTTAATGAACCAGTTATTGCCGGATTACCTATAACGATATATTCAACTGTAGCATCTTCAATTGGATTACTTCCACCGAAGCTGATATCAGTATAAACAACATCCATTATCAATTGTTCACCCCAATATGCAGTCAATTCAGTTTCATTTCCTACTAAAGTGGAAGTTTTTGGATCGAGAATAAATGATGTCGAAATTTGTTCAGTTATGAAACCAGCTTTAGTTGCGGTAATTTCAACTAAATAGTCATTCCCTGAGAGCCAATCAATTCCAGGTTCAATTTGAGCTGATGTATCAATACTTAAACTATATAATCCACCACCTAAGGGAGTAAAGTCTAAACTTTGAGTATTAATCTGTTGTACTCCCGCAAATATGTTATATTTTACACTTGCTCCATTCATTGGAGTAAAGATGGTTTCATTTACTACATATGTTAAGTTAATTTGAAAATTCAAAGTATCACCTAACATTTGATTGAAGTCTGGATCTGGAAATATATATAAATCTAAATTAGTCTCATAACTTGAACCAAATGTGCAATTTACTACGGAAGAATTAGCTGTATAGAAATAAAACGTAGTATTTACAATGTTACCCGTATCTAAATCTCCTGGTGCTACAACCGGACTTGCTTGAATATCAAACCAATCTACGGCAAAAGTTATGTTTCCATCTTGTGGAGTAGTATAGTTTAACCATCTAAAAGTTAGTTCCCCATTTTCATCAGCATTATCAGAACCTAAAAGTTCTGGTCCAGAGCCGCTGTCCCGCCAAAATGTTAACTTTGCACCGTTTAATCTTCCTTTAAAGTTATTCTGAGCCGTGTCATTGAATCTATTTAGAGTTAAAAATAAGGATGATAACTGTACATTGGTAAATTCTAATTTATAAACACCATTAACGTCGACAAAAGATTCATTTAAAATAATCTGTTGAGCTGTTGTTATTGATAGGGTTTGTCCAAATTTGACATATGATACATTTACGTCGTAAATTCCGCTTTCTAATCTATCAAAAATAGTTCTACCATCTTCATCAGTGTCTTGTTCCCAGTTATCTGCATAATCAGATGCGTTCCATACTGTTACTGTAGCATCAGGTACTAAGTTAAGATCAATATCAGTAACATTAACATCCAATGTATAGAACATACTGTCAGCTTGGTATATATACGCATTTAATTCTTCTCTTAATGTAAGCAATAAATCATCAAAATATTGTGTTACTCCTAAACTATCTAAAGTTCCTGAAGCATTAACACTTCCAGCTAATTCCCAAAATTCAATATTTAACTTATATGATTCGTTACCTACACTATTATCAAAATCATTTAATGAACCAGATAAAAATTCTACGGTTCCTCCATCGTAAATTACATCTCCTCTAAGATAACTTATGCTTGTATGTACAGGATCTGATAATTCATAACCTTCTATAAAAATACCAATAGCATCTTTTGATGGATCGGGAGCATTATGAATCACAGTATAATTCTCAGCAATGAATCCTGCAGTAGTTATATCTACTTGCAAATTCCCATCATATATATATAGCAACTCACTATGATCGTCCACTACTGAGAAATCAAAGTTTGAATTTAGAGCAAACATTAAATCAGTAGAGGAGTTAAATTCATTTTCGAAATATATACTACGATCAATACTCCAAAGACTATAGTCGTAATAAAATGTACAAACGTCTTGAACATGCATATCAAAAGCAGGTGTCCAATCGATTTGATATCTAGAAAAGACTTCTCCGTTTTCTAATTCTGTAATTGTTTGAATTGTTGATGGCATCGAACCGAATTTAAAATCTTCAACTTCTTGATCCGAAAGATATTTGTTATAAACAGCAACTTCGTCAATTACACCTTTAAAGTATTGTTCAATATGTTCAGAGGTTCCAATTGTAAATGGACTTCCAGCAGCTTGATCTATATCATTTGCTCCTGACCACACAGCTGAAGAATACCATGTATCATCAATTCTGACTTCTGCAACACCCTGATCGTATCTGAATGCTACGAAATACCAACCACCTGATGTGGTTATAGTACTTGCAGGTCCAAAATCAGCATACGTATCTCTAGTTTCAGTATCTAAATAAACATGAATATTCCCCTCGTTGTTAACCCCTATTTCAAAATTATCATTTCTAGCATCGCTTGCTTTTGCTGCAATCACATTTTCAGTTTGGTGGTTTGTTGCACCTCCACTAATAGAACTAGGGTTAATCCAAGCACATATCGTAAATTCCGTACTTAAATCATTAAATGGTTCACCAGTATCTTCTAGTCCGTTAGCATAGCTTACAAAATCATTCCCATCAAAATCTAAACCACTTCGCACTATTCCACTAGAAAAAGTAGGGTCACCATTAGGAGTTCCATCAGGTTCGTTACCACTCGAATCTGTGTAAGTATTTTCAAAGTGGGTTAGGAAATTTAAACTAGGATCAGCAAGTTGTTTTTCAGGGGATAGAGAATCATCTAAATGAAAATCTAATCCTTGTCTTACTAATTCAGTTACTGCTAAACCTTGTTCTAACACTACTTCGTACTCTGTTCCAACTGTAACTGTTAAAGTGCCAGCAGATAAATCACTGTCAAAATTAGTATTGTAATCTATCATCTCGATACCAGCATTATTTTCGTTATAGTACAGAAAGTATGTTTGATTTGTATCAGCTGAAACATCTGCAATAAAGGAAATTGTACATGATTCAACATAATTAGTGGCTGTGTATTTTGTAATATTCCACATTTGCATTGGAATTGGATTACTCCACTCATCGCTACCAGTAGCGTTAAAAGCTATTAATCTTTCAGTATTTTCA
>Ga0114922_10006052_pt1 | contig 11115 bp, 7 predicted proteins | sample AartaG_FD_100975 | JGI IMG/M metagenome (GOLD analysis project Ga0114922, IMG submission 100975) | Deep subsurface microbial communities from Aarhus Bay to uncover new lineages of life (NeLLi) - Aarhus_00045 metaG | ecosystem: Environmental > Aquatic > Marine > Oceanic > Sediment | place: Aarhus...
CATCTGCTGGTCTGGTTTTTACTCAACGTTGCTGTCTGGCTGGCCTATGGAGCCTGTTTCTATTACTTTATCTTATCGGTCCTTCCAGGCTCCACAATCGAGTTCTCCACTGCGGTCGGTGTTTACGCAGTGGGTTATATTATCGGATTTCTGGTGATTTTAGCGCCCGGCGGCCTGGGGGTTCGTGAACTGATGTTTGCCGGACTGCTTACCTCGGCCCTCGGCAACCAGGCACTGGCCACGGTGGTGGCTCTGGCCTCGAGGGTCTGGCTGAGCCTGGCCGAGCTGGTGCCGTTGGCTGTGGTGCTGCTGGTCGGCGGGCTGCCCTCAACGGCGCAAAAGAATAAATCACGAGCTGAAAGGTGAAACATGGAAAAATCCCTCGTTATTATACCTACCTATAACGAAAGGAACAATGTCGAACGGCTTCTGGAAGCGGTTATGGGTGTCGATGAACGGATCGAGGTGCTGATAGTGGATGATAACTCGCCGGATGGGACCGGAGAGCTGGCCGATAAGATTGCCGCCTCGAACCCCAGGGTCCACGTAATGCACCGCAAGGGCAAACTGGGACTGGGCAGTGCCTACCGCGACGGGTTTCGCTACGCCCTGGAGTACGATTACGAACTCATTTTCGAGATGGATGCAGATTTTTCGCATGATCCCCGCTATCTGCCCGATTTCCTTGAAGCTATCAGAGATAACGACCTGGTTCTCGGTTCCCGTTATGTCAGCGGGGTCAATGTGGTAAACTGGCCGATGCGGCGGCTGATGCTGAGCTATGGGGCCAGCTACTACACACGAGCAATCACCGGCATGCCGATCAAGGATCCTACCGGCGGATTCAAGTGTTTCCGCCGCAGGGTGCTCGAATCCCTCGACCTGAACCGTATTCAGTCGGATGGCTATTCGTTCCAGATCGAGGTTAGTTTCAAAGTCTGGCGCAAGAAATTCAGGATCAAGGAAATCCCGATAATCTTCGTGGACCGCCATTCCGGAACCTCCAAGATGAACCGGCGGATCGTGTTCGAGGCGGTGTGGATGGTGTGGTGGCTGAAAATACAAAGTATTCTGGGCAGGATCTAGTAGAGTGTTGAAAAAAGCCTTCCTGGCGTTTTTCAATGACGGTTTGCCCGGAAATGCTTCAGGCAAACCTATCAAATTACTTGATTTGAAAATCTGCGCAATTTGTCGGTACATCCATGTACCGCTAAGAAGCATGTTTTTCAACATGCTTCTATCCCGAAAGGTACTGGAGCAGTGAGTCTGGAACGAAAATGGCTTGGTCTGGCTTATCTGGCCGGCGACCTGGTGTCGGTAGAGGTGGCCTTTATCACTGCGGTCCTGTTGCGCTACGGGCAGTTCTACCCGATTCCTCCATTTTTCAGCGGCTTATCCTACCTCTTTTACTGTTTTTTGCTGCCTGCGCTGTATTTAACGGTGCTCTGGTCTTTCGGTATCCACCGGGCTCGTATTCCCACTGTGCAGGGGCTGATCAAGTCGGTTTTCGTGCTGGTCGTGCTGGTCACCGTGCTCCCCTTCTATTTTCGAAGTTTCGCATTCAGCCGTATCGTGATTTTCACTTTATGCGTACTGACCCTGGTTTTGGGTCTGTTATGGCGTTTTGTTTTCCACTTGCTGCTGGATTTACCGTTCGGCTCACACCTGGTGCGCGAGCGTGTGCTGCTGGCTGCGAACGCCCGGCGGCTGAACGAGTTGGCCACAGCCCTGGGTGAGGGCACCGACAGTGGTTTTGAAATAGTGGCCCTTGCAGTCGAGCCGGAGCCGCCAGGTGGCCCTGAGGCTGATTCCCTGCCGGAAGAAGTGATTTCTTTCGACCAGGTGCCGGAAGTCGCGGTCTCCAGAGGTGCGGATGTGGTGCTGATCGATCCGGAGGGTGTAAGCCCCGAGCGCTGGCTGGCACTGGCCGAACAGTTGGCCGAGGTAGGCATAGGCTTACGAATCCTCTCGGCCCTGGAACCGGAGATACCTTTTCCGATCCGTCCAGGCGGATTGGATGCGGCCGATGGGATAAATCTTCTGGCCGAGCCTCTCAGCAGCCTCCAGGCGCTTCTCAAACGCTCGCTCGATATCCTGGTGTCGGTTCTGGTGCTGGGGGTGGTTTCGCCGGTGATGCTGGCGGTGGCCCTGGCGATTCGTGGCTCGAGTCCCGGCCCGGTTCTCTACCGTCAGGAGCGGGTGGGCAGGAACGGAGTGCCGTTTACTCTCTATAAATTTCGCTCAATGGTCCCCGAGGCCGAGAACGGTACCGGACCGGTCTGGGCCGAGAGCAATGATAAACGCATAATACCGGGGATAGGACACTTTGTCCGGCGTACCGGCCTCGATGAACTGCCCCAGTTCTGGAACGTGCTGATCGGTCAGATGTCCCTGATGGGTCCAAGACCCGAGCGGGCTTTTTTCTTCGATTCCTACCCTCAACTCTACCGTGGAAGACTGACCGTACGGCCAGGTCTCACAGGACTGGCCCAGGTTTCCGGCCGGCACGGGATGAACGTTGAACAAAAGGTGCACTACGACCTCTATTACATCCGCAACTATTCGCTGGCGCTGGATATTGAAATCCTCTGGCGTACCTTGGTGATGCTGGTTCTCCAGGAATGGCGGGCGATTTTCTCGGGAAAAGAGCCGAAGGCCTCCGCTGACAGTAAACAGGATAATAGTTCGAGTTAACACGGTTTATTCGGACAATCGAATAAATCTTGTGCCGGAGGTAGGGCTGTAGGTTTGCGGTTTGACACCGAGGGGGCGGGCTGGCATCCTTTTTGCAACCCTCCGAGGTCGGTTTCTCTGCCAATGGCGATACAGCAAAAAGGCTGCCAGCCCGCCCCTGCCGGCCGGAGCAAAAATATAAGCCTGGTAAAAGGCTGTAATTGCATTTTGCATGTTACCACAGCTATTTAAAATTTAAAGAGAATTGTTTAAAGCTAGATAACCAGCACGCTGTGTCCATATAACTTCAAAGGGGCAATACCTTTACAAGTAATAAGGAGCCGGTTACCTTTAGTATATGACCGATGTAGCGAAACTTTTGAGCGCGGATGTCGCCCGACGGCTGCTTGAAAAACGCTCCCCGCTGACCAGCCTCGAGATCTGCAGGCATGTGCTGGCGCTAGAGAACCTGTCGCCCGGACTTGCCGAGAAACTGGCGGAGGCTTTTCTTTCCGATGATCCGCGTTTTTGTCGCCTGCCGGAAGGCGCATGGGTACTGACCGAGGCTTTAGAGAAGACCGTACCGCTGGAACGAGCCTTGTTTGTGGTGGTGGATGTGGAAACCACCGGCTTCAGTCCTCCGGCCGACCGGATAATCGAACTCGGCTGTGTGCGGGTCGCTGACGGAAGAGTTATGGATGAGTTCTCAACTCTGGTAAATCCCAGGCGTCCGGTGCCCGGGATAATCACCGGTCTTACCGGCATTACCTATGCCATGGTAGCCGATGCTCCCACTTTCGGCCAGGTAGCGGAGAGTTTCCTGGATTTTCTGGATGATGCAGTATTCGTGGCCCATAACGCCCCTTTCGACTGGCGGTTTATTCAGAACGAAATCGCTCTCGCCACAGGGCGCAAGTTATTGAACCGGAGGCTGTGCACCAGGTGTATGGCGAAAAAACTTTGCCCGGAGCTTTCACACCGCAAGTTGGATGACCTGGCTTGTTTTTTCAACCTTGATTTCGGCAACAAAAGGCACCGCGCCCTGGGAGATGCCCTGGTGACCGCAAAAGCCCTGCTCAAACTTATTGAACGAGCCAGGGAAAAAGGTATCGAGAGCCTTCAGGCTCTGTCTGAATATCTTAAACCTCACAAAAGCAGTAAAAAATAAAGCTATGCTGCACCTGTACCGATCTAAACTTTAGCAATCAACTCTTGGTAACTTACTCGCTCCATTACATGAAGGTCTGGTAATGAACAGAAAAATGCACTTTGGCTGGCGAACCTTTTACAATTTGGCTTTGGCTATCGTTTGCATTACGGTAACCCTGCCCGCCCAGCAGTTGCAGCTTCCGGCGGATGTGTTAGTGACCAACCGTTTCGCCAACATCCGCAAAGGGCCGGGTACCGGCTATGAGAAGTTGATTACCCTGTACAAAGGCGACAGACTGCTCGCCGAGCGAAAATACCGCAACTGGCTGCGCGTGTTAATTCCCGACGGACGTCTAGGCTGGATACGAGAGGATCTGGTGGGGCCGTTCAATGCAGATGACCTGCCGCTTACCGATGAACAGGCCGACAGCCTCAAAGAACTGGTGGATATGCAGAAACAGGAGATTGCCATCATGGATGACAGCGCCCGGCAAGTCGGGGTGCGCATTGTCGAACAATCGCAGGTGCGCGACAGCCTTCTCAACCGGTTAGGCTTGGAAGAGATACCTGAAGCAGGATCCACCGCGGTGACTGATTCAGGGATGCAGTTGGAGCAACAGTTCCAAAAACTCTCGGGAAGCCAGGAAAGCATTCTCACCCAGCCTGACGATTATCCCCGGAGATTTGAGTTTTCACCCCTTTTCGGGGTTTTGGCGTACGATGGCGATGCCATGCCACATGCCGGACTCGGTGTGGCCCGGAATTTCACCCGGGAGTTCGCCTACCAGGCGCAGGTTTCATTCGCCAGGCTCGATCCTGCGGTACCGGGTTCCCTGGTCGGAGACCTCAACCGTTATTTTATCACCGGAAGCCTGGTTTACAACTATAAACCGGGTCGCCTGGCGGTGCCGTATGCAGAGTTGGGCTGTGGAGGAGTTCATGTCCAGGCCGGAGACTCCTCGTATACCAGTTTCGACCTGATTTTCGGGGCGGGCAGCAGGCTCTTTATCACTCCCGACCTGGCGCTCAAGTTCGGCTATCAGGGACACGCGGTGATGGTCGAGGATAACCAATTGATGCACCTGATCTACCTGGCTGCGGTTTTTCATCTGCCGCCTTTCGAGGAAAGGTTTCCGCTGCTGGGCGACCGGATAATTTATCTGGCTCCCTATTTCGGCTACCAGGTGTTCACCCGGCGATTCGCTCTCAACCCGGGTCCCGTGATAGGCATAAGGGCGGGATGTCGGATGACCAGCCACCTCTCCGCCGAGGTTCTGGGAGGCTACCTGCCGGTGAAATTCAATGACGGTACCAGGGAGCACAGTTTGTATGCCACCCAGTTCCGGGTTCAGGCGCTTTACCATCTGTGGGAAACAACGTCCGGGCCGTACCTTGCTGCAGGATTCGGCCTGCTAAGCTTCGGCGACCCGGGGCGCTCGACCGGAAACAACCGCTACGGCTCATACCATTTCGGCGGCGGGTTCAACTTCCAGGTGACTCCGGATATCTCATTAAGGAGCGAAGTGCTCCAGTTGATCTATCCTAACGTTTCCGAACTCGGACCCGAACGCACAGTGCAAGCTGCCGGGGCCATGCAACTTAGCGCAGGAATGAATTTCAACTTTTAAGGCTGACTCGGATGGAGATCAAGCGGTTGAACAGGTATTCTCGGACTGCAGCCCGGTCTTGGGCCGGGCTCCTGGTCCTGGTGTGCCTGCTTGCGGTTTCCGGCTGTGGAGACGAACAAATTCCTTTCGGCCCTGCAGAGGGTAGTGTCCATGGGGTATGGGAGGGCATGCTGCATCTTGCCAATACCGACACCACCGCGTCAACCGTGCAGTCCAGCACTATCAGGCTCGAACTGGTGCAGCGTGATTTTTCCTTTGAGGGTTACCTGTTGAAATTCGATACCTTTTCCCTCGGTCTGAATGAACAGGCCGTGGACACTTTTCTGGTGAGCATCGGCTCTATCTCGGCCAATTTCGTCTCTTTTCGAGTGGTCGATCCGGCCGGAGGCGCAGCTTTTTTCGAAGGAAACCTCGAGGGACATCGGCTGGGGGGCTCGGCTATCGGCAGCGGATACGACGGGACCTGGTCGGTGGAGTTTCTGTTCTAGGTAATGGCTTGACTTTCATCTGGCAGCGATGTAGTTTAGAACTCACGTCGAACTTGGTCTGGGAGAGGTGCAAGGCTGAAGGGACGGCGTGCCTGGCTGCTGGACGATAAATTGCCAGATTTTTTCTGTGGTGTGTTTTGAAGGAGCCGGAAAGCCGGCTCTTTTTTTCTTTGGCGTATGGATTGTATGCGCCTGGGATCGGGGAATCGAAATAATGACAGATCTTTTTCGGGTGCTCGATGAGCGCATATGGCCTTTCGTGCGCAAGCCCGCCCGCTATATAGGTTCCGAGTTCGGCCTGGTTCGAAAAACGCAAGCTGAGGTGCGTCTGCGACTGGCCCTGGTTTATCCGGACCTTTATGAAGTGGGAATGAGCAACCTGGGTCTCAAGGTGCTCTACCGGATAGCCAACTCGATTGAAGGTGTGGCTGCCGAACGGGCTTTCATCCCCTGGCCGGACATGGAAGAGCTGATGCGCTCCCACGGGGTGCCGCTCTACAGCCTCGAAACTTACACTCCCCTTTCCGCTTTCGATCTGGTGGGCGTAACTCTACAATCGGAACTGACTTTCACCAATGTGCTTACACTTCTCGACCTGGCCGGCATACCTCTGAAAGCATCCGAGCGCAGGCGAAGCGATCCCCTGGTCGCTGCCGGTGGACCCTGTACTGTGAACCCGCAGCCTATGGCTGACTTTTTCGACTTTTTCGTCCTGGGAGACGGCGAGGAGGTGATTCGCGAGGTTGTCGAAATCCTCCTTGATCTGGAGAGTGAAAAGTATTCACGCGATAGCCGGCTGGAGGCTTTGAGCGGTCTCGATGGAGTTTACGTTCCGGGTATTGAATCCAGGCAGAAACAGCGGCATGCCGGCGTAAAAGTTCGCCGGGTTTACGATCTTGCGGGCCGCGACGCCCCGGACGGCCAGTTGGTGCCGATCACCGAGGTGGCCCAGCATCATTTTGCGGTCGAGTTGATGAGAGGCTGTACCTGCGGCTGCCGATTCTGCCAGGCGGGCATGTCCTACCGGCCCGTGCGGGTACGGTCTCCGGAACAGGTGAGCGAGCTGGTGCGCCGCGGTATGCGCGCCGGAGGCTGGAGCTCGATAACCCTGCTCTCGCTTTCCGCAGCCGACTACCCGGCGATCTATGAACTGGTCGAAAGGTTAGCGCCTGAGATTAATGGGGCGGGACTGACACTGTCTTTCCCCTCTCTACGGGTGAGTTCTTCCACCCTGGGTCTGCTGGAGCGCCTGGAGGGCTCAAAAAAAAGCGGGCTGACTTTTGCGGTGGAGGCCGGAAGCGAAAGGCTCAGGCGGGTGATCGGCAAGAAGGTCGATGAACGCGACCTGATCAACTTGGTGAGCCGGGCATTTCGCCACGACTGGACTCTGGTGAAACTCTATTTCATGGTGGGGCTGCCCACGGAAACGGACGAAGACATCGATGAGATCGCCCGGCTGATCGAAAAGGTGGCCGCGGTCGGCCGATCTGTGCCGGGAAAACACAATGTCAACGTGACTCTCAGCCCTTTCGTGCCCAAGCCGTGCACTCCGTTTCAGTGGGAAGCCCAGGAACCACCGGAAGCAATCAAAGAGAAGTTATCCCGCATCCGCAGACAGGTGCGGTCGCGCTCGGTGAAACTGAAGATCCACGATCCTTATACCAGCGCTGTCGAGGGGATCCTGGCCCGCGGAGATAGTTCGACAGCCGAGGTGCTCAAAACCGCCTGGGAGTTCGGCGCACGACTGGACGGCTGGAGCGAGAAGTTCGATTTTTCGCTGTGGGAGAAGGCTTTTGAGGCTCATGAACTCGACTGGCGGGCTCTGCTTAAGCGGCGGCCGAAGGGGGAAAAACTGCCCTGGCACTTCGTGGGAAACCTGGTGGCTGAATCGTTCCTCAGTGCACAAGGCGATCAGGGCCTTGAGGGGATCGAGATTGCCGACTGCAAAGATGGGCCCTGCCTGGACTGTGGAGTCGAAAATGCTGCCACATGCCGCAAATTGCGTTTGCCGGAGCTCGAACCCGAAAAATCGGCAATCGAAGCGAAACCTCTGTCCACGGGAGCCCTGCCGGTGGTCAACCAGGACCTGGAGCAGAAGCTTTGGCGGGTGCAGTATGCCAAGCAAGGCATCCTGCGTTTCTGCGGCCACCTCGATATGGTGCGAAACATCGAATTTTTACTGCGCCGCTCCGGAATCCCGGTCTGTTACAGCAGCGGGTTCTCTCCCAGGATACGCCTTCATTTTTCCGCGCCCCTGCCTCTGGGTATCGAAAGCATGGCCGAGTATTTCGAGCTAGAGACCCTTCCCGGTATATCCGAACTGGAGCTGAGACAGGCTCTGGAGCAGGCCTCAGTCGGGCTGTCGGGATTCGGAATCCAGGCTGTACAACTCGTTCCGATGGGCCTGCTGCCGCCGTTGGCCGAGGATATTTGCCGCTGTTTCTACGGCGCGCGGCTGAAGGCGCAGAGCCTGCCCGAGGTGACCGGCTGGGACGAGTTTGTCAATCAGTGCAAGAGGCGGCGGTTGGCAGAGGGAGCTATAGTCTCCTGGTTCGACCGCAAGGAACGAAAACATACGGCCAAGGTGGCTGAAGCTGTACATAGTGTTGCAGTAGAAAATGCTGATGAAAGCGAGAGGGGCCTGACCTTCGAACTCGAACTGCGGGGTGAAAACGCCTGTCGGCCGGACCGCTTTCTCGCGTATTTCCTGGAGCTGGAGAACGGAAGTTCCCCCGGTGCCCGGATCGAGAAAAGAAGGTCCTATGTCAAACGGGGTGGTTTTCTGAAAGATCCCATGGAATTTTAGCCTCGTTGACCCGCAGCGCGGAAAGATATTGTCTGGCGTTAGTGCAGGAAGATTGTTATCTTAGAATGAAGACAGGGCAAAGTTCGCGATAGGGATGCTGCAGGGATTTAGGGTAAGCTTTTAGTCAACAGGACATTGCAAGTAATGCTGCGTTAGAGAGCATTTTAGTTTAGAATTAATTTTCAGGAAAGAAGTTATGGCTAGCCATAAGGGATACAAATCTTTAAAACGGGATATAATCATCTCGGTGGAACTGGTCCAGACCCGGGTGGCGATTCTCGAAGACGGCCATTTGGTGGAGTTTCTGGTGGATCGGGACAGCGAAACCCGAATGGTCGGCGATATCTACAAGGGCATAGTGCGCAAGGTGCTTCCGGGCATGCAAGCCGCTTTTATCGATGTGGGTTTGCCCAAGCAGGGATTCCTGCATATTAGCAATATGGGCAACGAACTTTTTACCAAAGATGTCGAGCAGGATACCCCGACCGAGGAGACCGAGAGAAGAAAACGCCGCCGGAAAATCCAGACCATTCAGGACCAGTTAAAAGAAGGGCAGGAAATCCTGGCGCAGGTGATCAAGGAACCGATCGGCACCAAGGGTCCGCGGGTAAGTACCGAGGTTTCCATTCCCGGCAGACTTTTAGTTTATGCGCCTTTCGACAATCGCCTGGGTATTTCCCGTAAGATTGAGGCCCAGGCTGAACGGTCCCGTATCCGGGAGGCAATGAAAAAGATCGTCACTTCTCGGGAGGGGGTGATAGTCCGCACGGCTGGCGAGGACACCAAGGCCGAGGAGCTCAAGGCCGAGTACCAGTCGCTGAAAAGCCTCTGGCGGCGGACAAAACGCCAGGCGGGACAAGCCGCCGCGCCAAGTCTTATTTATCGCGAGACCAAGCTGATCAGCGGTCTGCTGCGCGATGTGTTTACCGATAAGGTCGACTCGCTGGTGGTGGATGACAAGAAGGAATTCAAAATAATCAAGGATTACCTGCGTATTATCGCGCCGGAATTGATCAGTCGGCTCGTGCTTTACAAGAAACCGGAGCCTATTTTTACCGCCTACGATCTGGATGAGGAGATCCGGCGCATTTTCCAGCAGAAAGTCTGGCTGAAAAGCGGCGGCTACATCGTTATCGAACAAACCGAAGCCCTGGTCTCGATCGATGTCAACACCGGCCGCTACACAGGAGAACACAGCCAGGAAGAGACCATCCTGCGTACCAACCTGGATGCAGCCAAAGAGATTGCCCGCCAGATCCGCTTGCGCGACCTGGGAGGGATAATAGTCTGCGATTTTATTGATATGGAGAGCAAAAGAAACCGCCAGAGCGTTTTGGATGAATTGCGGCGCTACCTCAAATATGATCGCGCCAGGACCAAGGCTTTCGAATTAAGCCCCCTGGGACTGGTGGAGATGAGCCGCCAGCGGGTGAGATCGAGCCTCCATCATAGTCTTACTCAGCCTTGCCCATCCTGTGACGGACGGGGAAGGGTCTTTACCCCGGAAGCGATTATCAGCGAGATCGAACGTGCAGTGAAAAAGATCGCCCCTAAAAGCAAAGTAAACAATCTGATAATCAGAGTCCATCCGGTAGTAGCTCTCCACCTTATGGAACAAAGTGAAAGTTTGATCCATAAGCTGGAAAACCAGACAGGTATGACTATTCAACTGCGGGATGATCCACTGATGCAAGTAGATTCGATCACCATTTTTTCCGGCCCATCCCGTAAGGAGATTGAGATTTCCTGGTAGGCATATTGACAATATAAGTTTAATCTTTTATTTTAATAGTCTGTGATGCTTTTATAATTCTCTGATAACAGGAGTTCTGATTTCGATGTATGTCATAGCTTTGAGCGGCGGCAAACAGTTCAGAATCGAGAAAAATTCAACTATCCGGGTGCCCAGCCTCAAACTGCCTGTCGGTGAAAAGGTGCGCCTCGATCAGATCCTGCTGTTCAATAACGAAGGCCGAACAGAGGTTGGAAATCCTTTTCTCCATGGTGCCTATGCCGAAGGCCGGGTCGTGCAGCACGGCCGTCAGGGGAAAATCACGATTGTCAAATATAAGCGGCGTAAGGGTTACCGGCGTAAACAGGGTCACAGGCAGGGATTTACCGAAATCGTTATCGACACCATTGTGCCGGGCACCAGGGAAAAACCCGCCGCTAAGGCCGCCGAAAAAAAGGTGAAAAAGCCGGCGAAAGCAAAAGTCGAAGCCGCAAAAGAGAAAAAACTCGCCAAAGCAGCGGCCGAAGTCCCGGCAAAGAAAAAGCCTTCGGCAAAGGCGAAGACCGCAGCGGCTCCGGCAAAGAAGCCCAAGGCTGTCAAGAAAGCTCCCGCAACTGTCTCGGCGAAGGCCAAGAAGGA
>Ga0114922_10006053_pt1 | contig 11114 bp, 8 predicted proteins | sample AartaG_FD_100975 | JGI IMG/M metagenome (GOLD analysis project Ga0114922, IMG submission 100975) | Deep subsurface microbial communities from Aarhus Bay to uncover new lineages of life (NeLLi) - Aarhus_00045 metaG | ecosystem: Environmental > Aquatic > Marine > Oceanic > Sediment | place: Aarhus...
CAGACCGCAGTCGATAAATCCTGTCGGCTTTTTCGTGGAATTTATCGTAGCTGAGCTCGTGGAAAACGTAAGTGGCGATCAAGATGCAACACGTCATGCCGATAGCCAAGCCAAAGATATTGACAAAAGAAAAAGCCTTATGTTTTCGTAGGTTGACAAAAGCAATTTTCAGGTAGTTCTTAAGCATTTCGTTCTCCTAGGTCGGAAAAATGCAATAAACATGCCATCCTAAGGATATAGAAGTAATCCCTCCTGATGAATGCAATAATACTGTTCGATAACGGATATAAAATGTTCTAAAATGGACATCTTTTGACTTCTCGATAAAAAAATACCCCATAAAATAATTGGCACAATTATTGCTCAACACATAATCGAGGAAAGATCATGTCTTATAATTATATAAAGATCGCCATCAGACATATCTTAAGATACAAAGGACATTCCTTTATAAAAATATTCGGTTTGTCGATCGGCATCGCTGCCTGTATGTTTATTTATTTGTTCGTGGCGGATGAATTATCATTCGATAAGTTTCACAAGAATGGAGATCAACTCTACCGGTTTGTCCGGATACAATTCGATAAGGGATCGGGAGAAGAAACCAATCTCCAGCAATATATCCCTACGCCAGTTGGTCCCGAACTCATTCAATCCATTCCTCAAGTGAGATTTCAAACAAGATATGTCAATGGCTCTGGAGTTGTCCGGTACAAAGAGAAAATGTTCAGAGAGACTCTCGCATTGGCAGACTCACCCTTCTTCGAAATGTTTACTTTCCCTCTAACCGCAGGGGATCCCAAAACGGCACTTTCTGATGAACACAGCATCGTTCTCTCTCGATCCCATGCCGAAAAATATTTCGGAGAAGAAAATCCTTTGGGCAAAACACTGACAATTACCTATGGACACACAAAAAGAGACTACATGGTGACTGGCGTGGCCGAAGATGTGCCGCCCAATTCTTCTATCCAGTTCAATATCCTTATTCATTTTCATAATCTATCAAGTGTCTTGAACAATCCTCAGATATTGAATGATTGGAACAGGTGGTACTGTCCTCTGTTCGTCCAACTCCAGCCAAATGTGACACCGGAACAGGTAGAGGAAGGATTGGACCAGTTTTGTCAACGAAATTATAGCTCCATGATCCAAAGACACATCGACGAAGGCTACAATCCATTCACGTTTGGTTTGCAGCTGGTCAGGGACATGCATCTTGACACACGCGTTGCAGGAACAGCCGGATTATCGACCTCATACCTTCTCTCTGCGATTGCCTTGGCCATTCTCCTAATTGCCTGTGTAAACTTCATGAATCTTTCCATCGGATCGTCTTCTGTGCGGTCCTTGGAAGTTGGAATGCGAAAAGTACTTGGAGCAGGGCGAAGACAGCTCTTGTCGCAATTCTGGGGTGAGGCCTTGGTGATCAGCCTTTTTGCGATCATCATGGGATTCGTGTTGACTGAGTTCTTGATTCCCAAGTTCAATGTCTTATCAGGCAAACAACTGTCTATCCTGACTCTTTTCGAAGGTGGACATTGGGCGGTTCTGTTGGGGATTGCCTTCTTCACCGGCATTTTTGCCGGGAGTTACCCTGCCATGGTTATGTCAGCATTTCGACCTGCGGATATCTTGAAAGGAAAGCTTAAGGTCGGAGGAAGGACAACGCTCACCAAAGGACTTGTAGTCCTCCAATTTACGCTTTCTGTGGTCCTCGGAATTTCAGCGGTTATATTGGGAAAACAAGTTTCATTCATGATGAATCGTGATCCAGGTTATGTCAGTGAAGGGCTGGTTATCATCATGACTCAAGAAAACGAACCACAAGAATCAGAAAGACTCTACCAACGTTTCCGTAACGAAGTCATCTCCCATAATCAAGTTCAAGGACTTACAGCCAGTAACAGAGAGTTTGGCCTGTTTCTTCCTGGTTCGAGCCTAGAATTAGGCGAGCGCAAAATCAACTATCGGTATAATCGGGTGGATCCCGATTTTTTGTCAACAATGAAATTCAAACTGATTCAAGGCAGGGATTTCTCATCGAATATTGCAGCCGATAGAGATGCACTCATCGTGAATCAAAAGTTTATAGAGATGTTGGGTTCTGATTTCGAGATGGGCAAACCTCTAGGAAATATATCCAAAGGATTCCCTTACAACCGCAGAATAATCGGGGTCATCGAAGATTGTCATTTTGAATCCCTGCGGAATGAAATCGAACCTCTGATTCTCTATGTAGGAGAAGGTACAGCTCCCAGGAGAAATAGGTTCAGCAGGATTATTGTCCGTATCGAGACTGGGCAGCTGAAGGATACTATGGCGTTTTTGGAAAACGTTTGGGAAAAAACCCAACCTGATAAACCATTCATCACATACTTCCAGGATGACGCATTAAAAAGTCTTTACAATCAGGAAAAACGATGGAGTGCAATCATTCAATATGCATCTGTAGTGAGCATACTGCTTGCTTGCCTGGGAATTTTTGGCCTGACTTCCATCACTTTGAGTCGCCGGATCAAAGAAATTGGCATCCGCAAGGTGCTGGGAGCAAGCGTGGGACAAATCGTGTATTTGGCAACCCGGGAATTTGTTTTTTTGATATCCATCGCCAATGTCATCGCCTGGCCGGTGGTCTTTATCATCATGAAAAGGGTGCTCCAAAATTACCCCTACAGGATCGATATCGCCATCCAATATTTTGTTATGGCTTGGGCTGCTTCTGTTTTCATAGCCGTTTTGACCATCTTCTACCTCTCCTTAAAAGCAGCCATGCAAAATCCGGTCGAAAGCTTACGGCACGAGTAAAGATCCGGCTCTGTTCTCTAATCTATCATATAGGCTAAACCTATAGTCCCGTTTACGCCGGAAAAATCACCGGTAACAGACCAAGAGACTTTTAAAGTTACCAGAAATCTGCTAAAAAAACCTGAGAGATTCTCCCAAAAATAGAGATGTGTCCCCAAAAAAGGTTCGAAGTTAGGTTCGCTCTTTAAATCGCCCCAGTAATCGTTTCCCAATTCATTGCTGACGGAAAGGATGCTATAACCAAGATTTCCCCCAGCAAAAAAGTTCATTCCCTCTATATCGGGGATATCAAAGTGATAGGCAAGACTTAATGACGGCTTGATGACGCGAAAAGTAAACTTCCCGCAAAAACACCCCAGGTAATCACACCATTTGTCGTACATGATCGTCGTGCCTAATCCTAGATTATCCGATATCATTAATTCAAAACTCCCGCCGATGGGAAAGGGGAAAGATTCGAAGGGTTCGGCAGTGGCAACATAAGATTTAAGCCCTATTTGAGCAGTCACATACATCGACCCATCTGAGAACTTTGCTGACTGAATCGCAGCAGAAGCAGGAGACGAACTAAAGACAAGGAACAGAAAAACAAATAGGACAATAAGAAGCAAAATGGACTTATTCATTTTTTCCTCCCCTATTTTTTGTATTGTTCTCCTTCATTACTAATTCTGTAAATCATTTTTCTGCAACAAACATGCCAATCTGAATGCCCAAGAATTTTTATGCCTCCCTGTCTTGTTGTTATACATTCCTATTCCATATGTCCTTTTTAAAGGACAACATTCCTCATAACTTTTTTTAGACTTGATTTATTATGTGCTATAATTTTGAAAATCTAGCTGACACCGTCATGAAACGAGAAAGATAATGCTCACTTATAGAATCTTTGTAAGAATGGAGAAACCGGAATGAAAAAAACTGTGATCGGTTTTCTTTTCGTTATGTTATTGATATTACCCCATGAGGGATTTTCACAGGAGCCTGAATTTTTATGGGATTATCAGTTCGATGTGCCTTATGTGCCGACGCCGTATGAAGTTGTCAACGAAATGCTCAAGATGGCAAATGTGGGTAATAATGATTACCTCTACGACCTGGGATGTGGGGATGGACGCATCGTCATCACGGCTGTCAAAGATACGGGATGCCGTGGCGTTGGCATCGACATCGATCCTTTACGTATCGAGGAGAGCAAAAACAATGCAGCCAAAGCAGGTGTGACGGATAAAGTAAAATTTTTGCAGCAGGACCTTTTCGAGGCCGACTTCAGTAAGGCAACCGTATTGACCCTCTATCTGCTCCAAACAGTCAATCTTGAACTGCGTCCGAAAATTTTGCGTATATTAAAACCAGGCACCAGGATCGTATCGCACGATTTTAGCATGAAGGACTGGGAAGCGGACAAATTCACAGAGGTAAAACTGGAACGCAGAACACATAGTGTCTATTTCTGGATCGTTCCCGCAAATGTGTCTGGCACCTGGAAGTGGACTTTGTCAACAGCGTCGGAAAAAGACCAGTATGTTCTAGAGCTCGATCAACAATTTCAAAAAATCAATGGAACTCTGTACGTGAACGGCTCTGGATTATCGATCGAGCGCGGAGAATTAGTAGGAGACAAACTGCAATTCACAGTCGGGAGAACGTTGAAGGGAAAAACAGTGAGAATGTTGTTCAGTGGAACGGTAAAAGGCAACTCGATCGAGGGCAACCAAAAAGAGGAAGCAGAATCAGCAACTAAAACAAGCAAATGGAAAGCCAAACGCAATCCATCTACCGTTTCCCCTATTGAAGGCTCTGATAAACTTCGCTAAGGATTCGGACACATTTGTCCATCTGTTCCTTGGTGTGCTTGGCAGAGACAGAGAGTCGGAGGCGAGTCTTGTTCTTGGATACGGCCGGGTAGGTGACAACTCCGGTGTAAAGCCCCTTTTCCTGAATCCTCTTGCTGATCTTCCGCAGCCTTAAGTCGTTTCCAGCCATGACGGGGATGACTTGAGACTTGGTGCTTCCGATATCCAGGCCGGCTTCACGAAGTTTTTCATGCATATAATGCACATTTTGCCACAACTGATCTCGCAGTGATTTGTCTTTTTTGTAGATCTCAAACACTTTGAGGATTCCGGCTGCCGTGTGTGGTGCCATGGCACAGGAAAAAACATAAGCGCGGGCATAAAACCGGAGATAGGTCATGATTTTTTCCTTCCCTGCAGCAAATCCTCCGATAGCCCCAAAGGATTTGCTGAACGTGCCGATCGAGATATCGACCTCATCCTCGAGTCCAAAGTGCTCGGCTACTCCCGCGCCTTTTTCTCCAAAAACTAAGGATGCATGGGCTTCATCCACCAGGATTTTGACTCCATATCTTTTGCATATGGGTATCAATTCGGGTAGGTTTGCAAGGTCTCCATCCATGCTGTAAATACCTTCAACGCAGACAATCGCGCGTTTTGTGTCCAAATTTTTGAGGACTTTTTCCAGATGGCTGGGATTGTTATGGGCAAACACTTTGATGTCTGCCCCAGAAAGCTGGACTCCGTCATAAATAGACGCATGAGAAACAATGTCCAGAACTGCAACATCCCCAGGACGCAGAAGTGCCGAGAGGATTCCCAGGTTGGTTCCATATCCGGTGGGGAAAACGACAGCCATTTCCTTGCCTTTGAAGCTGGCGATTTCCTCCTCGAGCTTCCGCACTATCCCAGAATAGCCGCTCAACAGCGGTGCAGAAACCGCACCTGTTCCAAATTCTGCAACTGCCTCCTGTACGGCTTTAATCACCTCAGGGTGATAGCTGAATCCCAAATAGTTGTAGGAACAGAAGTTCAAGAATTTTCTGATAGAATTTCTGTTCCAATCGAATACCTCGAATTCCGTTTTTGGGCTGGTCATCATGGGTTGACCGTAGACCATGTACTTTTTTCTGAAACTATCTGCTACAACTTCATAAAAATATTCTGCGACTTCAAAAAGGTCGTCACTCTCGAAATCCTGGAAATCGGCCATGGTGAAGTCATCGCTGTTGGGCTTTTTTCCTTCGAAATCTTTTTTACTCAACGCCATCATATTCTCCTGAAATAAGGTTCAAGTCGTTCCACTACTCCACTTTATTGATTACTAAGCTTAACCATTGAAGCTGCCCAATGTCAAATAAATACGTACAGGTAGAGTGAGCACACATAAATTTGATATAATTCATAAGGAAAAACACTTATTAATGACCAAAACTTGAGTTATGGTCTCATAGAATGAGCGAAAAAGTCTTTGAAAAAACCGGAGAGATCAAAATCTATGGGGAAGGGTTTCTTGGCGGGAAAGGCGCCGGGTTGGTCAAAATCAACGAAAATCCCATTCCGCACGCCCACAGATTAAGGACCCGAATTCTCGCGACAACCTATTTTGATAGCTTTGTCGACAACGGAGGAAAGCTGGACGAAAAAAAATTTCTTATTCTCAGCTTAATTTTAAAGGAATTGGGAAACATCCCCATCAGCGTCCGGTCATCGGCAACTGACGAAGGAGGTTTATCTCCTAGGGGAGTCGTCCCAATCCATGCAGGAGAGAATACTTCTTTCATGCTCCCCAATAACCATTCTGATTTTTCTATTCGGCTGGAACAGTTGAAACAGGCCATTTGTTATATCTATTCAGATTTTATCCTTAAACAGCCTCCAGAAAGCGAAGAAAAAATGGCCATCGTCATCAATCCCATCCCTGGAATTTATGACGATACATTGGCAGGCCCTTTATACTACCCCTATATTTCAGGAGTTGCGAATTCATTTTTTCCTTATGCATTAAAGACACAGAATCCCGATGAGGGCTTTGCCCGGATCGCTTTTGGTCATGGATACGCAACGGTTTTGGACGATTTTCCGGTCATCTCGATGGTCACGATCAAGAATCCGATCCCTCAAAGGTTCTTGAGTGTTGGACAAGGCCAACAATATTTTTATGCCTTGGACATGACAAAAAACAAAGGTCTTAAAGGTAACGAACTGGAAACCATGAAGACACTCCATGTCCGGTTTGCAAACCACGATAAGGTCAAATTGCTTGGTATTCATAACAATTTGATCACGATCAAGGAACTGGTCCAGAAAAACCATTTCGGCTTCAAAACAGGTCTTACCAAAATTATGGAAATGATTTCAAAAAGAGTAACATCCCATTTCCAAATAGAATTCGTGTTTAATATCGATTTCAAAAGAAAAGCTGAGGAAGTCGGCCGCTTTCACGTTGTTCAGTTGACCTATTTGCCGACATTACGCTTCGAAACTATCAAAATACCAGAACGTACTGGCCGCACGTACCTTTCTATCGGCAGCCTTCAAGGACATGGCATTAAAAAAGGCATAAAATATGCACTCGTGGTCTCTCCGTTCATCTATACCCAAAACATGCATGATGAAGTTGTACGAAATATCGCCGATTTTAATACAAAAATGAGCGACCAAAATGAAAAGTACATGATGATTGTGCCCGGAAGATTGGGGAGCACGAACAGAAATTGGGGAATTCAAGTGGATTACCGGATTGTAGACAGGGCTGTCGCCATTTTTGAATACGGGGTGGATATTGCCGGACGGTCCGAGCCTCTCCCCGAGGACAGCAGTCTTTCGGGAGGATTATACGGAAGTCATTTTTTATACATGCTGCAGGGCGGTTACGACGAAGACCAAAAAAGACTGGAAACACGTATGTATGGAACTCAGGGAACACATTTTTTAACAAACTTGATCAGCAACAATGTCATATACGGATACATTGCCCCCACACAGGATTTGATCGATCCGTGGTTTTTCAGCGGATCAAACCATACAGATTCCTTGTTTGTGCGCGAATTCCCAAAAAAGGTAAAAATTTATGCGGATTCAAAAAATCAACGTTGCATGGTTTCAGAATAATGAGTAAACAAGCCATGCAAAAAAAAGAATTCCAGTTCACTCCCAGGATTATCAATCCCGTAAAAATCAAGAATGTGATTATATTCTCGGCTGACGAACAAATACGCCAGACAAAAAATGTGCTGGAAAAAAGCATGCCTTGGGTTACGGTCGATATTCTTTCTGATCCCATCTCGGCAGGGAACTATCAATCTGATGGGGCTCTGGTCCTGATACTGGATGACGTCGCTTTGAACCTAGTCGATACAACAACAATCAAACAAAAAAACAAGGATGCCGTCGTTGTCCTTTTATCAGCCACTGAACTTATCCATTGCTCCCCTCCTTCGGTTGCTCAGGAAAAACTTCCGTACACATCTAAGGCAGATTTGGTATTTGCCTTTAATAAAACCGACTGCGCTCCTGAAAAAATCATTCAATCCGTTGTGAGATCTGCAGAAGATCTTTTGAACATCTCCAAGTATTCCAAAGTGAGGCGTTATATTTTTCTAATAGTGGATGATGAACCCAGATGGTTCTCACAATTTTTTCCGATTCTCTACGGAATCATCGGTCAGAGAGCCGATGTCATGATTGTCAGAACCTATGAGGATGCATTGAACTTCCTATTCGGCGTGGAAAAAGAATCCGATATCGATGACCATCAATACATTTCTTCAGGACATGGGGATGATGTCGTATGCCTGATAACAGATATTTTTTTTCCAAAGGGTAACGACCTCAATAGCGACGCGGGTAAAAGCCTTATCAACTTAATCCAAAACTACTACCCGAGAATACCCCTTATCATCGCTTCGAAAACAAAGGAAGCGGAAGCATTCAAAGACTCTGCTTTTATCCTTCCAAAGGGGGATCCCGGCAGCTTAATAACACTTCGAAAATATATCCAAGACTACACGGGAATTGGGAACTTTTTAATTCAAGACGAAACAGGAGATGTATTGCATAGAGTGAAAAATATACAGGAGATGATTAAAATCTTGGAACAAGCTGGAAAAAATACGGCGCAGGCAAAAAAACTGAGAGAGATTCTGGAAGCATATGGTAAAAAAGATAGCATCTCCACATGGCTTTACATGCACAGTTTCAGAGAATTGGGAGACGTATTAAGGCCGCTACATGTTGAGGGACAACGAATGATCACTGTTCTGAAAAAACACTTAAAGAGAGAAGTCCTCAGGATGGCCTCGACTCCATTATATATCGACAAAAAAAAGGCCTCCAATTTGAGGAAACTTCTTCACCTGCTAAAAATAGCCGATCCGAGCAAAATACAGAGTCTTTCGAATAATGATGTCTTCTCATCATGGTTAGATCGTAAGGGTTATACCGAGCTCGCTGAAGAACTTCGGCCAATTCATGGCACCGGCCAAATCCTGATCAAATCCCTCACATCTATCGTGGAAAAGTGGATACATATATATGAAAAAAACCCATAATAAAATTCGGATTTTTTTGCGTGTTATTGCTTGACATATTGACAATTCATCTGCTATAAATCAATGTCATATTTATATTAATGTTATTACTAGATTGACAGTATAAAGGAGCAATTACAGACATATTCTGATATGAGAGTCTTTCCTTTTCAGGAAGGATATGCTCCAATCACAGAATGAATATTAAGAATTCTTTAATTCTTCCTTATCTAAAAAAATTAATATTTCACTTTGGAGATCATTATGCTTCATGACCAAACGGAATTCGAGGGCATCATCCAAAAACATCCCCAAGAAAAACGCGCCTTGATTCCTATCCTCCAAGATCTTCAGGCCAAGTACAATTACCTTCCTCCTGTCGCCCTTAACATGGTCTCACAGGCTTTGAATGTCCCCTTGATTGATATCATTTCTGTCGCAACATTTTACAATACATTCAGCTTGGAGCCAAAGGGAGAACACCAGATAACGATCTGTGTAGGGACCGCCTGTCATGTCCGTGGTGCCCCAAAAATTCTCGAGCAATTCGAAAAGATCCTTGATATGAAAGCGGGCCACACACGAAAAGACATGAAATTCAGCTTAGACTCAGTGGCCTGTCTTGGGTGCTGCGCTATTGGCCCAGTTGTCGTTGTCGACGGTGAATATCACGCTCAGACCAGCATCCGGAACGCGAGCAATATTGCTAGGATGCTCGAGAAAAAAGAGAAGACTAATGACTAATGAAAAATTTAAATCCACCGAAGACCTGAAACTAAAAATTAAAAAAGAGTCTTTGAGAAAGAAAAAAGAAAGGCACAACGTCCTTATAGTTTCTGCAGGGACATGCGGTCAAGCACGAGGGGCCATGAAGGTTATCGATGCCCTGGAGCAAATGATTAAGGATAAAAAGTTGGAGGATCGCGTAACTGTCAAGGTGACCGGGTGTCACGGTTTTTGCGAGGCAGAGCCCAATATTATTATCCACCCCCACAATTTGTTCTACCAGAACGTTCAACCCGAGGATGCAGAAGACATCATTCAGGAAACCATTCTCAACGAAAAAGTCCTAGACAGGCTGCTCTATAGGGAACACGATACCGGAGAGGTCAAATCGACAGGTCCTGATATAGGTTTCTACAAAAAGCAGATGAAAAACGTTCTCGGGGATAACGAGCATATTGATCCCCTTGAAATCGACGATTATTTTTCAGTGGGGGGCTACAACGCCCTTGCAAAAGTTCTTGAGGGAATGGCCCCTGAGGAAGTGATCGAAGAAGTAAAAAAATCCGGACTTCGCGGAAGAGGTGGTGCAGGTTTTCCCACAGGAACAAAATGGGCTTTTTCCAGAAAGGCCAAAGGCGACAAGAAGTACATCATCTGTAATGCGGATGAAGGAGATCCGGGCGCTTACATGGACCGCAGCTTGATGGAAGGAAATCCGCACCGGGTTCTAGAAGGTATGATTATCGGCGCTTACGCCATCGGAGCCGATGAAGGCTACATCTACATTCGAGATGAATACCCTGTAGCGCTCAAGCACATCAGTGCAGCCATCAACGATACAGAAGTTTTAGGACTCCTGGGAGAGAACATTCTCGGCTCTGGATTTAACTTTAAAGTCAATATTTACAGAGGTGCCGGCGCCTTTGTCTGCGGAGAAGAGACGGCCATGATCGAATCGATCGAAGGTGGTGTTGGTGTGCCCCGTCAGCGCCCTCCCTTTCCCTCAGTAAGAGGTTTGTGGAAAAAGCCGACAAACATCAACAACGTGGAAACATGGGGCAATATTCCCATCATTATCAATAACGGAGCCGATTGGTACGCAAAAATCGGGACCGATGGCAGCAAGGGAACAAAGATCTTTTCTCTGGTAGGAAAGATCAACAACACAGGCCTCGTCGAAGTTCCGATGGGGATCACCCTGCGGGAAGTTATCTTTGACATTGGAGGTGGCATTCCTGGCGGGAAAAAATTC
>Ga0114922_10006054_pt1 | contig 11114 bp, 11 predicted proteins | sample AartaG_FD_100975 | JGI IMG/M metagenome (GOLD analysis project Ga0114922, IMG submission 100975) | Deep subsurface microbial communities from Aarhus Bay to uncover new lineages of life (NeLLi) - Aarhus_00045 metaG | ecosystem: Environmental > Aquatic > Marine > Oceanic > Sediment | place...
AAAAGAGTCTATTCAATTTTAGCCATTTCCGTAATTGCCTACTTCGTCAGACTCGGTTGTCCAATAAACTCCTCCCCACATGAGTAAAATAAATTAGGCAACTACAGGCAACTACATTTTAACTATTACCATTGTCACATACGTAGTCGCTAAAAATAAGGAAAATCCCTCGCTTTTCTAGTACTTTAGTACTTTATCTCAAGCTTATCACAACAACATGAACCCAGCATTAACATAATATCCTCACTTTGACAAGTTTGTCAAGGCAGGGCATGTGTGGCTCCCTGTCAATTGTGTGGAAATAGCTTCGAGATGGTACAAACCCCAAGAGCATTCTTCTCCATTAAACATCGATACGCCCAGACCATAAGATGCGCCCTTTAGTGTCTTGACCTTTATTAAGAGAGTTTTCCCACAGATAGAGCGAGCAAAACCTCTGATATAGTTCAGATAGCTGGGGAAACTTCATATGCTTGTAAAACCGGGTAATAACATTCCATATCATTGCGGGCCCCAACCTATCGGGCGTAGCAATGTAATTGCGAAGCTGCAGCCTGCCATAGTCGGACTGAGTAACCTCGCTTAGGGATTGCTTCGTCGCCCAGATTAATCAAGGCTCCTCGCAATGACAAAAAGGCAGCGTCATTAAGGTACTGAACCAGCGCACCTACTGTTGCTGTCCAGTGAAAATGTCACCCCAATTGTTCTGTGAATTTGTCACCCCCTCTTATCAACATACATTTTGAAGGACCTTCGCCAAGGATGATTCAGGGCGGGTTTATAGGGATAACGGGTCTTTAGCTCTAAGGTCTTACCTACCAAAGGGGCAGTGAGCTCCTGTGGCTTTGATCCAGGAATAAGGCGCGTTGTATTTCTCACCCTGAGTACCGGCGCTTCTAGTGGTGCTGGCTTGGTGAGAAGACATTGTCCCTTGTAGTATACCGCCAAGCTGCCATCCATCCTCTCATGCACCTCTACCCTGGCTTTAACATAGCTTAATCTCCCATTAGTCGGCATTATCTGTATCCTATGTTCTCCAAAACGCACCACATTATCAGGACCTACTGTGCGATAGTACTTGAAGCAGAATACCTTATCAGGATTAAACCCTTCAGGAGGCTTGTGGTAAGCTGAGCCTGGTTCTTCAGCCGGAACGGCAAACCTCCGGCTAAATCGGGGGAGAAAATCCCAGAGCACCGAGTTAGCTTCCTCGATCGTGCTTGCTCCTGCTATGCGAAGCTCACTTCTCAGCCTATCCTGGAAGGTTCCCCATAGCCTCTCAATCCTTCCTTTAGCTTGCGGGGAACGTGAGGTAATGGAAATAATACCCAGTCCCTCCATCATTCTGCCAAACTGGGTTGGTTCCCTTCTTCCTGAGAGCTGCTCTCCCAGTGACTCTGGCTCTCTTTTAGAGCACTCAAATATGCCATGGGCATCATGATATAGGGCTTCAGGTATACCATGACTTTCCACAATGTAGTGTAAGCAGGAGAGCATATCCCTGAGCATCTTCCTGCTCTCTGAACAAACCATAAGGGACTTTGCCTGTAGCATCGTCTATAGCTCCTACAAGGGTTAGATAGGGCCCTCTACCCTCCAGCCAATCATCACGACTGCCATCGATTTGCAGTAGCATCCCCTCTCTAGGGTAACGCTCCCTTCGGCTGCGATGCTTTGGTGGTCGTCTCTTCCTCGGGCTTCTTACCCCGGCGCCAAGGAGGATACGACGTACTGTGGAACGGGAAAGATTAATTCCTTCCCGCTCGGCAAGGAGTTCAGTGAAATGCTGGTTATTACAGCCGGCATAAGTTGACCTTGCCAGCTCTAATACCTGCTTCCTCAAACCTTCATTGAGGGCGTGGTGAGGTTTCCTCCCCAAATTGCCATGTGCTAATGCTTGAGCGCCCTCCTTTCTGTAAGCCACTAGTATTCTTCTTATCTGGCGTAGAGAAAGGCCTAACATCTCTGCTGCCTCTCTGGCAGTCATCACACCCCGCTCTACTCGGTTTAGTACTATTAGTTTCTTCTGTTCCTTCTTGTTCAATATCACCCTCCCTTCCATAGGGTGACATTTTCTCAGAACAGTTAGGGGTGACAAAATCATAGAACATTAACATGAACGAGTACACCCCCTTGACAGTCAGGGAGCAAAGTTGTATAATAATACGAGAGAATCTTCTGAGCCAGTCTCGAGAATTTTACCAGATATAGAATACATCCTAGGTCATAACTCGTTGTGAAGAGGCTTAACGGGAAATCAGCCATTATTACTGGCAGCAGTAAGGGAATTGGAAAAGCTATGGCAAAGGTGTTTGCCAGTGAAGGGGCGAGCGTACTTGTCGTAAGTCGCCATCAAGAGGCCGGTGATAAAACTGTTAGCGAAATCCGGCAGGCGGGGGGAGAAGCATCATACTTCAGGGCAGATGTAAGTCGATGGGGTGATGTTAGTGCGATGGTGAGTGCGGCGATAGATCGCTACGGAAAGGTCGGTATATTGTGCAGCAATGCCGCGATTTTCCCATCAACTTTTATTGAGACGATGCCCATAGAAGAATGGGAACAGGTACTTTCAGTTAACCTGACGGGAACCTTTTTCGCAGTGAAAGCCTGCTTTCCAGCAATGAAACAACAACACCACGGGAGAATTGTTTTGACTTCTTCCGTCACTGGTCCGCACACTGGTTTCCCGGGTTGGGCGCATTATGGGGCTACGAAAGCCGGTATGCTTGGTTTTATGCATACAGCAGCATTGGAATTTGCAAAATACAACGTGACAATTAATGCTATTTTGCCTGGAAATATTCATACAGAGGGAATGGATGAACAAGGAGAGGATTTTATTCGAAGCATGGAGCAATCAATCCCCATGGGCAAATTGGGAGACCCGGAAGATATTGCTTATGCTGCGCTCTTTTTTGCCTCTGATGAGGCAAAATATATTACCGGACAGACACTTATTGTTGATGGCGGACAACTTCTTCCCGAGTCGGGGTTGGCACTTTCCTTGGCAAATATGTAGTTGCTATAGCAGTACGGTAGTTTGAAGTTGACAGGTTTCAATGAATTTATTCTTAATCAAGGACAGAAAATAAGCTTAAAGATTTGGTAATTTGTAGAAAATTTTAGCAGGATTTTAACATTTGCCTGTTATACTGTTTATCAAAGGTCGAGGTTTTCGGCAGCTTTTCGGTCTTGCTTATGTCCGATGTTATGGCGCCGGGAAATAGAAAATGTGCCTCCCCGAAATTGAGATGGCAGGCAAAATAAAACAGCCTAGTGGCTGAAGGGGGGTGAAAGCAAGGAAATAAAGATATCATAGAAAAACGCTGGAGACGATTGTGGGCTGGGATCGGTTTCCGATTTTCACCGGGACAGGCTCTAGTGGGAGAATTTTCAGACAGCCTTAACATTTAAAGAAAGGAGGAAAAAAGTGAAGAAGAGAATACTTTTTATCATGTTAGCGGTGGTGTTAGCTCTCAGCGTGGGCATCATCGGCTGTAATGGAGGCCAGCAGGAAGAGGAAGAGGAAGAGGAACCTGTAGAAGACGTAGTGGTTGGATTTATCGGCCCTTTTGCTACTGATGATGGTAAGAGTGGTATGAGGGGGATGGAAATCGCTGTTGAGGAAATTAATGCGAACGGGGGCATTCTAGGAGGGCGTCAACTAAAACTAGTAAAGGCTGATTCCGCGCAAGATATAACCGAAGGAATTAAAGCCTACGAATATCTTAATGAAGTCGAAGAGGTAGATTTCATCATTTCAGCCTGCATAGACGATGTTTCATTAGGGTGGATGCCCCGATTGGCGGAATATAAGACCCCCACGATGGATACCTTTACGACGGCGATTGTGGCGATTGACCTGCTTGTAGATGAATACGAAAAGTACAAAAGTTATTTCATGACTACTCCTACTGATTATTTTATGGGCGCGGCGATGATAGATTTTGCAGATAGTGTTCTCAAACAAGAGATGGGGTGGGACACGACGGTTCTCTTCCAGGAAGATACTGCTTACGGCCACGGAGTTGGTGACTTCATTGAAATGGACCTATTGCCGCTTGCAGGTATAACGATGCTGGACCGTATTATATACGATGTAGATACTGTGGATTTCGCTCCGATATTTGCGGAAATCGAAGCTCTAGACCCTGATTTTATATATACGATCAACTCGGTCAATAGCTTAGTCCCCTGCTCTCAATATGTAGAGCAAGAAGTGCCGATCCCGATGACTGGCCTAAGTGCCGCCGCAATTGGTGCAGAGTTTTGGGAAGACATGGGTGGACAGGGAGCTGGCATATCTACTTTCTCCCCGCCTCCTGCTCTGGGATGTAAGCTCGACCCAACTACTCAGGCATTCATCGACAAGTATCAGGCAAAGTATACCACCCGACCAAGCTATCCTTACTTCAACGGAATAATTAGCTACTACGGTTTATACATTATGGTTGAGGCAGCCGAGCGGGCAGGCGGCTTTGAACCCTTGGATGCCTGGGTAAGCGAGATGCTGAACACAGATTACAAGCTTTATAGGGATGGTGAGATCTGGTTTAGATATATGTTTTATGACACAGTTGAGATTGACCCGGTTTTTGAACGGACCAATCCCCATGCGTGCAAGTTTGATTTTGCGGGTGAAGAAGGTATGGTCGGGGCGAATGGCGTCCAGTGGTATGAAGATGGAACGGCAAAATGCATCTACCCCGACAAATATGCCACTGGAGAATTTGTTCTCCCTCCTTGGATTGAGTAGAACAGCGACCTGATTGCTTTTATTAAGTAAAACCGAGAGAAGGGGAAGGATAAAGCGCAGGAATAGGAGTACGCAGGGCGAAAGTAACCTGATAGGGGTGGGCCGGAGGGAGATATCAGGCACGATGGGGGGAGCTCATAGACTAGCCTTAGGAGAGGACCAGCAATTTGGCAAGAACGATTAGATAGACTGGGAGGAAGCAATGGATTTGCGACGACTACCATAAAAGAGCAGGGTCACTAAGATAAGATGGCGATAATAATCTCAGGCCTCTTAGTAAGTGGGTTATATGCTCTTATAGCCGTAGGTTTTACTATGATCTATGGCGTGGGAAGGGTGGAGAATTTAGCCCATGGTGCCTATGCCATGGTCGCCGCTTATGTCTTCTACGCTGTCACGGCCGAGCTGCAACTACCAATACCTGTGGGTTTTGTTCTGGCCATCTTAACTGTGGTGGCTCTCTCCTTAGCAACCTACAAAGGTCTCGTAGGACGTTTCTTAGGTAATCCCACCGCCATTTTTATCTCCACCCTTCTTTTGGCTATCGTATTGGAATATGCAATCTCGGTCGTCTTCACACCAGCTCCAAGAAACCTTCTGCCCATCGTACCTGGGATTAGCCATGTGCTGGGTATTCGTGTTAGCAACGACTTAATATTGGTGACGATTGTAAGCTGGGTGTGTTTGGGCGGTTTATTGTTTTTTGTTAGAAGAAGCCAACTGGGGAGGGCTATTCGGGCTATCTCCGAGAGTCCAAGGGGGGCTTTGATTTTGGGAATAAATGTTGAGAGGGCGAATTTAGTAGTTTGGGCTTTGGCTGGGGCATTGGCAGCAATTGCTGGCGTATTCTTCGGAGCCTATACCCACCTGGTACCCAACATGTGGGTGTTCCCGATTGTAATCTCTTTTTCCATAGTGATAGTGGGAGGGATCGGTAGTATCGAGGGCTCTATTATCGCGGCTTATGTAGTCGGCATGTCAGAAACTGCCATGATGATGATGATAAGTACAAGATTGAGGGGCGTTTTCAGTATGGCAATCCTGATTGTCATACTCCTCGCCCGCCCTAGGGGTTTTCTTGGTAAAGAGATGTGAAATGATACGAATAGCCCTCAAGAGGTCATTTACGAGTTGGCTAGTTTTCCTGGTGGTGATGTGTGTACTGCCATTTGTCGTCCCAAGTAATTATCTCAGGATTTGTATATTTGCCAACTTCATGGCGGTTTTTGCCATGAGCTGGGACATTCTCTCAGGCTATACTGGTTATGTAAGTTTTGGACATCCCGCCTTGATTGGCGTCGCCGGGTACACTACAGCTATGTTGACTTATCACCTTGGGATGCCACTGTATGCCAGCATACCTTTGGCTGTACTGGCGGCACTGGGAGTCGGGATGCTCTTTTTCTTTCCCGCTCTAAGACTAAGAGGTAACTACTTCTGCCTGCTTACTCTTGCCTGGCTGATAGTGATTCATTGCTTAGTCATAGCTATAAGGCCAGATCTGACGGGTGGGACTAGAGGACTGCCAAACTTGCCATACGTGGTCACGGGCGCGGTTCCCAATTTTTATCTTTCTTTTGGCATCGTGTTCTTGGTGGCGGTTGGACTAAGGTATTTGGCAAAGTCCGACATAGGGGCGGTGCTAAATGCCATACGTTTGGACGAGGATGCAGTAAGTGCCAGTGGTTTGAGCACTCTCAGATTTAAGTTGCTTGCTTTCACTCTGAGCGCAGTGACGGCTGGTATCGGAGGAGCTTTCTATGTTCACTATATGGGGGCTATAGCCCCCGAGGGTGTCTTCTCGGTCACATTCCTTCTTACCATAATAATTGCTGCCTTGGTCGGTGGTCAGAACTCCATCATTGGACCTATGATCGGTGCCTATTTTCTAACCTTTCTCTTGGAGTCTTTGCGTGTTTATATTGCAGGCACACCGAGGTTTCTTTTATATTCGGCGGTTGCGTTAGCTTTGTATGTTTGGAAAGTTAGGGGATTCTATGGCATAATTGAGGATATGGCAAACTGGCATCGAAAAAGGAGAAAAGCTGAGGAACATGTCTAAGTTGCTTGAAGCGAAGGGCCTTACTAAAAGCTTCGGACGCCTTCTAGCCGTCAAGAACTTAAGTTTTCATGTAGAAGAAGGAGAGAGCCTCGGTCTGATAGGACCGAACGGCTCCGGCAAGACTACATTTTTCAACTTAATTATGGGAAGCCTTAAGCAGGATTCAGGGGAAGTCTTCTTTAGAGAGAAAGAGATTAGTAAACTCCCAATCCACGAAAGGGTAAAGAAGGGCATCGCTCGGACATACCAGATACCGAGACCCTTCGCCGAGATGACGGTAAGTGAAAACATCCACATAAGCACTATACAAGACAAAATATTAGAGTCGATGAGAAGAAGAGCTGATAGTGAAGTGGAAGGGAAAATCGCAGAAAGTGTGGGCCTTAAGGAGCGCATTTCAATGTATCCTCACGAGTTAAGTATGGGGGATCTCCGTAGGCTCGAGTTAGCTAAGGTGCTAGCTACTGAACGAAAAATCGCTCTCTTGGATGAGATCTTTGCTGGATTGACGGTGGCAGAGATTGCTCAAATATCTGAACTTATTAGGAGGAAAAGAGATGAAGGCTTAACGTTCATAATTGTCAGTCATGATTTGAGGGCTTTAGCACCTCTAGTGGATAGAGTCGTGGTTATTTGTTTTGGTGAGCTTATTGCTGAGGGACCTTATCAGGAAATCGTTAACGACGAAAAGGTTAGACAAGCATATTTGGGGCATTAAAATGATTATACTTAGTCAAGGTAACAGAGAGTAAGTCTAGCATGAATCTTCTAGAAGTTAAAGACCTTGAAAGCTTTTACGGGAAGGCTCGTGCCTTAAGCGGAATTTCCTTTACTGTTGAAAAGGGGCAAAGTGTCGGCATAATTGGCCCTAACGGGGGCGGAAAGTCGACATTACTAGATTCTATCTTGGGACTAACGAATTGGCGTGGTGAAATAGTGTTTGATGGTGTGAATCTAAGAGGGCTAGCCCCCTCACAGATAGTCAAGCTGAGAATTGGCTACAGCCCGGAGAGAGGGGATCTCTTCCGCTTTATGAATGTGAAGGAAAATCTTTTACTTGGGGCTTACTGCGCACGGAGAGAGATAAATGAAAATCTTGAAATCGTGTTTAACTTGTTCCCGGTTCTCCGAGAGCGCTTGAAACAGGAGGCCGGGACTCTAAGCGGAGGGGAGCGACAAATGCTGTCGTTGGGGAGAGCACTTATGACAAGCCCAAAACTATTATTGCTAGATGAGCCAACTTTGGGTCTTGCCCCTGTCGTGGTTGGCACAATATCCGAAGCCGTAGCTAATTTAAAAAAAATGGGAATCACTATTCTCGTCACTGAACAGAATGCCAGTTTTACTCTCTCATGTTCAGACAAAATCCATCTTTTGGAGAGGGGAGGGTTGGTGATGGGGGGGACCCCTGAGGAATTGAAGCAAGACGAATACATTAGGAAAACATACTTTGGTCTATAAATACCCGATCTTTTGAGAGGTCAAGGACTTCATGCGGTGAGAAGCTGGTCACTTTAGCAATTGACTCATCCTGTCCTCATCCCGCTTTGCCCAGTTCAGCTCTCTCTTCTTTTTGGCCAGGTTAAGGACATGCCTTCCCATAGCCTCCAGTTTATTTTTTGCTCTCGTTGCCACAGTGTTGATAAACGAAAACAGTCTTAGCCAAGGATTTGCCCACTTTACCCATAAAATAAGTTTATTTTCTCATAGTGAAGCCATCGATTGGGGGGCGTCCGGAATGGTCACCTCTTCCCCCGACAAGTCTTTTGTTGCTCTGACCATTCCTGTATTCCTGGCAACACCTCCACTGAAAACTATGTCTTTCTTAAACCTAATACTAGCCGCTTCCCCCGTCTGGATTACTCTCTTGGCAAGGGAATAGTGCATGTCAGCAGCTATATTTTCTATTGGTTCACTACGGCTTAAGTAAATAGTTATTTCGGACTGCGCTAATACGGTACATTGAATGGAAATGAGAATCCGATTTCTGCTCTCTAGGAACAAATTGCCAAGCTCCTCGATATCAATTTCCAAAATGCTCTTTGGCAACGTATTTAAGTACCTTTAGCATAACAAATTACCTCAGGCTCTACTCCATTTTGAAAGTCAATTGTCCTGCGTCAGTACCCCGTTGCAGTAATGTTATTCATTCTCGAGAATGAACTTTATCTATACAGTAATACCTGCAGTGACTCCACCATCGATAACGAACTCAGCTCCTGTAACCCACTTCGACTCGTCTGAAGCCAGGAAAAGGTCCATATAAGCAACGTCTGTAGTTTGTCCGATACCTATTGGGTGTATAGCCTTCATTCTTTCAAGATACTCTTCTTCCGGTATTCCGTAGCTACGAGCTTCCCCCTTAGTCATATTAGTGTGTACATAGGCTGGATGCACTGAATTTACACGGATATTGTACTTTCTTGCAGCGCAGTAGAGAGCCGCCGACTTGGTCATAATGGTCACTGCTCCCTTGGAGGCGCAATAAGCGAACAGTTCCGCTTCGGCTATCTGGCCGTCGATAGAGGACCGGTTAACAATCGAACACGGCTCTTTATTGTTTTTCATTGTCATAATGGCATGCTTCATTCCCAGAAAAACTCCTGTAGCATTTACAGACATAATAGCGTTCCAATCCTCAAGGGTTGTGACTTCGACACCAGCAATCTGGGAAACGCCAGCGTTATTGACTAAGATATTCAATTTGCCATACTTTTCGATCGTCGCCTTCATTAAAGACTGCCAATTCTCTTCTGAAGTGACATCCAACCGAATGAAAACTGCTTCACCGCCACCTTGGCGAATCTCTTCTTCCACCCGCTTACCGCCTTCCTCATTGATATCTGCGACATTTACTTTGGCGCCCTCTTGTGCAAAAAGTTTTGCGGTGGCTTCACCGATTCCTCCTGCACTGCCGGTTACAATAGCCACTTTACCTTCGAGCCTGTGCAAATCAGTCTTCGCGTTCTGTTTCATAGATTTCTTCCCATTTTTCAATTTACTTTTCGATACAACTCAATTTTGACAAAAAGTGCCTCTGACTATACGAGTGGACAGTTAGCATTAGAACATTCAGCGGCGCACACTTCCCTATTGAGTAACGCCTCTCAGATTCCTTCAGCGGCCGGTAACCAAGCCCCCAGTTTACTCTGCCGCAATTATGCACGCCCTCAATAAAATAAGCAAGCCTGTCTTGGCTCTATTCTAAAAGTCGTGGAAACAGGATAAGGTGGCAAAAAGCCCAGATAATGAAAGGAGGACTTACCACCGATGGCTAAAAGCCAAGAAAATGGTACCACAATTTTGCTTGGGCTTAAAGGGTATGAAGTAGCAACGGTAACCAAACGTGAGGAGAGGTAGTAGTGGAGTTGAACGCTCACAAAAGGGAACCTATCCGTCCTTATTGTAGGTCAGGAAGCTATCTCTCCATGCTTTGGGCAAAAGAAGCAGAGTGCTTGACGGTTTGAGGAATGGTAAAAAAGTTTACCTCGAGTTATCTCACCGCCCACGGTGCCGGGACTACATTCTCTCTTCTACGGAAACAGATAGAAAAGGTTAGGTTGTTCACCCAATTAAAATTCCTAAGGCCAAACCCATCCAAGCATGCATCGACATGAAGGAAAGCCTGGGGAAACTACTTGGGGGATTAATTCGTGACGCTAAATTAGTGGCAAACCCTCTTTCCTATAGTCTCCACTCTAACAAGAGGATGGATGAAGCGAGGAGAATAGACCAAGATATCAATTAAAGGAAGAAGGTCAAATGAAAGAAAATATTTCTGAAACTAGACAACTAGCCGCCTTACAGAAGATTGTAATACCAAGATCAAGATCCTGAAACGCGTTTCTTGTGAGCCCGTTGAATGCCGAGGTCTACTCGACAGAAATACTTCTGGCGCTTGCACCGTGCCTAAGCTGTTTGCACAACATTTGAATGGAGGCCACAGCATACCCCCTGATCTAGTTCAGATAGATGGGTGACACATACATGGGTCATGAAAGGACGTTATAATGGCTATGCTATGAATGTTTATTACTCAATGCCAGGATATAAACGCCTGGCAAACATCCCCAGGTTATCAAAGGAAGCCACACGAAGACTCAAATGGTTTGATTACTACAATTCCCACCGCCACAATGCCAGACTTACCTGCCGTCACTTCGATATCTCTCCTCAAACCTTGTACCGCTGGAAAAAGCGCTACAACCCCAAGCATATAGAGAGTTTGGAGGATCGCTCCCATCGTCCCAGGCATGTAAGGCAGCCTACTTATTCAGTGGAGCTGGTTGAGGCTGT
>Ga0114922_10006055_pt1 | contig 11111 bp, 7 predicted proteins | sample AartaG_FD_100975 | JGI IMG/M metagenome (GOLD analysis project Ga0114922, IMG submission 100975) | Deep subsurface microbial communities from Aarhus Bay to uncover new lineages of life (NeLLi) - Aarhus_00045 metaG | ecosystem: Environmental > Aquatic > Marine > Oceanic > Sediment | place: Aarhus...
GTTTCCTGACCGACGTGGTGCGCCGTGCCGACAACATCCTCGACCTCAGCCTGCTCGGCGTGCTAAAGACGTTCAAACCCCGCGAGACCTGGCCGCCGGAGGCCGCGGCCCGCTTCGAGCCGCTCCTGGCCGCTCACCTGGGCACAGTGCTGGCCGCCCACACCGACCTGCGCCGTACCCTGGGCCCTGACGCTCCCCTGGACACCCACTGCCTGCGTGCCCTGGTGCTGCATGCGCTTCATCCGGCCATTCCCATCAGCGACCTGACCTTCCGCGACTCAGACCCTCGCCAGGTGCTCACCCGCTACCTGCGGCTGCTGGTGCAGGAGGAGTGGGACGAGGAGGGGTTGGCCTTGCTTCAGGATCAAGCTCGCCTGGCGCCGGGGCCTCCTGCTGAGGAACTGGCCCCCTGGTTCGAAGCGTCACCAACGGGATTGGTGCTCTATCTGTACCTGCGCCGGTTGCTGGCCCGGCAGCGCGTCGCCAACATCGCCGCCGTCACGCGCGGGCTGCTTCCCTTCGATCCAGGCCCACTGGAGCCGTGGGTGGACTTTGGGCTGCAGCTTTGGGACGACGACCCCGCCTGGCGCGCGTCTCTGATCGTCCGCGCCGAGCATACGCTGGACGAGGCAGAACTGGACGAACCGCTGGCCCTGCTGGGAGTCGATCGCCCGGCAGATCTCTTCGCCGCTCTGGCCGATGCCGAGACGCCGGCCGTGGTCTACGGGTTGGGCCGGCGGCTGTTGGCCAGCATAACCAGCGCCGAGGAACTGGGCCGCGTCGTCTTCACCTGGACACGCCGCCGGCCTCCGCTGGCTGCCTGGCCTGAGACCTCCTACAGCCGTCGTGCCCGTAGCCTGGCGGGCTTTCTGGACGAACTGGCCTTCCTGTTCGACCACCTCACGCAGGGGATGAGTCCGCCGGCGGGGTTGGCCGGGCTGGTGGACTGGTACATCGAACGCCGGCTCTACGATCTGGAATACGCCGGTGCCCGCGCCGATGAGGCACTCCGGCGGCTGCCGGACTTGACCGAACCCCTGCGCCCCCTGCTCGACCTGGTGCGGGCAACGGTGCGCAAGAACCTCGACCGCCTGGATCAGGAACTGGCCCGTCGCATCAGCGAGAACTGGCGCGGTTACCTGAACCACCCGCGCTTGTCAATCAACGTCCTGCGCGATACCCTCACCAAACCGCGCCAACCGGTCAGCCGTGAATCTAGCGTCTGGATCGTGGTCTTCGATGGCATGCGCTACGACAGTTGGGAGCGGGTCGTCAAGCCTCGCCTGCTGGGGCGCTACAGCCTGGACCGGGAGCGGCCTTATCTGAGCCTGCTCCCCTCGTGGACTTCCGTCGCCCGCACCGGGCTGCTGTCTGGCAAACATCCTGAAGGCTGGCGCAGTTATCGAGATCGGGTCACGCTAAACCAGGAGATGCTGGCAGCACGGCTCTTTGGTCTGAGCGAGGCCGAGCGCAAGCGGAGGTTGCGTTTTTATTCCGGGATGGAATCGGACCGCACTCAGCGGAAACTCGACCGGCGCAAGCGATTTCCGTACAACGTCCTCGTCTTCAACGTCAGCGACGACAACCTCCACGCCATGCGGGGCGACCTGGTGGCGCTGAACGGGACCGTCAACTCGCTGCTGGATGGCATCCTGGAGACGCTGGATGGTCTGGTGCAGCCCGACGACACGCTCATCGTCACCAGCGACCACGGCTTTGTAGAGCTGGAGCCAGACCAAGCGGTCACCATCCGCGACGACACCCGCTGGCAGCGTTACGTCGAGGGCGGTCCACACCCGGTGCGCTACCGCTTCATCCGTGGCGTGGAGCGACCGGAGGGGTTGGTGGAGGAACAGGCCCTGACGTTCGAGTATCCCAATCTGCGCGACGGCCGGTTCACTGTGGCGATAGGCCGGCGGTGGTTCGCCCGCGAGGGGACCACCCGTGCCGACCGCTACGCCCACGGTGGGCTGAGCCTGGCGGAGATGGTCGTTCCTGGCGCGGTGCTGCGCCCCATCGTCGCGCCGCTGGCCAGGCTGGCGCTGGAGGGCTTTCCGCGTGCGCTGACCGTGCAGGAAGGAGAGGAAGCCGTCATTGCATTCACGCTGGTCAGCAGCGGCAACCGGCCGGCCCACTTCACGCTGGAGGTCGGGGCCAACACCGCCCGCGAAGTTCAGCGCCAGGAGGGAGACCTGCGACCGGGCCAGCGTCTACCCGTCTCGTACCGCTTCACACCCGTCTACGCCGACGCACCAGGCGAAGTGGGCACAGAGCGCGTCACCCTCAAAGTCGCGTACAAGGACGCCGAGGGAAAGCGCCGCAAGCTGTCACGCTCTGCGACGATCACCGTTGAACCGCGCAAAGACGTCGTAAAGTTCAGTCTGGGTGGTCTGGACGAACTGGACGAACTGTAAGGGGCGCGGAAGAAACAGAACATTCCGAGATCTATTGAGAAGTTAGCAGAGATGGCTCCTACGCCACCGAGGCCTGGACTAATCCAATGAAAAGAAAAGATGTCGTGTACATCGGCAACACAGACGAAAACGCTGACTGGATAAAGACGCCGGCGAATCGTGCCAGCGAGGCGCAGATCCATGATGAGCTTGCTAAGAGGTATGGGAAGGGCGTCTCCCTGACGTCAAAGGGTGACGCACTGGCACAACAGCAACTGGGGGACCGAGTCGTCCTCAAGCCCCTCACACGCTGGAACGAGGCCTACAAAGAGTTTCCGCGCTACGTGATGGAGTACCTGTGCGCCCGCTACGTGGACCCGGGCAATCCCATCCCTGGTCAGCAACGGATTGACCGCCTTCTGAGCGAGCACTATGCCGAGAGCGAGGCTCGTGAGTTGATCAAGAGCCGCATCAAGGAGCGAGGCGAATATGTCCTGTTGGGACAGTTGCAGGTGCGGCTCGACCAGGCCCGCGACCATTACTGGGCGGAAGTGCCAGCGCTGGGCGACAACTTTGTGCGCATCAGCCCGCGCGTCCTGGCCGACTACGGTGAGGCACTGCTGGCGGGTGGAGCCTGGGGCACGTTGACCATCGAGTACGACTCCCGCTACGAACTGAAAGGTCGCATCTATCCCTTCTTCATCCGCGAGTTCCGCCCCTTCCAGATCACCCGCCTCGACCTGGACGACTACATCGAGAAGCGTCGCCTGTTCGACACCGACACCTGGATCGGCCTGTTGATCCAGTCCATTGGCTTCAACCCCGACCGGTTGAGCGAGCGGGAGCGGTGGCTGATGCTGCTGCGGCTGGTGCCCTTTGTCGAGGCCAACTATAATCTGATTGAGCTGGGTCCCCGCGAGACGGGGAAGACCTATACTTTCCGCAACACCTCCAGCCGTTCCTTCGTCATCTCCGGCGGCAAGGCCACGCCGGCCACGCTGTTCTACAACATCGCCACCCGCAAGATCGGTATCCTGGGCTACAAGGACGTCGTCTTCTTCGACGAGGTCGCCAGCACTCGCTTCACCGATCCGGAGGCGACGATCAGTGTCCTCAAGGACTTTATGCAGACGGGCCACTTTAGCCGGGGGCGGCTAGAGTTCACCGCCCAGGCCAGCATTGTCCTGGGAGGCAATATTGACACCGACGTGAAACGGCGGGAGCCCTCACCGCGTTACCGCCATTATTTTGAGATCCTGCCGCCGGAGCTGCAGGACCCCGCCTTCCTGGACCGCATCCACGCCTTCTTGCCCGGCTGGCAGATGCCCAAAGTACGGCCAGAGAACTATGCGACCGGTTATGGCTTCATCACCGACTACCTGGCCGAGATCTTTACCCGCCTGCGTCGCCACAACTACCAGACCCACGTCGCGGCACACGTGGAGTTTGGGAAGATGACGGGGCGTAACCAGGACGCGGTCAAAAAGACCACAGCGGGCTTGCTGAAGCTCGTCTTTCCCCATCGCACCGCCGACGACCTGGAGCGGGATGAACTGGAGGTGTGCCTGGCTTTGGCCACCGAGTGCCGCCAGCGGATGCTGGATCAACTGGCAGTGATGCTGCCGGAGGAGTTTGGTAGGGTGAGAGTGGAAGGGGAGATAGCGATATGCAAAGACAAGAGCCAGGCCATCAGCTCTTCCTAAGAAGCAACCCGCGGTGACGTCAGAGGTAGCAAGACGTGCTAACCGGAAAGGCAAAGACTGCAGACGCCAGTCAGAGCTCAAGCGAACACCACCAAATATTCCATAGGAGCAATAATGAGCCGTAAAGAAGACCTTGAAAGACTGATTCTGGATAGTTACCGGGTTATCCACGAGAACGACAGGCAGGTTCCCTTGGTTGGCCCCAAGGAAAGAATGCGGTTACAACACGAGAATGATGAACAGTGGAACTATGTCAGAAACTACCTGACCGAGTACACGACTTTGTGTGAGCGCCTGGGGTTACAAGCACCAGAAGATATTGTCCAGATTGCCGCCGGATCTTTTGCTGATTTAGCAACCCGTCTGATTGCGGCACCAACTGGCAAGCGTAGACCAACACCTCCGCCAATTCCTTCTGTTCCCGGCGCTCCTATGCCAGCAAAGATTTCACCCTTTCGCATGAATTATCATCTCGTGCGTCAGTTCATCCCGATGGATAGTGATACGCTGGCGCAGTTCGTCGTCACATTCAGCAATCGAGGCGACGTGGACTTTTCTCAAGTGGATGTGGTTACACACGTGTGTCTGGTACTCGATGTAAGCGGCTCGATGGGTGTAAAAACAAAGTATCCATACCTGTTGCAGGCAATTCCTTGCGTAGTTGATGCACTCTCAGACAATGATTGGCTCTCCATTGTTCTATTCTCCAGCCGCAGCGAGCTTGCTTGGTCGAAGGATGTCGCGAGCTGTCGCGAACACAAACAGGACATCGTTCAGCGCATTGACCAGTCCGGCGTGAAGTTCGCCCGAACACATCTGGCTCCTGCCCTGCAAATAGCCATCGAAGAAATCGAGCGTTTCTACCAATCCTATCCCGAGGCGGTTACCAGGCTGTACATCCTGACAGACGGTCAGCTTCACGATGCCCCCGAATGTTACCGTTTGAGTCCAGAGTTGCGTCGTCTCGAGATTGAGGTCAACTCCTATGGTTTTGGGCAGGACTTTGCTGAAGAGACGATGCGACGGATTATGGAAGGCTGTCAGGGCGGAAGGGTGAAATCGGTGAGCAGCACAGATACGCTGTGGGAAAGCTTCCACCACGTTGGAGAAGTGGCTCGAAACATTGTTGCCACCGATGCCGAACTTGAACTCGTTTTCCCACCTGAGGTGACTCCTGGGGACGTTTTTCGCTTTGAGCCAGGCACACATTGGTTTGGCACAATTGATGATCGAAGCAAACACTTCCACACCCACATAGGTGGATTAGAAAAGGGACGTGTTTACATCTACGCTTTCGAAGCACGCCTTTATCCTTCCACAAAGGAACGCGAGCGTATTACAACCGCTACCCTGCGTTATTCTTTTCAGGGGGACCAAGGGCTCATAAAGCAGGATATATTCGTAGACCGCACACATGAGCAGTGGCGTCATGATCAAGTAGATAAAGAAATCGAATACCTGTTTCTTGTACTTGGAGGGCTTCGAACCGATGATCCGCAGTCCATGTTGGCAAGTTTTCAAGCACGCTTGGAAATCCTTCGCGATGAAGGAGGTGATCCGGCCCAAATCGAACTGCTGGACAAGGCCATAGTCAAACTGGCCTCTGAGGGAACACTTGAAGGACTCTCCGAATTCGACTTGCGTCGCCTCCGCGCGGACTCCAGAACTAGTCGCGTCCTTTGAGGGTGGATAAGTGAACTACAAACTAAGCGAGCAGCAAATTGCACAACGACTGATCGCCCGAAGCCTGCCGGGACTATTCGAGTTGTTGCTGGATCTTAAGGGAATTACCTTGAACCAGCGATACACACTGCGATGGCTATATGCCGTTGGAGGGCAGAGCGTCATATACCTGGCAGAAAGTTCAGACGACAGGTGGGCCACCGTCAAACTGGCTTTTCTGCCCTATCATCGGCCCGCATACACTAGCACCGAGGATATTTACAAGGCTCGGCAACGTTTGGAGAGAGAAGCCTACTTACTGCAGCGCTTTCACGGGACTGCATTGCCCGAGTTTTACGAGTTAATCTATGCCCCCAATCCACTTCATTCTTCAGCACGCGGCAACGAGATTGTCAGCCGCGAGCCCTATCTGGTGATGGAGTTCATCCAAGGTCGAACCTTGCTTGAAGTTGCGCGCAATGTCCACCGTGCCGCCTTGCCTGGCTACGATGCCTTAGAATGGGTAGCTTGGCATACAGCACTTACATTCGCTGACTTTTCTATCATGATTTCCGACCAAGAAGAGGGTTATCTCTACTCCGACCTCAATCCCAGCAACCTGATGCTCACTGATAATCCAGCTAGACCAGTGAGGATTTTGGACGCTGGTTCATTGATCCCGCTTCACCTTGATGCTGCTGTATCGCCTCCGTTCACCTGGGCTTATATCCCGCCGGAATACTACGAGGCCTATGACAAGAGGCAAATTCTATGGCCTACGCAAGAGTATGCGATGTATGTTCTGGGCAAGACGCTATGGGAGGTTCTGACTAACCGACAGCCCTACCCTGCTGAGGATCCAGACCTCTCTGAACCAACACTTGGAAACTACTCCGCTTCTCTCCGCAACCTTATTGCCGGCCTTGTGAAGAGACAACACAGCAATTCCGAACAAGTGAAACAGACTATCGAATCCGCGCCGTTTCCGAGGCAGATACCGAGTTCTACATTGAGGGCGTTGCTTACTGCCGCTAAACGGGTGCCTGTAGAAAAGCAGCTCCCAGCACAAGTCGTGCAAGTCTCGCTACTCCCTTCTTCTGAAACGCCTAGCCGGTTAACCGAAGCAAGAAGAGCTCGAGTTGAGGCGATACAGACGCTCCGATATTCGCCAGATGGTCGACATATCGCTGTTGCCAATCGAAGCATTGTTGAGCTGTGGGATGCTCAGACTCTTCACCCCACGAGGCGCTTCAAATCACCGCATCAGACCTCAGTTGGCGGTCTTGATTTTGATGCTACAGGTCAATACCTCGTGTCAAGCAGCGGGGAAAGAATCTGTTTGTGGCGTGTGAATCTGGGCCAGGCATTTTGGGAATACCGAGGTAGAACCGCTAGCAAATCGGTTGCACTCGATGATCAGGGAGAACTCCTAGCAGTTGTCACGAGGGGGAGCGCTGTCGTCTTCCATCCTCGGTTTACTGCACAGGAAGAATACCAATTCGAAAGTATTGGAGACTTGTGCACTTGCGTTGCCATAGCTAAGAGACAACCACTTCTAGCCGTCGGCGGACCGGGGGGTATCCGGCTGTGGGACCTCAAGACGCGGGTGGAGTTAGGGCAACTTGGGATGGATTCTGCAGTGTTCGCCCGACGGCTTGCTATCAGCAATAGAGGGCGAATTATCGTCACCCTCACTTCAGACGTTCAAAAGAGGTTTCAAGACGTAACAGTGGTTCAGAGTACGATCAGGATTTGGGATTTGTCTTCTCATGAGCTTCTGTGGCAAGTTGAGGCACCTGGCGTAGAGGTCACCGATATCAGAATCGAGCCAGGCGAACGATTCGTAGCTGCGAGTAGCTTAAATGGGCATCTATGGATCTGGGATCTAGCCCAGAGGACAGAATATGCACATATCTCAAACCTCGGTCGAGTCTCATCTCTGGACTTTTCGCCTGGTGGACAGACCCTTACAGTCGGCACGTTCGATGGAGAAGCGCGGTCCTATGCTTTTGAAGTGCAAAGAGATTTGGTAGCCGAGCGATGAACCGAAGCACCCGCCCTGTACGAAGTGGCGATACTTCGATGGAGAGCATAGATGGACTGGCATGAGATTCGACTGAAGCAGGTTGAAGACAGCCTACAGCGCGACTTGGAGCTTCTTGCAGAATACGAATCGTTGCTGCGCCTTGCCGACGATCCTAAACAGCGTATTCGATACCAGAGCGAGATTGACCGCCTGAAAAGCTCCATTGCTCTGAAGGAGTCTGAGCAGCAAACCTTATTGGCTCAGCCGCCCAAGCCTCCCCTACAAGTTCAGAGGGTACCATCAGAACTTGCACGCATGATCTTGACGCGAGAAGAGTGCGTGATGGTGCTGGTACCCGCAGGCCAATTTCTGTTTGGGGCCGAACAGTCTCTTTGTGCCCTGCCTGCCTTCTACATTGACCGCTACCCGGTGACAAATGGCGAATACCAGCGCTTCCTCGAGGCGACTGGACGCCCGGTTCCTGGTCATTGGCCTGATGGCGCGCTACCGCCAGGCAAGGAGCGGCATCCCGTTGTTAATATCATCTACTCCGAGGCATTGAGTTATGCACAGTGGGCGGGTAAGCAACTGCCAACGGAGCAAGAATGGGAAAAGGCAGCACGTGGTACAGACGGACGCTTATGGCCCTGGGGACACCGCTTCGATGAGCAACTATGCAACAGCGTCTGGCGACAGACCTATGAACAGCGGGGAACCACGGCCATTGGAGTCTTCTCTCCCCAGGGCGACAGTCCCTACGGTGTGAGTGACATTGACCACATTTGGGAATGGACTTCAAGTTGGTTTGAATATGGACAATACAAGGTAGTACGAGGTGGTCCGTGGCGCAATCACCAAGAGCGGCCTCTCATCATCAATCGCAGTTTCGAAGATGACCGCTCTCACGATGTTGGTTTCCGGTGCGCCTGCGACGTCGAGAGAATCAGCGATATCCTTACCACCGTTCTGGCGGAATAGTGAGGTTCACTATGAGTCGCAAAGACGATCTTGAGAATACCATTCGTGGCTCCTATAAACTCGTCAGCGAGTACGAGGACATCAGGCGACTGTCGTCCGACCCAAAGGAACAAGCCCGTGCCCGCCGCACTGTTGAGGAGCAACAGGATCTTGTTAGGGGCTACCTGGCAGAGTACATTCCTCTCTGCCGGCGTCTAAACCTGCCAATTCCCCAGGACATCGCAGAAATCGCCATCGTTGTTGGCGTCCCCCTTCCCTCAATCGCGCCAATCCACCTGGTATCACCCGAATCCGTTTCATCACCATCTGCCTCAGTTACCGACAAGCCTGCTGCGCCGCTGACACCAGCGATTGACCCAGACAACGTGAACCCCACGAAACTGCGCCAAGCGATGCACTCCTCGTACGACCGCCCCGCTTTCGAGATTCTGTGCAAGGAATTGGGCTTGGACTACCATGACCTGCGCGGCGAGACGCTGGAAACAAAGATGCTTTACTTGATTGACTGGCACCAGCGTCGCCGCCGGTATGCTCAACTGGTGCGCAAGGTACTGGAAGATCATCCCTACCTGGCCCAGGAGTTACAGTAACGGCCTCAGCGAAGACCAGCGAACACTCACCCGGAGAGCAGCCTTGGCAAAAACAGGAGCAAAGATTGACCGCGCAGGACTTCTCGACCTGCTCAACGGTCGCCTCGACATCGAGGAGCTGCACGAGTTGTGCTTTCGGCTGGCCGGCCAAGCGCCAGGACTGGATTTCGACAACCTGCGAGGTGAAGGGAAACGCGCAAAGACTCGCGAGCTAATCCGGTTCATGGAGAACCGAAGGCATCTTGACGCGTTGACGCGGGAACTGAAAAAGATGCGCCCCGATCTCGAGGATGATATTCAGTCCCTGCTACGACTGGGTGAGCAATAGGTTCCTTTGGGGATGAATACGAATGCCATGCTCGATGAGGAGACAAGGAGGGTGTTCAGAGAAGATTGGGCAGTTGCTCACGATGCCATCGCCAGGGAGGTACGCCGTGTGATAACTTGGACGAAGGCTCGTCAGAGAGCCTACGCACAAACCCTGGTGGCGTTGACACGCAGTCCTGATGACAACCAACGAGGAATTGCCAGCGGGATTCTTGAGGAGCTGATTGAGTATGATCCGGCATTGTTGCCGGTGAGTAATCTTGTGGAGATGGCGGAGGAAGGCCAGTGGCCGGTGAAGACGTCCGCCGCAGTTTGTTTCTTCCAACTCGCCTGTGCGAGCCCAGGCGTTGTGCCCATAGATACAGTCGTCAAACTGATCCTTGATGGTGACTGGTACATTACGACACCGGCACTGAACACACTCAAGATTCTGGCATCCACTCGTCCTGCGGCCATCGCAGCTCTTCAAATGCTAGCAGAGCATGAGGATGCGGAGATTCGGGAATTGGTAGCTTCAGCGCTCAATCACATAGTGGACCACGACCCTGCTGTAGTGCCGCGAGACACGCTGGTGAAGTTAAGCGAGGATAGGCACAAGGCAACTCGCACGATAGCGGAGGAAGCACTGGAGAGGTGGGATAACTTGGGACTGAGCGAAGAGGATATCGCTGATGCTTACACACCCTGCTCCCCGTTCTAATCAAACCCTAATCAAACCCTAATCAAACGCCCATCCATTGAAATTGTCATGGCGCCCCCGCTGGACATCTTTGTCACTTGGAAGCATTCCACCGCCACTTGGAGGTCCACGATTGCAGCCCGCACTCGGTGCGCGCTTATCTCTCCGACCGGCGCCAGTTCGTCGCCTGGCTTGCCGAGCACACCAGCGAGATCGGCGAGACTATCACTCTGGAGACGGCCACCGAAAGGCTTGTGGGACTGGCAGGATCATCTGGCAGCTAGGATGAACTCTGCCTTTGTCAACCGCAAACTGGCTACCATCTCGGCCCTCTACCGCTGGGTTGGGGAGACGAGGCAGGTGGAGAAGAGCTCCAGCTGGTACGCGAAGCGTTATCATAGACAGATCCGTACCGTCAGGCGATCTCTTACTCCCTCTCACCATCTTACTACCGGAGTTCCGGGCAGGCAGTAGAGCCGGTTAACAAGGAATCCGCCAGCCAGGTGCCAGTTGCGTGCACCCGTCGTCTCCCTCTGCCTCAGTGCAAACGTTGCACCAGAAGTTTGTGCAAACTTTGCACTGAAAACCTGTGCGGCCACAGCTTCGCCGGAAGACATCCGAGATCGGAAGACAAGAGGCTGCCTACGCTCGCGCAACCGCATTCTTCGGCTTTCAGGCTATTCTTACTCCAGCAGCGTCTCGGCGCGGTTGCCTTCAGCAGCAACAATGACACTACGACGATGGAGGACACTA
>Ga0114922_10006056_pt1 | contig 11110 bp, 10 predicted proteins | sample AartaG_FD_100975 | JGI IMG/M metagenome (GOLD analysis project Ga0114922, IMG submission 100975) | Deep subsurface microbial communities from Aarhus Bay to uncover new lineages of life (NeLLi) - Aarhus_00045 metaG | ecosystem: Environmental > Aquatic > Marine > Oceanic > Sediment | place...
CCAGGGATCTGTACTGGAAGGCGGCCACCTGCGGGTGGTTTTTTGGAGGTTTTACTCATGAGGTTGCTCCATGAAGAGTACGACGTCCTCCGCCGAAATGATCCGGCGGAGGACGTTCATCGATACGAGGTTAGAAGGGGATTTCGTCTTCAGATTCAGGTCCGGGCCCTCCCGGGGGTTCGCTGACGTCGATTGAGCTATCGTCTCGACCCCCGAGGAAGCGCACAGTCTGTGCACTTACCTCGAAAGAGGCGCCGGGGGTTCCATCTTGACGGTTCCAAATGCGAGGGTTGCCGTTTTCGTCAGCAACCATGCGTCCCTCAACCAGAACCTGGCGACCTTTCTTCAGATACTGGTGGCAAGCCTCCGCTTGCTTTCCCCAGACCGAGACACGGAACCATACCGTCTCGTCGCGCATTTCACCTGAGCTGTCGGTATAGCGCCTATTTGTGGCAACCGAGAGATTGGTCACCGCTTGACCGCCGGGCGTATAGCGCATCTCAGGGTCACGGCCCAGGTTGCCAACGAGAATCACTTTATGAAACATGGGAAGCTCCTTTCCGATGGGGAGCGTGTTTGGGTTCCGACCAGGGTGGTCGGGAGGGTCTAGATTACACCCATCGGCTATAGAACAATTGTACTGTTTTTTGGATAAATGTCAATCTTTTTGGACCTTGAACGAGTACAGCAGACCCTCTTAAGGGATGCTCAGGGCTCAATTGTACGGCTGAGGCTATAGAAGTCCACCCGTATCGATTCGGCTCTGGTAGGATCAGCGGGGATTGGGCGGCCATCTTGCCCTACTAGCAGCGGGACGAATTCAAGAGATCGTATCCCATCAGGATTGATCCAGATATTCATCAACCCGCTTTCGAGCACACCACCATCTTCGAAGGCGAAATTCCCTAATCCATAAATGATGACGCCATCAGCGTAGTGTTCCACACCCTGAAGGACATGGGAATGATGCCCAATCACCAAATCAGCACCAGCATCGATGGCAAGCCGTGCGGCAGTTTGTTGCGGAGGGCTGGGCGCGCTGATGTATTCGTATCCACTATGGAGCAGCACGATGGTGAAATCGGCAGACTCCTGAGCAATAGCGAGGGCGCTTCGCATCCGCTCGGCATCTGCCCAGGCAATACCAGTTTTTGTTTCTTGGGCGCTCCATAACCGAGTATCGAAACCACGTACCTCGACAGGTACATCAACGAAGGCCAGAATGGCAAGATTGAGATTGGCGATATCCATCTGGAGGGGCGCATACGCGTGCGTAGCATCAATCCCGGCCCCCACTGTGCGCACGCCTTGTTCTTCTAACAATTCGATCGCTTGCAGAAGGGTATGGGGTCCGAAATCCATGGCATGATTATTTGCTAAGGAGAGTACATCAAACCCAGCATGACCTAGGGCTGCAGCCGCTTGCGGTGGAGCCAAAAAGGTGTAACCCTTTTTCTCTGCCTGACCACCTTCCCCCAATGCCGTTTCGAGATTCCCGATGGCAAGGTCTGCATCGATGAAAAGGTGCCCGACGGCAGAAAACGGATAGGCATCCTCTCCTGTTCGGATGCGTTCACCAAGGCCCCGGGCGAGCATGATATCACCGACAGCGGCAACCTTTACAACCTCATCTGCCAGGTGAATGGATAGCGCGCGTGTGATGGATGCAGCGATCTCCTCCAGCCCTAGTTTGGCATGAAGCGACCAGGAGGTCCTCAGTGGGTAATCAGGTTGAGAGGGATGGGATCCATCGATTTTCAAAGGCTTTAAGGAGGCGGTCATCTCTGGCCACTCGATCAAGGCCACAAAGGGTGAGTTTTCCTCTATGAGTGCTTCTGCCTCATGTTGGGAGACCTGCTCCCATTCAGACGCCCACGGAACAGCTAAGGCTATCGCCCTGTCAGTGACCGGGATTCCGCTAGCATCTGGCAGCAGCAGGAGGTCAACCAGCCCGGATTCCAGGAGCTCAAGCGATGGATCCACTGGATCGAGTATCACTCTTACCGGAATATCCTCAAAGGGCAACATGGAAAGTGCAATCTCGGCAGCAGGTATCCAGCGTGGTTCAATCCCCAGTACGATTTCGTCGGGCAGCGTGCTGTTGTTTGGTGCTGAAATCATTGGTGGCGTGTTGGTCGGCTCAAGTGTCTGTGATTCATCACTGACTGGAAAAGAACCTTCAGGGGAATCAATAAGCTGTGGTCCAGGTGAAGGACTACATCCAAATAAGACCTGGGTAGACAGCATCAGTACAGCCAGTACGCGCCTATCCAACCCGAGATTCCTTGGCTGGAATTTCCTGAAGGTATCACTCCAGGATGGAACTTCAAGTACAGGCGTATGGATAGAGTACCGTGGCATAGTTGATGATTATACGCTGTGTACTAAGCAGCAAGAAGGATGCATAAGGAGACTGACTATGGAAATAGCTCGAGCCCTGGACAGGTTATCACTTCCAGGGCTCGAGTGGTTCTGGGGAGTCTGTAGATATTACTGGATTGGGCTATTTAAGAAAGCTAACTGTTCCTCCACAATCCGCACAACCAAATCATCGAGAGAGAGGACGCTGTAATCATCCACATGATGGGTCGTGTCATCGCCAGGGGCACCACCGGCGCCATAGGTCAAGAAGAGAAATTTTCCACCTGTAATCTGTGCTAGTTGGCGGAAGATGTATTCGCCCTGGTCATCTAAGCCGCTAGAGGCAAGCGGGAAGATCTTGATCCCGGCCTCGACCGCTTCAAATATATCCTGGGCATAGTCAAAATCCTGTGGGTAGTCGAGGTGGGGAGGCGCATCAGCGATCAAGAAGAGCAAACTAACGGTTTCTTCTTGACGCCACTCGGGCAGGTAGAGAGCTTGATGCAGGCCTTCATTAAGGCTCTCGGGATAATCCCCACCACCCTCGGCGTGGACCTCGCGCAAGGCATCGGTGAAAGCAATAACATCTGGGGTAAAGTCGAATGTACGGCTAACGAAAAGGTCTTCACGGTCACGATAGATGGTCATACCGTAGCGTACATCTGGATCGGATTGCATCGAAGAAATCCGTTCGGCAACGCTAATCATGTTGTCTTTTAGCTGCTGGATTTCGTCGCTCATACTCCCCGTGGCATCGATCAAGAAATGAACATCCAAACGGATGGGATCACCGCTGCTGCGAGCATCTAATACGAGTTCATGATTGAACTCTTCGGAGGAAATATTCATACGGACTTCGTCATTCCCTTTCGAAGCGACCACCTCAAAGGTGCTTGATTGAGAAGTACCACTGATGTGAGGGTGGAAGTAAATCGTTCCATTGGCACTTGAAGTAGCCTGGAAAAGCCGTTCGCCCGAAGATGCAAAGACCTCAACGAATGCGCCCAAGACCGGCGCTCCGAGCTGATTGACGATCTTGATTGTGTGTCGACCACCAACATCCAGATCATGGACGGAAATACCCCAATCTCGAAATTGGAGCCGGTACAGCAAATAATCATCCCATTGTTCATTATCGTCAACGCTTCCGGCGCGCAGTGGTGAATTCTGGTAGGTCGATGGTTCCTCTGCATAGGATTTCGCCTCATCCTCCGCTAGCGCATCGCCCAACTCTAGCAGGGCTGGTCCTGATCCTTCGGCAGCAAGCATTTCGCCACCACTGGATGTCTCACTCCAGCCGCCACGTCCATTCCAGTCGACCCAACCACCACTTTCGGTTCTCATCGGTTGGAATAGAGCGCATGCACTCAGAAGAAACAAACAAATGAGAAGCATGATTTTGGAGAAATATGATTGGGTTTTCATGGGAGCCTCCAGTGATATCCATGTGTCATCTTGCTTAGGGGACGCCGTATGATGTTGAAAAGTTCCCTTGATTAACTCAAATTGGGTTCTGGATGCATAGTTGACATCGACCTTGAATTTGGCATAATTGGGAATCACAATCTAGAACAGATGGCTTGGACGGAGGAAAGTAGGCGGGAGGAGCTCGCCAGAGAGGCTGGGGCAAGGCTGTAACCCTGGCTCGAGTGAAGCTCGCTGAAGTTCCCTCCTGAGCCGCCCGGGGGAACGCCCTTCAAGGGCCAGTAGTTCGGGCCGGAGCCCTACCGTTATCAGCAGGGGACCGATCGTCGGAAATTCCGGCCTTCGGCTTGAGTGGACCGAGAGGTCAAAAAGGGTGGTACCGCGGGAAAGATTCCGTCCCTTACCGGGACGGTTTTTTACTTAATGAGCAACCTGCGATAGGCTGGTAATGCATTGAAGGAGGCAACATGCTCGACACATTGGATAAGATCGAGAGCCAGGCCCTAAAGAGTCTCGAAGCAATTGAAGACGAAGCCCAGCTTCAGGAATGGAAAGTTCGCTTCTTAGGTCGATCCGCTGAGCTTGGCACGATCACAGATAAGATCCGTGAATTACCGAAGGAGAACCGGCCCGCTTTGGGTAAGCGAGCGAATGAAGTCAAGACCCGACTGGAGGCAGGATTTCAAGCGCGCGCCGAGAGTCTTCGCCTGGAAAATCTCGATCAGCAACTTAGGGGGGAGCAACTCGATGTGACCCTTCCGGGTCGGAAAATGGTTTACGGGCGTATCCATCCCTCAAACCAGATGCTGCGCAGGATTTCATCTATCTTTGCTGCAATGGGTTTCCAGATCTACCGCTCACGTGAGGTTGAGAGCGATGAATACAACTTTGAATTACTCAATATGCCTGCTTTTCATCCAGCACGTGATCAGTGGGATACCTTTTACACGATGGACGAGAACATACTACTTCGGACACATACTTCTCCGGGCCAGATCCATGTGATGAGGGAGCGAGCGCCTGAACCGATCCGTGTGATCCTGCCAGGTATGTGCTACCGCTATGAGCAGATCACAGCCAGGGCAGAAATCCAGTTCAACCAGGTTGAAGGCCTGGCAGTCGGCGCGAATATAACTTTTACGGATCTAAAAGGCACGTTGGTTGCGTTTGCACGCAGATTGTATGGTGATGAGGTTCGCACTCGTTTTCGAGCTGCCCACTTCCCGTTCACTGAGCCCTCCGCCGAAATGGATATTGAATGCTTCGTTTGTGATGGTGAGGGTTGCACGGTTTGCAAGAAAACGGGCTGGTTGGAGGTATTGGGATGTGGAATGGTCCATCCGAGAGTCCTTGAATATGGAGGGTATGATCCAGAGATGGTCACAGGCTTCGCTTTCGGTATGGGACCGGAACGTCTGGCTATGAACATCCATCGTATTGAAGATATTCGTTCCTTCTGGGCAAACGATCTGCGTTTCCTCGAGCAATTCTAACGAGGCACATTTGAAAACATCGAGATTGAGGTAAGAATTATGAAAGTACCCGTTTCATGGTTGAAGGAATTTGTCGATATCGAGCTGTCAATCCCCGAATTGGCGCATAGGCTGACATTGGCGGGCCTAGAAGTAGAAGAAATCCGCTATGTTGGACTTCCCCTACCTGAAGGCGAAGTTGATCCGCATACGGGTCGTCAACGCAGCATTGGCGCCAGCGTCATCGGTCTCGCCTGGGATCCAGACAAGATCGTAGTTGGAGCGATCCTCGAGGTTATGCCCCATCCGAACGCCAATCGGCTTGTGCTTTGTCGCCTGGAGGATGGCAACCAGGAGCACACCGTGCTCACCGGTGCTCCCAACTTGTTCCCCTACAAAGGGCAAGGAGCACTGGAAACGCCATTAAAGGTCGCTTATGCACGAGAGGGAGCGACGCTTTATGACGGGCATAAAGACGAACTGGAGTTGTTCACCTTAAAGCGGGCCAAGATACGCGGGGTCGAATCCTATTCGATGGCTTGTTCTGAGAAGGAGCTGGGTATCTCAGATGAACATGAGGGTGTGATTCTGCTCGATGAGGAAGCACCCGTGGGGGTACCCCTGGCCGAGTATATGGGTGATGTTGTACTCGATATAACGTTAACGCCCAACGTCGCGCGTAACGCCAACATCGTGGGTGTTGCTCGGGAGGTTTCGGCGCTGACTGGTGCGCCACTTCGTGAGCCATCCTATGATGTCTCCTGGAAGGGACCGGCCATTAAGGGGCAGGTTGATCTGAAAATTACTGAGCCCGAATTCAATCCACGCTTTGTGTTGGGTTTAATTGAAGATATTGAGATCGGGCCGAGCCCTTACTGTGTGCAACTTCGGTTACATCTGGCTGGCATGCGCCCGATCAACAACATCGTTGATGCAACTAATTACGCCATGATGGAGGTTGGTGAACCGCTGCACGCGTTTGATTTTGATGTGCTTGTTGAACGAGCAGGTGGAAAAACACCGACGATCATCACACGTCGGCCCGACGCAGGTGAAAAAATAACCACACTGGATGGCATCGAGCGCAAGCTGGATGACTTCACCGTCTTGGTCGCAGACACCGCCGGTGCCCTCTCTATTGCAGGCGTGATGGGTGGGGCCGAATCGGAAGTGAGCGAGAAAACGAAACGCGTCTTGCTTGAAGGAGCTTCCTGGAATTTCATCAATATCCGCCGGACGGTCGCAGCACAGAACCTTCAGTCCGAAGCCTCCTATCGCTTCGAGCGGGGTGTCCACCCTGCGATGTCTGAGCGTGGAGTCCGACGGGGATTGACCTTGATGCAGCAATTCGCTGGAGGCAAGATTGCCGAGGGATTGGTTGATGCCTACCCACTACCTCCTGCCCCTTCCGTCGTCAGGTTTGGACCTGAAGAGGTCAAACGCTGGCTGGGCATCACGCTGGGGACGACTGAGATCGAGGCGATCCTTGCCGGACTAGGATTTAATGTCCAGGTCAAGGGCGATATCTTGGAAGTTTCCTCACCCGATCATCGTTTGGACATCGAGGAAGGAATTGTTGGGGTAGCAGACTTGATGGAGGAGGTGGCACGAATCTATGGATACGATCGAATTCCTGAGACGATGATTGCGGATGAGATACCACCGCAACACAGCTACCTAAAACTTGAGGCCGAAGAGCGCATTCGCGATCACCTTGCTGGTTTGGGTCTGCAAGAAGTCGTGACGTATCGACTGACGACACCGGAGAGGGAGGCGCGAATTCTGCCACCTGGTGAGCGCCCGGACAACAGGCCCTACCTGCGCCTTGAAAATCCAATTAGCATGGATCGTATCGTGATGCGCCACAGCCTACTGGCGAGTTTAGTGGAAGTTGCTGAGAGCAACGCTCGTTATCGAGACAGACTGGCGCTCTATGAGATTGGACCCGTGTATCTGGCATCTGAGGCCGATCCCCTCCCTGAGGAACCCCTCCGATTGGCGATCATATTAAGTGGGCCGCGTAAGCACAACCACTGGTCGGAAGATAGCATAGAGTTGATGGATTTCTTTGAGATGAAGGGTATGCTTGGAGCCTTATTCGAACATCTGTATCTTGACGGATATCGATTCAAGAAATCAACACATCCTAGTTTCCACCCGGGAAAGTGCGCCCGCATCATGTTGGGTGATTCTCAAATTGGTGTGATGGGGGAATTGCATCCGTTGGTGAAAGAACAGTATGACCTCAAACCTCACACATTTCTGGCTGCTGAGTTGGATCTTGAGCTAATCCTATCTTCAACTTCGAGTACAGTCGCAATCAAATCGGTAAAGACCTTCCCCCCCGTGCTTGAGGATCTCGCAATCGTTGTAGATGATGCGACCACTGCCGAGAAGGTGGAGCAAGTGATCCGCAAGGCTGCAGGCGAGCTTTTGGAAGATCTTACGCTGTTTGATGTTTATCGCGGTGAGCAAATAGGGGCGGAGCAGAAGAGCTTGGCTTTCGCACTGACATATCAGGCAGCAGACCGTACCCTCACAGACGAGGAAGTCGGCAAGATTCGCCAGAAGGTTATTCTAGCGTTGGAGAAGGAGTTAGGAGCGCAGTTAAGGGCTTAGGCGTTTTTCTCAGCGAAGCGTTCAGCTTGATGAATGGCAACGGCTGCCAATTGGGCGACAACCATCAGCAAAAGGTGGTCCTCGGGAGAAAACTCTCGATGATCGACCTTATTGATCGCTTCGATCACACCCAGCACACGATCGCCGTCGAGTAGAGGTACGCAAGCAAGCGTTTGGGTGCGGAAACCGAAAGTCTCATCTACCTGTGGGTAGAAGCGGGGATCTTTCTGGACATCCTGGACGATTGCCGGTTCTTTATGGTCGGCCACCCACCCGGCGATACCTCGCCCGGGTGGTAAGCGATAACCGGTTAGACGATCACGAGCTGTGCCATGTACGACGACGAACACTAACTCTTCGGTCTCGTCATCGAGCAGCAGTAGAGAGCCGTCGCCACTGCCCAGCACGGCTAATGTTGACTCCAATAGATCATCCAGCAGCTGAACTAGGTTCGTATCAGGCTTCATGCGCTGGATGAGATCCTGGATCGCACTCAGCCCCCGCACTGAGGAGCGCAGGGTGGTCAACTCCTCTTTCAGTTCCTGGTTCTCTTGCTTGAGCCGAGAAATTTCATTCTGTAAAAACCGGACTGGATCGCGTGTATCAACCATGATCACCCTCGTATCCCTCGATGTTAGCATAGGATGCGCGTTGGGCAAAGGTTGTCTAGACAGCGAAATGGGAAGCGTCCCGTCATCGACGGGGCGCTTGTGGTTTGTTTGCTCGCAGCTTAGGTCAGGATGACTTCTGCTGCTTGCTGCCCCTTTGGACCTGAATCGATACTGAATTCGACCTGCTGCCCTTCCTCAAGTTTCTTGTACCCTTCCATCTGGATGGCACTGAAGTGGACGAAAACATCTTCCCCTTCTTCGACGCCAATGAAGCCATAACCTTTGACTGCATTGAACCACTTCACTGTACCTTGGATCCGTTCTGTCATGCGTTAATCCTCCTGCCGCAGGCACACCCCAGTGTGAGTCTGAGAAATGGAATACCGCCGGGAACCTTCTCCGGGCGGTAGAGATCTGGGGCTGTGATTATCCTGCGCCGTGCACGGCGGGCATGGTATCATGCAGCCGAAACTACGTCAAGCCTACCATCTCCAGGCAAGGCAACACGACAGTTCTAAGCTCGCAAAATAGGATCTAACATTTCATTTATAGGTGAATGAACACATGAATGTCTATTTTTCTTGCTCTCTCACTGGGGGTCGTGCTGATGAGGGAGTCTATGCTCAGATCGTTGATCATCTCTTGGCGCGTAAGGTCGAAGTCCCAACAGCGCATCTGGCTCGCGCTGAAGTTATGGCACTCGAGCGCGTGGTCGATGCACACGAGACCTATCAACGCGATATTGACTGGATTGAAGCTTGCGATGCGGTGATTGCTGAAGTCAGCACACCCTCCCATGGCGTGGGTTATGAGATCGCCTATGCGCTTGGCCTCAAGAAACCCGTCCTGGCGTGCTATCGTGACGGGGCTACGGTTTCGAAGATGATCACAGGTAACAACCATGAGACTTTACAGGTCCTGGTCTACTCAGATCCATCGACCTTGCTTGGCGAGATTGACAATTTCCTTGATGGCGCTCAAGCAGGTTGAAGAGAAAGAGGTTAAATACAACCCAAGTGTTTGCCCCTATGGAAGGAGAGAGCGATGAATGCTGAAGAGTCCTACTGGTTGAAACATATTCATTGGTTGGGTCACGATTCTTTCCGTATCGATAAACCCATGGTGGTTTACATCGATCCCTGGCATCTGCCGGCAGGTTCCCCGCCAGCGGACCTGATCCTTGTAAGCCATGAGCATACCGATCATTGTTCACCTGAGGATGTTGAGAGCATTAGGCAAGCGAACACGCGCGTGTATGCAAATCCAGGTGCAGCCGAGAAACTTGAGGGAGAAGTCAATATTCTAATTCCTGGCGATAGCGTGGAACTAGAGGGCTTAAGCCTGGAAACGCTGCCGGCTTACAACACCGACAAGGACTTCCATCCCAAGGCAGCACAGCATCTGGCCTTCATCTTAGAAGCCGAAGGAGAGCGTTTATACTTCGCTGGAGATACAGATCAAATCCCCGAAATGGAAGGACTGAATTGTCAGATCGCATTGCTTCCTGTGAGTGGAACATATGTGATGACCGCCGAAGAAGCCGCCAGGGCAGCCGAAGTAGTCGCTGCCGATGTTTCCGTGCCGATGCACTATGATGCGGGAGTGGTGGGGACGATTGAAGATGCGCGGAAGTTTCAAGAATTAACTTCGGGTGATGTCGTCATTCTGGATAATGAGGGGATTCCGAAAGAGCAACGTTCTTAGACTATCTATTGCGCTTATACCAAACGCGCAGCTGTATCCTTGGAGCTGCGCGTTTAGCTTTCCATGGGTTCTTCATGCACCACTACGGTGGCATCCGTCTCGTTCTGCAGCCAATCTCTGAACTTTTCAAATTCACTCTCTTGAAAGCGACTGCTCTCGCCCGCGGGCCGGCCAAGGACAATCATGGTTGCACCAAGCTCGCGCGAAACTTCAGGCAGCACATCCCGGATAACTCCGGAACGGATAACCGACTCGGCTTTCACCCCTTTCTCAGCCGCTCGTTCGACCGCCATAGTGAGTAAAAATTCACCCATATTCATTAATTCTTCATCCACATCAATCACAACGGCCGCAGCAGTCTTGTTAAGAAATGAACTGTCCGCTACATAGAGGAAGGCTAGCGTAAGACCCTTTTCTTTCGCCAGGTCAATCGCTTTTTCTTGCGTGGGGATACTCCCTTCACCTCCCCTTGTAGCACACAGGACAAGACTCATAGAAGACTCCTCTCAGTAACGAAGAATTAAGTAGAGACTCGATAGCAGCAAAGTCACGACCGTGACCGGAAGTCCATCACGTAAAAAACGACCGAATGAAAGTCGATACCCTGCCTGAGCAAGCAAGCCGACTGCGACAATATTGGGTGCTGAACCGAGATAGGTGGCGTTACCACCAAGGTCCGCCCCCAGGATGAGTGACCAGTACACGATCCCAGAATCAGCCGCGGCCGGAATAGATTGGGTGAGGAAATCAGCCACGGGCAGCGCCGCAACCGTGAAGGGGATGTTCGCCACAATGGCGGAGGCAAGCCCTGAGATCCAGATTGTCAACATCGCGGCCAGATCAGCACTCTGGCCAGCAAGCACTACAATGCGAGATGCCGCCCATCCTATTGCGCCGGTGGCATCCATGGCTCCGACC
>Ga0114922_10006057_pt1 | contig 11110 bp, 10 predicted proteins | sample AartaG_FD_100975 | JGI IMG/M metagenome (GOLD analysis project Ga0114922, IMG submission 100975) | Deep subsurface microbial communities from Aarhus Bay to uncover new lineages of life (NeLLi) - Aarhus_00045 metaG | ecosystem: Environmental > Aquatic > Marine > Oceanic > Sediment | place...
ACCCCCGTCTGCTGAGACGAGCACTGGATGTTGGGAATAGATTTCAGCCTTTGACAGATGAAGAGTATGAGGATTTGAAACTTCGGGCGGAAGGTCTTGAACCCATATTCAAGCTGGGAAGCTAGGGGAATTGGTCAATGGGTCTATAGGTCTCCGTGACTTCGTGGTTAGAGTCAACATGAAAGAAGAGGACGATAATGAAAATTACAGATATACGATTTGTGCGAATTAAAGGAACCTGGGTGCATGATGGCCCTTTGAGCGAGGACCGGGTAATGCGTCCTATAGACATTTATCCGGAGTATAGAGATCAGAAGGCTTCCTGGCCAGTCTCCAACGCAGCAGAGGGGCCGACCTACCCCGTACAATCCATCTTTCTGATCATCGACACCGACGCGGATGTGAGCGGCACGTATGGCTCCATATCTATGGAGGATGCAAGGCTCATCAGGCAGTTCGCAGGGATCCTGGTGGGCGAGAATCCCCACGCGGTGGAGCGCATCTGGGATAAGATGTACCGGCAGGCTATCCACGGCCGCAAAGGACAGACTATGATGGCTATCAGCAAGGTCGATCTGGCATTATGGGATCTGAAGGGCAAGCTCCTGGGCGCGCCGGTATATGAACTCCTGGGCGGACCCAGCCGGGATAAGATCCGTGCTTATGCTTCAATGCTGGGCTACTCTATAGAGCCTGAAATGGCGGCGAAGCGCGCCAGAGAGGTGGTAGAGCAGGGATACACAGCCACAAAATGGTTCTTCCGCAACGGGCCTATGGACGGTCAGGAAGGCATTCAGAAGAACCTGGAACTGATCCGGGCGGTGCGCGAAGCCGTGGGGCCCGACGTGGAGATCATGTTCGACGCCTGGAGCAGTTGGGACGTTCCCTATACCCGGCGCATGGCGGAACTGGCAGCCGGATACCGTCCCTGGTGGTTCGAGGAGGTAGTCCTGGCGGATATGATACTTCAGTGTGCTGAACTCAGACGTACAATCTCGACGGTTGCTATCGCCGGCGGGGAGCACGAATATACCCGCTGGGGCATCAAATCCCTGCTGGACGCTGGCGCGGTGGACATTTTGCAGCCAGATCCCACCTGGGCCGGTGGATTGACCGAGATGACCAAAATATGCGCCCTGGCTTCCTCCTACGGAATACCGGTTATACCGCATTACGGCGGGATGGCTTCAACGCACCTTATCGCTTCTCAGACTATCACCACCTGTCCCATACAGGAGTGGCTCCTGCAGATTGGGTACAGGGAGAAGGTTTTCATGAAACACAAGCTGGAGCCGATCAACGGCTACATCGAACTGCCGACAGCTCCCGGTCTGGGCATGGAACTGGACGAGGACGCCATCGAGGAACGCGAGGAGGTTACATTCTGAGAAAAGCATTCAGCGGTCAGCTTTCAGCACTCAGGTTGTGGCAAACTATGCCGCCCGTTCCCCATTTGCCACACCTTCTATTGCTAAAGATTTTCATTCCGCATCACGTGTAGAAATGTTTCCTGAGCTGGTCTTCCGGAATATAACGCGATGCCTGACGGAATATAGCTTTTACTGTGCCGGTGTCAATCTCAGAATGCAGGGGAATAGTAATCGTCTGTTTCTCACCGGCACCTCCTATCCGCCTTAGTTTGACGTGGCTTCCGCGTTGCGTAAGAACACTGAAGCCAAAAATGCCCAGTATCCTTACAATATCATTCCCTGATAACCTTTTCAGCTTAGGCGACACTTACGGCCATCTCCAATTCCATAATCACCAGGATTGTTGGATTTTCCACAAGATCGTATTCAGCAGGATCTTCTCCCTCCAGATGAAGATTCACTGCTTCCTGAAGATTGGCTATGGTTTCATCCAACGTCTTCCCTTGTGTGATGACGCTGATCTCCGCACACTCAGCAATATAGTATTTCTCCCCTTTGTAGATATAGGCTTTAATATTATGTTTCATTTTACCCCATAGATATTAATCAAGTGTTGTATAGCAAGGACACGGCATGCCGTGTCCCTACAAATTATATTGGGTACTATCTCACATACTCCAGGCCCTTCAACGGTTCTCCATCAGCATCAGTAAAGCGCAGATAGAAACCCCAGTCCATCATTTCGTTGCAGACTTTTACAAGCACCTGGTTTTCGCCCTGTTTCAGGGTTACAGGGATAACATCCTGATCCAGTTGAGCCTGTCGCGGTTCTTCATAGCGTAATACTTCTTCGCCATTCAGCCAGACTATTACCTGGTCGTCGCTACCGACTCGCAACTCCACTTCCCCCGCTTCTTCTGCCATCACTTTGGCCCATGCATAGGCGACAACCCACTGGTTGACATCGTACATGCGCTGGAGATCAACGAAGCCGTCGAGAGTTCCATCGTTCCGCTTTTCCCATCGGACCATACCTGGTTTGCCCTCATATTCAGCATCCAGTTGGATGCCCTCTTCAGGCGGGAATACAATGTCGAAGCCCTCGCCGCCTTCATTTTGAAAAGGCCCGATGACGTGCCAGGCATCTTCCAATGCAAAACCCGTATGCGCCCAGTATTGCGCAGCCTCCTGAACTCTGTCCTGCTGTTTGAGTATGTCCGCAGCTCCTGCATTAGCCTGCCAGTTATCCTCATCCAGCTCCAGAGCCTGCATGTAACGTTCCAACGCTCGGTTGTGCATTCCGGCTTCCTTATATCTGTTTGCTATGTGCACATTTCTGGCAATCCGGGCAACTTCCGGATCAGTAATTGGGGTAACGGATTCCAGATCTTTTATCTGCATAAAGGAGTTGAACTCCAATGCTGTTCCATCACTTATAGTATAACTGACAGAAGCGCCAAACGCCTGACTGAGGATATTGGCAAGCTCGAGCACCTGAAGCATCACTGTCTCTTCCATGCCCAGATCCTCGTCTTCCCAACTGGGCATTTCTCCCCCGGTTTGCGCCCGTACAGTATCTATCAGGGTTTCCGCATAGCGTGAAATGTCGGCAAATTGCACACTATTCACTTTATTCGGCACTTTGGCCTTGACCGACTTAAAGCGAGGATTGTCTTCCGGTCCCTTGCTTTTTCCCGCTGCGCAGTCTATCAGCTTCTCCATGTATGCTGTGGACAGACTGATGAGCAGATAGTTATCGACTAAAGCGTATCCGGGAGTTATAGGAATGGGCAGGTTGCCCACTTCGTGTATGGTCTCGCCGGCATATTCCCGGGTCTGGATGCCTCCCTCGGCATTTGCCAGCCCAGAAGCGATCCCGGTGAGCTTTTGTAAGCCATGCATCGCCTTTTCTTCGTCAGTTACCTCGATTATCCAGCATAGCTCCTGGGATATATGTTTTTCCGAGAAAGCCGGGCTTTCATTGTATATATAGGCCATCTCGTTCCCCATCCATGAGAATAGATCCTCTTCCAGGTCGAAGCCCAATTGCTGTTGAGCCTGCTCCAGTTTACCAAGCATCTGATCGCCCATCTGCGGCAGGCCTGCCAGAGTGTTACGTACCATCTCCCAGATGAGTTTCAGATCGATAAGGTTGCTGCCGCTATAGCCCATAGCGTCTGCAGGGGCGAACTTCATAGAATCCAGCTTTTCAGGCTCTACCTGAAGCATTTTCATAACGTTCTGCATACCTGCATCCGGATTCAACACCACGTAGCCTTGTGAAGCTATGCCTTCATCGGTTATAGAGGATGCTGAACCTACTGAGGACACAAGATCAAGCAAGTCCAATACTTTATCTGCCAGCGGGCGCGCTTGCGGCGGGATATTTCCCTGAACAAGTGGGTAAAAGCCTCTGATAAAGGCTGATATTTCGGTAACATTCACGTAGAAGACACTTAAATAATCTCCCGTTTTGCTATCACCAGGTGGCGGCAGGTTTTCCATAACTGACGAGAAATCGCCATCTTCTGAGATAGACTCGGTGTCCTCCGAATCGTTCATCAGGTCGATAACTCCCTTAAGCGTCTTATCACCCAGACCTACCGCAAAAACGTCGTCCAGCAGCGCGCAGGATATACCAACCGGAGCATCTCCCTGCATAGGGATCACCGCTATAGTGTAACCACCGTATTGGGAAGTGGCTTTGGCAGCATTAGCCATTGCGATCTCTATACCGCTGGCAATGATCTCCCCTAAAGCGTCGTCGGTGTCCTTAAGCCGAAGCATTAGCAATGGTGATACTTCTGTAATCTGCCCGAATTTCGGGAGAACAAAGACAATGTCTTCTCCAAAAATGCGTGAAAGCAGCGACACTCCCGGCTCAATAGCCAGATGGATGTCTTTCACTTTTGTTGCTGCCTCAATCTCAGCATAGAGTAGCTCCATAAAGGGGGCCTCTGCCACCTGCTTCCAGAGATTCGAGTCCATGTTGATCATAGAGGCGGCTCCTGTCAACTGGAAGAACAGAAGTGGCTCATCCGGCGTCGCATCCCTCAAAGACTCCATGCACATTGCCTTCTGAGCAATACACATTTGAGCTATCAAGGCAATAGCGAGAATTAAGGTAACTGAAACATAGATCGAGTTTTTCCGGGGCATTTTTTCCTCCTTGGATTTGCCTAAAGGGCACTGTCAGGATCGCCAATCCAGACGGATAGATCACTCACCGCATCGGAGTATATATTACCTCTTCACCCATAGTGATGTCAACGATATTTGCGTTGAAAGCACCAGAGATCCGATATAATACTTAGATGACGCAATATATAAAGACAGGTTTACTCCGATTTTTGTATTGAACGTTGGTCAAAAAAGAGGTATACTATGTTCCGATGCGATCAAGTTGTGGCGGTTAAGTGAGCTTTCCATTTATCTGGCAGTTCTGCCAGTATTATGCAAAGAAGGAAGGGATTGAAATGTTTGTGAAAGCTGTATCTGGAATTATCTTAATCTTTGCATTCTGCTTGGCCTTCCAGGGAGCGCCCCTCGCTGAGGAGGAACAGGAAAATCTATTTGGGGACCCAAGTTTTGAGGAAGGCACAGGAAGTTGGAAAATGGATACAGATGCTGGAACTGTTGCTAGCTATGCCATTGATAAAAAAGATGCTATTGATGGTAAACAGAGCGCACTGGTAACTATGGACGCTGCGGCTGGCTGGGGCTGTCAGTTCGGCCAGAACGTAGTAGCTGGTGAGATGGGTGACACTTACACCTTTGCTGTATTGGCAAAAAGTGTGGATGGTCCTGTTACCGTTAATCTACAGATCGAGCGCGCTGCTGATCCATGGGATAGAGCGTTGAGAAGCGACATGTTTACTCTCGCAGATGATGAGTGGATAGAGCTTCATGCCACCTTCGAAGTCAACGACGTTTTCGCCCAGGGGTGGTTTGCATACGTAAGCTGCACGCAACCCAAGGTTGAATACCTGGTTGATATGTACAGGTTATACCAAGGTGAGTATATCCCATACGAAGAGTTAGAGCAGCCGAAGTCAGTATCAGCATCGGCAAGCAGTTTGATCGCCACCTGGGGCAGGATGAAGGCGAATTAGGGTACAGGGCATTGAAAGCGGCAACCGAATTTCCATGGATTCGAGTTTTGCCGTTGGTGTACCTTGACTTTGTCACATTTATCTGTAGCCCAAGATTCTATCTTGGTTTGAGGGAAAGGTGTTCTCCCCCAGCCAACTTAGAAAGTTGGGCTACGACTGGACTTTGTCACATTTATCTGTAGATTCTATCTTGGTTTGAGCGAAAGGTGTTCTCCTCCAACCAACTTAGAAAGTTGGGCTACGACTGGACTTTGTCACATTTTTACGTAAGGAGGATTGATATGAAATCTCAATCGCTAGTTGTTTTGACTCTGGTTATGTTCGCATCATTTTCAGCCACAATTGCCACCCCGGCAGAGCTAATTGCTCATTGGACTCTGGACGACGGCGCCGGTGCCACTGCCGCAGATCTTGCTGGAGGCTTCGATGGCACACTTCAGGGCAATCCCGTCTGGGAGGCGAATGGCAAAGTAGACGGAGCGCTGGTTTTCGACGGAGTTGATGACTACATCCAGACCACTCTAATGGATAGAGTGCATACTGCGGAAAACTTCACCATTGCTGCATGGTTCAAGACAAATGTGACTGCTGAAGGTCAGCAGATTATGCTCTGGATAGGAGATGTAGCTGGCAACGGCTGGGGAGAACAGCAGGAACTACACATAGGTATCAATCACTTTGGCTTCAGCAACAAGGTTGTCGGTTACTTTGGATCAGGTACAGACACCGATGGATTCAGCATCAACATAGTTAGCAAAGAGGATTTTACGGACACCTCAAGCTGGCATCATCTAGCCCTGGCAATAAAGAACGCCAGTGGCCCCATCGTTACCGGGAAGCTTTTCCTGGATGGACAATGGGTGGAGCCATTTGTTGATGGATTTGAAACTACTGAAGGAGTGCCATTTCCCACCATCGATTCCACCGAGAATCCCCCGGATCGGACGGGATGGAATACCGCACTGCGGATCGGTTGCCCTGGAGCGGCTTCCAGATACTTCAACGGTATGATCGACGATGTGACCATCTGGGATCAAGCTCTGGAGCAAGATAATATTCAGGGCTTGATGATAGGCGGGCCCAGTACTCCTGTGAAGCCTGGTGGAAAGCTTATAACTACCTGGGTAGAGATAAAGGCATTGATGTATCCGCGTTAGTGGAAGAGGCAATAACATGCCCATTGTAGGTATCAGCGGGAGTCCCATTCAGGACGGAAACACAGACCGACTGGTGCAGTCACTTCTGGAGCAGAGCGGCCGCGAGTATAGATTCGTAAATCTGAGCACTCTTGACTTCGTGTCCTGCCGCGGTTGCGCCCACCTCTGCGCGAAGTCTAACATCTGTCCCCTCGAAGACGGTCTGCGCCCGTACTTCGAGCCCATCCTCGAGGCCGACGCGCTGATCCTGGCGTCGCCTGTCCATGCGGGTACTATCACTGCCTGGACCTTCAGTTTTCTTTCTCGCATCTGGTGCTTCCACCACCTCAAGAACCTGCTGGAAGATAAGCCGCTGCTGCTCGTGGTAACGGCCCTTTTCCAGCAGAGCGAACACGGTGCCACACGCCGTTTCGAGGATAATATCCGGCGCTGGGGCCACAACATGCGGCACCTTGGCAGCATCTTCCACGCCACCGAAATACCCCCGTGCTACAAGTGCGGCGTCGGCAACGCTTGCAAGGTGGGCGGTCTCTGGGGCATGGTGGGGCAAAATGAGGAGAAGCTCCGCAACTTCAAGGTGACGCCAGACAAGTTCAAGCGTTGGGAGGACTGTCCGCGAACGGTGGCGGAGGTGGAGCGCTACGCGCAGGTGCTCGCTGAAGTCACCGGTGCCTGATCGCGAACTTGATCGTGTTCTCGGCCAGATGCGTTGGATGGGTAGTGTTACAAATACGGGTATCACGCGAATTCATAGAGGAGTTCTCCATCAGATGGGTAATGCTGAACTAAAGCAGCGGATGAAAGAATTCGCTATAGCTGAAGGAGCAGACCTGGTGGGCGTTGCGCCGGTGGAGTATTACTCCGACTATCGCGCTGAGATGGATAGGCGTATGGAAGAAACAGGGGCATCATATACAGATTTCATGATGCCCGATAGCGACAGAAACTTTCCTGAACGTCTCTCAAGCGCAAAGAATGCGTTGCCTACAGCGAAGGCAATCATCGTATTGGCAGTCTATGTATATGATGAAGACGCAGTATACGAAAATACTGAAGGCGAACTGCGTGGGAAGACCGCGCGAACATATAGTTATTATCCTGTGATAAGGCAGTTAGCTGAAAAACTGACGGCTTTTATACAGGATCTTGGCTACAGTGCAACGCATGGCCAGGACGTGCCTCTGAAATACGTGGCTGATCGTATCGGTTTGGGCTGCTATGGCAAGAATGGGGTTTTGCTGACCGAGAAGTATGGATCGTTTGTTGGGCTTCGGAATGTTCTCACTGACGCTCCTCTTGAGCCTGATGAACTCCCGCGCTTATCGCTCTGTCAGCATTGTGATCGCTGTCTTGAGGAGTGTCCCACCGGGGCACTATACGCTCCTTACAAGGTCAATCCCCAACTATGCCTGAATCCCATCACTCGCAGAGAGAAATACATAGCGCCAGAGATGCGGTCGAAGATGCAGAACTGGATCTCCGGATGTGACGTCTGCCAGGAGGTATGCCCGGCAAATCAAGACCTGAAACCGCGCAAATATGACCCGCGTTCCGGGTTTTATCCAGAGCATCACAGCAGTCACAGGAATCTCGGCGGGTTGGAGAAAACGCCTGGACTTTTGGATCTCCTGAGTCCTGATCATCCGGACATCATCCGAAGGAACGCGGCTATAGCGTTGGGAAACACAGGCAATGTTCTGCACCTTATGGAAACACTAAACTCTCTGAAAATCCAGATAGAAAACACTGACGAAGAACTGAGGGATTATTTCAGTTGGGCAATGGAGAAACTAAGCAAGTTTTAGTGGATTCTTTAGCAAAAGGAAGCAACTCAATGGAAAGACAGCTTGTAGCTGTTGGAATCATGGTCTTTAACAGTAAGAGTGAGTTTCTTATGCTAAAGTACCGAAACCTGGAATTCTGGGCTCTGCCTGGCGGTGCTATGGAAAAGGATGAAACGGTGATAGGTTGTCTTCACCGAGAACTAAGAGAGGAATTGGGCGAAGTCCAGGTGGAAGTCCTGGGCATTGCTGTGGCTCGTAGTTTTATCTGTGACGGACTTCCAGCCGTTAGCCTGATCTTCCTTGGCAATTACCTGGGCGGAGAGATCATACTGTCAGACGAGCATGACGCTTACCGTTGGATTCATATCACCGAGGTCGAAAAAGGGGAACTACCCCATCCCTATGACATAGATATATTCCAGAAGGCGGTTAAGCTGTATCCTCTCCTGGCTCAAGTCTGAGGTAATTTCATTTCCGAACCTCTATAACCACCAAATCTATGGGTAAGCTTGCCACTCTTTGATACTTGCCCAGGTCGTGATGAGCTTGCCTGCCGAAGAAACAGCAGCATCCAGTTTGAGGCCTTCTGTCATAATACTCTGGATGTCATCCACGGTTAGAGCCACATTGAATATTCCCACCTCATCGACCAAACCATTAAACCAGTCATTATTATCAACCTCTGCACCGATAATGAGAGTTGTGCCCACTGTCGCGGGGTTTCTGGGAGCGTTGGCCACTTCTTCTCCGTCAAAATAGTGAACGAGGTTTGTCCCGTCATATAGCACAGCATGATGATGCCATGATGTATCTACTCTGGCACTCGTCTCCAGATCCCATGGATCCGGTCCCCATAATTGCGAAACCCAGACACCACTATAGTGTAGAAAACCAAATACGGTGTTAACTGCGGGATTGCCATACGCTACTACGCCAGCTTTGATGCCAGTGTTATTGGATTTCGCCCAACCTACTACTGTTCTTAAACCCGCGCCTTGTGGTGCACCAGGCACAGTGGCTGAGGCAAAATCATCTACTCCATCAAAGCTCAATGCCTTGCTAAACTTACCTTCAACCCATGCGGTGCCATTCATAAGGCGCACGTGATTATCGTTACCAGAAGAGTCCTTGGCGATCTCCCCTTCACCCTCATCAAATAGCCATATCCCAACAGCAGTTTTGAGGTCTATCCTGGCATAACTTGAGTTAGCTATCACAACAACACATAGAACAGTCATACAAGTCAGAAAATATCTCAGTCTCATCTTCCACGCTCTACTCCTTCCATCCATGCCATCCCCATGTCCCCCTAAGCTTAAAGTTGCGGCTCTATAATATGATAATCAAGATACTAAGTCAACACAAGAAATGACTTGGATGACGGTGAAAACATCGCCGAACAGGCGGCCGTCTGTTCCATTGCTCGCTACACACCTTGTACCACCAGACGCAAATTCTCTTTGACTTACAGAGGGAATTTTGCTATTATCGGATATAGAGCATTGAAAGCGGCAGCCGAGTTTCCATAGAAGCAAATAAAGAATGGAAGGTAGATTATGATGACTACGTTTAGAGGAATAGACATCTGGCAGGCAATGGTTGGGGTTTTTGCCGTAATCGTTCCATTTGCCTACGCGCAGGGGGATTCTGCTGCGCAGGCGACAGGGCCGTTGCGCGTGCACCCGGAGAATCCGCGTTACTTCACAGACGGCTCCGGCAAAGCCATATACCTTGCTGGTTCACATACATGGGTGAATTTTAAGGACTATGGTATCACAGACCCACCACCGGCGTTTGACTACATGGCATTTCTTGAGTTTCTGGTGCAACACAACCACAATTTCATCAGGCTCTGGGCATGGGAATTGCCGAAGTCTACTTCCGGTCAGTCCAAAGAGTTGTGGTTTCGTATTCCTTTCCCGTGGGTTCGCCCGGGTCCTGGCATGGCTACAGATGGAAAGCCGAAGTTCGATCTACAACGATTCAATGAATCCTACTTCGAGAGACTGCGCAACAGAGCTATGACCGCACGGGATCGGGGAATTTACGTGGCTGTGATGCTCTTTGACGGATATGGCCCGCAGTTTAATCGAAGCGAGAATGACGGATTCCCCTATGATGCGGCGAATAATATCAACGGGATCTCGTGCGGAGGCACAGAATCTCAATCCCTGACGAATCCCGCTGTGACCGCCATCCAGGAAGCGTATGTCCGGAAGGTCATTGATACCGTCAACGACCTGGATAACGTGCTTTACGAGATAGCTAACGAGGCAGGGGGTTACTCAACCGGGTGGCAGTATCATATAATCAACTACATCAAAGAATATGAGTCCACAAAACCTGCACAACACCCGGTAGGTATGACCTTTCAGTATTCTGGAGGAAAGAATGAAACGCTTTTCCAAAGTAACGCTGACTGGATTTCCCCTTCAGGCGCGGATGGATATGGTCACCCCAATGTAAACCCTCCGGCTGCGGATGGCAGCAAGGTGATCATCAATGATACTGACCACTCCTTCTATTACACGGGATTGCAGGAAGCTGGTCTGCCAGGTCAGCGGGCCTGGGTATGGAAGAATTTTCTCCGGGGTAACAACGTAGCCTTCATGGACCCTTACCTGGTAGAATGGCCCGGACGCAATAAGCCTGACGGCTCCAATGTTGACCCCTACTGGGAAATTCTG
>Ga0114922_10006058_pt1 | contig 11109 bp, 4 predicted proteins | sample AartaG_FD_100975 | JGI IMG/M metagenome (GOLD analysis project Ga0114922, IMG submission 100975) | Deep subsurface microbial communities from Aarhus Bay to uncover new lineages of life (NeLLi) - Aarhus_00045 metaG | ecosystem: Environmental > Aquatic > Marine > Oceanic > Sediment | place: Aarhus...
GATAAATTTGGGGATAACGGAATTGTGAATTAAAAAATCAGAGAGTGTCATCTAACGAAGAATAAAAAAAATAAAGAGTTTTTTTGTGAGATTTTTACCAAATGAAAGAAAATATGAAGAAAGAAATGGAAAGAACAGCAAATTTGAAAAAAAAATAGAAAAAATGAAATAAAAGATGTGAAAATGAAATGGAAGAATTAGCAAATAACCAGACATTTAGGCGCTACATATTTTTCTGGTCAGCTCAATTATTTTCGATTATGGGGTCAGCTGTGGTCAATTTTGCCATTACTTGGTGGATTACTGTTTTGACCGGAAGTGCTACTCTGTTATCGATTGGAATTTTTATTTACGTGCTTCCTATGGCGTTTTTGACGCCTGTAGCGGGAGTGCTGGCTGATAGGTGGAGCAGAAAGAAAATAATTGCGATAGCAGATTCGTTACAAGCTTTAACAACGGTGTGGATTATACTATTGTTCGTTTTTGGAGTAGCAAATCCCGTAGTTGTTATGTTGATAACTGGATTTCGGGGTATATTTCAAGCGTTTCATGTTCCAACGGTAAACGCAATTACCCCTACAATGGTTCCAAAGGATAAAATCAGTCGCATGAACGGTTTTAATTACCTTTTCTCGAGTTTAATTAATATTGTCGGACCTGTTCTCGGGGCATTGTTATACGAATTGTTTCAAGGAGATATTTCACTAATCCTTTGGATAGATGTATTAACATTTATTATCGCTTTTGTACCACTCTTACTCACTAAAATTCCTGTTGTTGAAAGATCGAGAATTGAAGAGAAAAAATATTCTTTTCTTTTTGAATTCAAGACAGGTATAAAAACGATAAGGTTGATACCAGGTCTTTTGACGCTACTATTACTTTCTATGTTGCTGAACTTTTTAATCATGCCTTTCAATGTTTTACTGCCTTATTATGTCGAAGTTCTTCACGAGGGTTCAGCTGCAGATTTCGCGTTTGTTATGGTATTTTTGCAGGTAGGTATGGTATTAGGAGCGTTATTAACTAGCTTAAAAAAGGAGTGGAAACGAAAAATATTCACTTACTTTGGAGGTTTGATTGTGATTTTGGGAATGCTATCTGGATATGCATTCGCACCAAAAGGTTCATTCCTCTTCTTAGGAATGAGTAATTTAGTAGTAGGCTTCTTGTTGCCAATTGGTAATACAATCTACATGACAATTATCCAAACAACAGTTCCTAACGATACAATGGGAAGAGTAATTTCTATTGATCATTCGATATCCTCATTGATTGCTCCGATTGGTGCTTTAATTGCGGGACCAATAGCCGATGCTATAGGCGCTAGAATCCTATTCCTTTTATGCTCGATAATAGGAATAATAGTAACTTCTTACACATGGAGTCGAATGAAAATGAAAAAAGTTAATTATGATGATAAAGCCGCTTTAGTTGAAGTTGCAGAAAAAATAAGCAATGTTAATGCAAATTATGCATAAAATTATTTTTTTTAATTTTTTTTATTGTTTATAAAAAAAGTTTAAAGAATAGAAATATAATTTATACGTTAATCTTTTTTCTCCAAAAGTTAATCTTTTTACTAATATCTTCAATCTGCATTGAAGATAATAATTCTGGAACTGATCTCAAGGTTGCTATAGTTATACTCATAGGATTCAATATAGATGCATATCCAATATCTTCTGTTATTCTTTCTCGGAGATATTCTAAGTCGTCTGAAATTTCAGAGCTCAACTTTTTATCTAAATTATTAATTACTGCATCAAATAATTCTGATACTGCTCCCTCCATATCTATTGGTGGACCAGGCGTTTGTATTGGTTTTTGTGGTTCAATTGGCTGTGTCGAAACTGTGGGTTGAATAGGAACGCTTGGTTTTTCTTCCAAGTTCTTTAACACACTATTATTTTCGAAAGTCTTTATGAGTTCAGGTTGAATAACAGGCTTTTTTATTACCTGAGGAGTTTCTGGTATTTTAAATGTAGTTTGTTGCACTGGTTGTTGAGGTGTTGCTATTCCAGGAGTTGCTCCAATCGCATACCTTATTTCATCGTCACTAATTTTCTTTCCTTGAATCCATACATCTTCTACTAGTGGGGCAAAAAGCTTGACATGTTCAGAAAGAACTGACCCCATTCCTGCGATCTCAGTACCTCCGAATTCTGATTTTGAGGCAGCGCATATTACAGTTTCCTCAAAATCTCTATTTAAAGAGTAAAGATTTTCTTTATTGTATAACCTTATTTGGATGTTAGGATGTTTTAATATTTCAGCTAACTTTTCCTGATCTTTAGGATTGTTCGAATCGAAATTAGTTGAAATTCTGACATTTACGAATTTTTTAACCTTTGATACTGCTACTATATCAACATCCTCTAATTTAGGTGTGACTATATGAAATTTTGCTTTAACCCGAGTAAGGGATTCGTTGATTTGAGCTTTCATACCTTCAACGCTTCTTACAAACCACACATCCTTAAAACTCAACATTGAAGCTTCTTTTGAACGCTCCCAGAACTCTGTCATGGTTTTTTCAGATAAGTCGAGTTGCAATAAGATATTTGTCATAATATCTTTTTCAAGCGTTTTATATATCTCTCTTTGAAACATTGATTTTAATTCTTCAATTCCCTTATCAACATCTTCGTAAACCGTTGCTATTCGACCATCTAAATCTTCCATGGTTTCTTCTAAACCCGATACTATATCATTTAAAAAATTACTGAGATCTACGCTCATTTCCCCTGCTACATCGGAGATTGACGCTAACTGTTCAGTAACCTGATCTAAAGTACCTTGGATAGATTTGACAAATTTTTCTCGAAAATAATCAGTAAGATCACTAAACTGTTCCGTAATTATCTTGGAAACAATTTTCTCCGCCATGCTTTTTAACGCACCAATTCGAAATTGCTTTTCGAAGGCAACGGAAATCTCCGACTTAATTTTTTCTAAGCGGGTTTCGACTACATCGAATTCTTTAATTAGTTCGTTAGGCGCGATCTCTCTCAAGTTAAGGATAAATCCTCTTATTTCCTGAAATCTCTTCACATTTTCGAGTTCTTTCTCTACCTTGCTAAACTGCGCTTTTACTTGTGCGGGCAGATTAGTTTTCATGATGTTGATAAAGTTTCTATACTCGTTAAACTTGCCTAATTTTGCTGAATGTTCTTCAATTTCCTTAAATTTTAATTGTAAAGCTTTTGGCGTGGATTCTTGAATCTTTTTTACTACTTCTTTAAAATTCTGTATTTGATTCAGTAAGGCAGAATATGGTGGTAAAGCGATATAAAATGGATTCGCTCCAGGAATTTCACGAACTAATCCTTTTTCAAGCAGGTTTTTAGCAACAACAACTGCTCTTTCCTCAGATATATTAATAAGAAGCGCTATTTCACCAGCCATTACAGGACCTCTTCCCGTTAAGTGAAAATATGCTTCAATTTCGTCTTGAGCTAATCCAATTAACTCAAGTACCTCTTTAGTCGATTCAAATTCCTTGCCAGTCTCAGTCAATTCTAACTCTCACCATGATCTTTATTTTTTATAGGAATTCTCGAGAAGCTCTAAATGTTTGACTGCAGATTCTTTATTTAAGACATTTTCTGACACTGCTTTCCTTATGTTTTCGATTAAATACTCCGGATAAAATTGATGAGCAGTAATATCAGTTAATAAAAATATCCATTCTGCGTCACCTTCGTCCTTAATAATCTTAACAATATGATCAGCTTCTAAAGTAGCTAAAAAACTCCTAATTTGATCAAAAGTCTGTCCCGGTCCCCTTGGTACTTTATTTATGGGGTAAGATCTTTCTCTGAAAAGAATAATATAGTCGAATATATCTGGATTTATCATGTGAGATGCTATTTTTAAGTTATCTGCCTTTGATGGTTTGTAGTAAGAGAAATAACCTGCAGCTAATTCAAGATACTTTTTAGCTAAATAAGGATTTGGCAGCCCTTTTTTTGCTTCCTCTAATAATTTACTTACTGGGCTTCTAATTATAATGAAATCTGAAAGTAGAAATAGAGAAATATCTGAATCACCTTCAATCCAATCTTGTCTAACAAGATCAGTTTTAACAAAATGACTTAATAAGATATCAATATTAGGTATAAATTTCCCTGTCTTTTCTTCTAATAGGCTATGTAACTCTTTTTTAGTACGTGGTGTTTCTTGTAAAATTTCTAATATCATTCTTCCTTTTTCGCTATTATATATTTGAGCCATCACTTGCTCTTTCGTTAAATTCTTTAAACGCTCTAAGTAGGTAAGAGAATTTTTTATATAATTTGTCAATTCACTTGTTATATCCAATCTATTAGTTAGATTTTGTTCCATACTTTTAAGGTAAAATATAATATTTTGATTGATATCTGCAAGTACAGCTTCTCCGAAAATTTCGGGATCTTCGCCTAATTCCATTATGAAATTAATCATAAATTGATTTTCAGATTCCATTCCAGTAAAATAGCTGGAAACATTTGAACGCGCTTTTTCTAATCGTACTAATACATTCCCAGCTTCTCCAGCTCCAGTAATATGAGCGTAAAAAATTCTCATCATATCATCTAGATCTACAACTAAATCCTCGGGATAACTCAATTGAACTCCAAGACCTTGATCCTCTGTCCAGTTAGTAATAACATACCCTTTTGTCATATTTTTCACATTTATTTTTCTTAATTTTACTCGTTTTTATTTTTCTATTATTCCATTTTCGGTTTTTTTTTCTAATTGAATAGTTTCGACATTACTTTCGATGTGATCTTTTATTAAATCTTCTCGAGATGTAAGGTCTTTTATAGGTTTCGTCTTCTTTCCTTTTTTTATCTTTTTCCTAATTTTTCTCGATTTTCTTACTGTAGCAGGATATTTAAAGCGTACTTCATATAGAGTAAATCCAATAACCAGAGCAGCAAGACCTCCTCCTAAGGCAATAAATAATAAAGTGAAATCTGGTGGAGCAACAGATACGACATTTAAGGTAATCCGATATATATCAAAGCTGTAATCCTCTCCCGCTGAAGCAGTAATGATTATTTCATAAGTTCCCGCTGGAATATTCCTTAACTCGCCCTCATATATACCTTTATTATCAGTATCTGTAAGATTACCCTGACCATATGCCCATCTATAAGTAACTATAGCGTTAGTAATTGTTCCTCCGAAATCAACATCTATTAATTCTATTGATAATGTGATAGATTCACTAGGTAATATGCTATAATAAGATTCTCCGTCTGTAGTATTTACGATAGTGGTTCTTTTATTTAATGTAAGCCATAAACTTAATGTTTGAACTTTATAATTATTAGCATGTGCATTAACCGTTAATAAATCTGTTCCATCTTCTAAATCAGATGTATCTAATATCAAAGTGTATTGGTTCATAGTCAAACTTTCATTAATATCAAAGGTATCTTCACCAATCAATTGAACAGTACCTCCACTTACATGAGCCCCTGTTTGATTATCAGAATATTTTACCGTTATATTTAAACTACGTCCTATTGGAAGTTCATACACGGAATCGTTCGTTTTATCCATTGAGTCTAAAAATAATGAAATAGTAGTATTCCTTTCCGTTACTTCTACATAAAATTGAAATGATCGGGGTTTGTAGTTTTCTAAATATGCAGTAACCGTGAGTATTGTTATTCCTTGAGCTAATGCATTAGTGTTTAAAGAGTAATAATATTGATTTCCTACTTCGCTAAAACTTCCACCTAAGACCGTAACTATTGCACCGGGTAGATGTGTTTTAGAAATATTATCACTATAGAAGACTGTTATATTTAATACTTCATTCACATCTCTTTTTATCGTTTGAGCTTCCGTTATTTTGTCGCCCTCAACATAAACTTCCATTTCTGTCTCCCTTTCTACTACTTCGAAATATATTTGGATCGTTTGAGATTGGAAAGTACTAAATTGTGCTTCAATAGTAACAACTGTGATTCCTTGATCCAAATCGGTCGTTGTGTTTAAATTATAATAATACTGAGTACCAGTCGCATTAAAATTATCCCAACCCAATGATACTGTTGCCCCAGAGATAAGTTGCTCAGTTTCATTATTTTTGTAGAACACAGTAAGATTAATAAGTTGATTAACTTGGACTTGAATCTTCGTAGGTGGACTTGTTGGCGTTGAGTTCCCATCTACTTCAAGTTCTAATTTCGTAGCAATGTCGTATACTTCCACATAAATTTGAATATTTTGAGCTGAATAATTTTCTAATTGAACAAATATAGATAGTACATTAAAGCCTAAACTAAGATCTGTTGAGTTTAAGGTATAATTATATTGTAATCCTATTTTACTGAAATTACCAATGTCGAGAAGAATAGCCTCTGCTCCAGTAAGAAGGGCTTTAGTTTCAATGTCTCGATAAAAGACAGTTAAATTGATTATTTTATTTACTTCAATTTGAACGTAAGGATCCAGTGTTTTGTTCTGTGAATTGACAAATAATTCAAATTCAGTTGCTCTTTCGATAACTTTAACATAGAGTTGAATTTCTTGTGTTTCGTAATTAGGCATTTCAGCTGTTACTGTTAACAACCAAATGCCTATACCGAGATTTGTACTATCTATAATTCTTGAATAATGCTCTAAAGTACCGTTCTCGCTTAATTCGCCCGAAATTTTACCGCTAAGTTGAACATTAGCACCTGAAATGTGGTTTGTCTCATTGTCTTGATATTTTATTGTAATGTTTACCGTATCTTCATATGGAATTTCGATAAAGCGATCTGCGGTTTTATTGAGAGTTTCTAAAAATAATTGAGAGTCTGTTTCATAATCTTGAAAAGTTTCTATATATGTTATGTTTAGGTAAACATCGTCTATAGAGACTGTAATATTGCTATCTAAACTGAATGTATTTGCTATAAATACCTGCAAGGAGACAGAGATATTAACACCCTTTAAAATTAAATTGGAAACATCAAAACCTCCCACTTTTGCGTCTTTCAATGAAGCATTAGCAGAACTCAATCGAACTGTTTCTGGATGCAGGTTATTGTTGATGATAATTCTAATTTCTGAGAAAGGGGATAAAGATGTTGGCCAATCTTGATTTATCGTATATTTAAATCTCAAATTAGCATCGGAAATATGGATATTGTCTCCAGAAATAGTATTTCCTACCTGATTCCATGATACAGAAGAAAATTGATCAACTCTTCTTTCGTATCCAATTGTTAAATTGCATGATTTTATTATAAGAGCATCCCATTTATCGTGATCTCCAACATTCGAATTATCTTCACAGTAGATATCAATTCCCACAGTTATGGTAAAATCTGAATGGCTTGTATCTTTTTCTAGTGCCAAATTCAATGCGGTAATTAAATCTTCTTCACTCACAGTTTTTAGAAGGCTATCAGTAATATTTAATATTGAAGGGTAAGCCCCTGACGAATTCCACTGTCCTAAGTACTTAGTTTTGTTTTCTGCAACTCGGAAAGAATAAGTTCGTTCTAAATCTGAGATTTCAACATAAAACGTTGCAGAATCACCAATTCCAAATCCAGGATAGGGTTGGGTGATTTCTGCCGAATTATTTACATCTAATGGAGTATCAACCGTATAATCAACACTTGCATTAAATTTCACATCAAGAGAAGCAGATTTAATCTCATAATCAGACATATCATCAGGTAATGATACATTTTTTCGGAAGTGTACACTGGGAAAGTTGTGTACTTGACCAGCTCCTCCGTCTTCATTTTCATTTAAGTAGTGATATACATAACATCCCGTAGAATTAATTTCAGCGATATCAGGTAAAAGAAAATCACCATTACTATAGATACCCCATCCATACCAACTAGAGGAATTTGCTTCACCAGTAGTTAATGAGAAGCTCGAATCTTCTCCAATAACAATATAATTAGCACTTTCTCCACTAATATTCGCATCTACAGTTGAATTATCACCTTGAGCGCCTTTAATGCTAACCCAATGATCTTGCGTTGAGAAATCGTTATTTTTTAACCATTCCTGATTATAAACAGTTTCAGCTGAACTATGAATATTATCTATTTGCGAAATAGGGTGTTTAAGATTAGAATTTAAGCGATCCGGGATTAACGGCATTAGAAAGAACGATGTTATAAAAATAAGAATCATACTTAGCGTTCTTATTTTTCGAATTCGTTTCATTTTTTCACCTGCTAACTTCATTCGATAGTTTCTCCTCCTGATTTTTTAATAATTTTATCTACAATCTCTTTTTCCCCTTTTAATACTTCTCTATTACGCTCTATTTCACCGGCTATAATATTATCACGAGTACTAACTGTCAACGGCTTTAATTTCTTCCCCTTGCCAATTTTTTTCCTGACTTTTCGCATCATCCTAACTTTTGGTGGATATTTGAAATGCTTTTGGTATAAAACGAAAGCTGTGGTTAATCCTACAACCCCAGCTGCCATAGATATTATAATTATGGTAATATCAGGACCGGGTGGTGCAACTACATTCAAAACTATTTCAAAATCATCGCTGAAATCATAATTTTCCCCAGCATACGCATTAATCCTGATACGATAGGTTCCTGCCGGAACGTTTCTTAATGTGGTTTCGTATATCCCATCGTTGTTCGAATCAGTTAAAAAACCCTGTCCATTTGCCCAACTATAGGTCACATTTGCGTTCTTGATGCTACCTCCAAAATCGATATTGGTCAGGTTTATTTGAATAAGAAAATCCTCACCAGGACGGAGCAAATTAGTATCAGCCACAGTATCTATTGAAGTACTAATACTATTAACGGTAATTATTATCTTAGTAGATGTGTTTATTTGATATGTTGGTGCTTGAGCTATAATTGTAAATTTATTATCTCCAAACAACAGATTAGTACTATTTAATATGATATAATATTGATTCACACCTACAGTGAGATTTTCGGATATGGCTCCTCCCTTTAATTGCAACCAGGCACTCTGTATTTCTAATCCTGTCCTGCCATCCTTAAATTTAAGAGTAATATTGATCGAGCTTCCAATAGGTAATTCTATGACAGGAGTATCTGTTTTATCATCTCCGTTTAGAAATAGCTGCATTATCGTAGCTCTATCCGTAACATCTATGACAAATTGGATTGAGTTTGGTTGATAATTTAGTAATTGAGCAAATACCGTTAAAATATTGAGACCGGGATCTAAATCGTTTGTTGTGTTTATTATTATATTAAATTGTAAGCCAATTATAGTCATATTATTGATCCCTAATAACTCAACGCTCGCTCCAATTAGATGAGTTTGAGTACGATTATCCTTATAGAATGCAGTTATATTGATCAACTCGTTTGCCTCAAACTCAAGGGGGTCGGTTTGATTTATTGGATCTATTGGATCCCCGTTTACAAGAAGAATTAAATCTGTAGCTCTCTCGTCAACATTAATAAACAATTGTACAGTTTGAGGTTGATATCCGTCTAATTGAGCAAATATAGTTAGTATGTTAGGTCCCTTCTCAAGATCATTTGTATTAATTGTATAATTAAATTGATTATCAATTTCATCAAATGTTCCTAATAATCCTAGAGGTTCAACACTTGCTCCCATAAGATGGGCATCCGTCTCATTATCTCTGTATAAGACTGTAACATTTAATGCTTCATCAAATTGAGTAGTAAATGTTTTCCCATCGTATTTGGGTCCCTCTAGATAGACTTCTATATAAGTTGCCCTAATTTGAATATTAATAAAAAATTGAATTGTTTGTGATTGATAATTACTTTTTTGGGCAAAAATTGTTATAACATTTACACCCTGAGTCAAGTTGTTAGTGTTTAAGGTAAAGTTATATTGATTTACATCCTCGTCCATTCTTCCAATTCCTAATAAATCAACTGAAGATCCATTTACATGTGCTAAGGTAATATTATCGATGTAATTTATTGTTATATCTAAGAATGTATCGAAGTGAGAAGAAATTGTATCTCTATCACTTATAGGCCCATAACCACCTATAGATAGCATTAAATGTGTTTCTCTCTCGATAACTTCGACCAAAATTTGAATAGATTGAGTTTCATAATTGGCTTTTTGAAGAGTAACAGTTAATACGCTACTTCCTAATCCCAATTCTGTTGTGTTAACGATTATATCATACTGTTCAAAGTTTTCAGTTAAAACATCAGAAACTTTTCCTTCTAATGTGGCGCTATCAGCACTGATGTGATCTCCACTTACATTATCCTTGTAAGTAACTGTTATATCTAAGATATTATAAATAGGAATTTGAATTACGGGATCAAGAGTTTTATCCTCTCCCTCCAAAAATAACTCTAGATCGGTGCCATAATCTGGAAATGTCTCGATATAGGAGATGTTAAGATAGACATCATCTATAGAAATTGAAAGGCCTTGGTCTAACTCAAAAGTATCCTTGAGAAATACTTCTATAGAGACCGTGATATTGTCACCTGTGGATATTAAACTTGTGACGTCAAACCCTCCGACACTTGCCTCCTTCCATGTTTCATTAGCGGATGAAAGTTTTATTATCCCTTCATCGTACGCTTTATCGTTTATATAGAAAATAATTTCTGAAAGAGGTGCGGATGAGGGCCAGGTATTATTTACTTTATACTTAAAGAAGAACTTCGCATCTGTGACTTGAACGCCCTCATTATCAAGTGCATTTCCTTCTTGATTCCAAGAGAGGGTTGTAGATTGATCAATCTTTTTCTTAACTGTGAATGTTAAATTACAGGTCTTAATAATTAAATCATTAAATGTATCAGTATCTGTACCTGGAAGGTTGTCCTCACTATATATATCAATTCCTAAAGTAAGAGTAAAATTTGAGTGAGAAGGATCTTTTTCAAAAGCAGAGTTTAAAGCTGTTATTAAATCAATTTCAGCCACGGATTCTAAGGGGCTGTCGTCTATTGTAAGAATTGTATCTTGAGAAAAGTTTTGTTGACCTAAATATTTTGTTTTATTGGATGCCACGGTATATAACGGAGGATTATAATCTAAATCTGATATTTGAGAATAATAAGTGACTGAGTCACCAATCGCAAAATTATCCCAACTACCATCGTCGTTAGGCGTATCAACATTTGAACTCACAGAGGCA
>Ga0114922_10006059_pt1 | contig 11109 bp, 8 predicted proteins | sample AartaG_FD_100975 | JGI IMG/M metagenome (GOLD analysis project Ga0114922, IMG submission 100975) | Deep subsurface microbial communities from Aarhus Bay to uncover new lineages of life (NeLLi) - Aarhus_00045 metaG | ecosystem: Environmental > Aquatic > Marine > Oceanic > Sediment | place: Aarhus...
CGGTTTCAAAGTTGATTTGACTGAGTTCGATTTCGGCGGTGAAAGATACAAAAAGACCGGCGAGACCCTGCCCGACAGCGCGATCGAAGAGCTCCGCAAATTCGATACAATCCTGTTGGGTGCAATCGGACATCCGGACGTGGCACCGGGTATCCTCGAAAAAGGCATTTTGCTCAAGGCCCGCTTCGAATTGGACCAATATATAAATTTACGTCCTGTTAAGCTCTACCCGGGTGTGGAGACGCCGTTAAAAGATAAAGGGCCGGACGATATAGACTTCACTGTAGTTCGCGAAAATACCGGCGACCTCTACACGGGTACCGGCGGTTTTACAATGAAAGGAACGCCGCAGGAAGTGGCGGTGCAGTCGGCTGTTTATAACCGTTTTCAGGTTGACCGCTGTTTGAAATACGCATTCGAATATGCACGCAAATACGGCAGGAAGGCTCGCGGCAAGGGCGATAAGAACACGCTTGCTCTTTGCGGCAAGACCAACGTGCTTACCTATATCTACGACCTGTGGGAGCGGGCTTTTCACGAGATGGGCCAGGCCGAATATCCGGATATTGAAAGAGAATATTATCACGTTGACGCTACGTGTATGTGGATGGTCAAGAACCCTGAATGGTTCGACGTTATCGTGACCGGCAATATGTTCGGTGACATTATCACCGACCTTGGGGCAATGGTCCAGGGTGGTATGGGCATTGCAGCCGGCGGAAATATCAATCCCGAAGGCGTCAGTATGTTCGAGCCAATCGGCGGAAGCGCACCGAAATATACGGGTAAAGGTGTCATCAATCCCTTAGCTGCCATCTGCGCTGCGCAAATGATGCTTGAGACGTTGGGCGAAGAAAAGGCCGCCGAAAAGCTCGAAGATGCGGTCAAGTTTGTAACCGCCAATAAGCTCAAAAGCTTACAGGCCGGTCGAATGGGATATTCTACGAGTGAAGTTGGCGATCTGGTTGCAGAGAAATTCTGCGAGTAGAAAATCAAATATCAAGATGCAAAGATCAAAACTACATATTAAAAATCAAAAATAATATCTTTTCCTTTTTTAATTTTGGTATGTAGTTTTACATTTTGATTTTTAAGTTTTAATTTTTGAGTTCATAATCGTGCCAGCTAATCTTACACCTGAATATTTGAAGGCTGAGAAGTGGTTTCGCAGTGCCGTAACCAATGAGGAGAAGATTTTGGCACTCGAGCGGATGCTGGCGGTGATGCCCAAACACAAGGGTACGGACCATCTCAAGGCCGATCTGCGCAGGAAACTGAGCAAGCTCAAAGAGGTCGCCACTCAAAAGAAGGGCGTCAAACACGTTGACATTTTCCACGTTCCCCGCAGCGGGGCCGGACAGATAGTCCTTCTTGGTACGCCGAACTGCGGTAAAAGCTCCATCGTTGCGGCCTTGACCAATGCGAAGGTGAACGTGGCCGACTTCCCGTTTGCGACGACCGGTCCGGTTCCGGGCATGGTGACATTCGAGGACGTGCACATTCAATTAGTCGATATGCCGCCGATTACCGCCGACTATATGGCCCCGGGCCAGGTCGGAACGTACCGCAACTGCGATTTGATTGCTATCGTCATTGACCTTTCCGCCGAGGTGCAGGAACAGTTGGAGACCTGCCTTGATTTTCTCGAATCGAAAAGCCTGCTCATCGATACCGATACCCCAGCCCTGGATGAACACGGCAACGTCTTAGCTAAAAGGGCGTTCTGCATTTGTACTAAATCCGATATCGCCACGCCGGACGCTCTCCAGAGGCTGAAGCAATCATGCAAATATCCTTTTGATTTTGTCGAAGTCTCCGCCCAAACCGGTACAGGTCTTGAGAAACTCTCAGGCGTGTTCTTCAGCTTATTGGATATCATTCGCATTTATTCCAAGCCGCCGGGCAAACCCGCTGATATGACAGACCCATTCACACTGCCGGCCGGGGCAACGGTTATGGATTTGGCCACCGCCGTTCACCGCCAGTTGGCTGAAAAACTCAGGTTTGCAAGAATCTGGGGCACGGGTGTCTATGACGGCCAAAACGCCCAACGAAATCACGTCCTGAACGACAAAGATATTATCGAATTGCATTTCTCGTAAAAAATAATTACACTGTTTTCAGCAAATGAACAGACAACAAAACTTCCCAAGAAAGGGCACTGTTAATTATGGAATGTCAGAAGGAAGAGAATCTAAAAAATTGTAATTGCACATATCCCTGTAACAAAAAGGGATTATGCTGCGAATGTATAAGGTATCATTTGTCCCTGAAGGAACTGCCCGGCTGCTGTTTTCCGGATGACATCGAGAGGACATACGACCGCAGCTTCCGCGCCTTCGCCAAGGCCTGGGGATTGTAAAACGCTTTATTTAAGTGATGGCAGAAAAAGAAAAACCAGCAAGTAATAGGCAAAACGCAGGAAAAAGGCCGAGCCTAACAAGCCCGGCCTTAATATTGTTACTTTTCTTTTTATTTTTTGCAGAGCTATTTAGTCTCGTCCGGTTTTATGAGTTCATTTTTAAAGAAGGATTCCTTTTTAATGAACTGTACATGACCATCAGCGTAACCGACGTTAATACCATCACCCCATGAGTCATATTTCTCATATAGCACAATCTGGAAGGGCGATATAGGCGTGCCCGGCTTTATATAGATGTAGCCGTTCTCTCGTTCCGGTTGCCCTGGATGGATTAAAGTATCTCTGGCTAATCTACGCGGAATAAGGTCTTGCAGACTGTCCGGCCATTGGTCCTCATGATCCTTGGCGTAAACCATACAGGCCAGCAAGATCTTCAGCATGTTTTTAGCGATACGCTCATCTTCTAATTGGTTCTTGAACATAGATTCTTTTTCAATGAACTCAACATGACCATCAACAAAACCGACGTTAATACCGTCACCCCATGAGTCATGCGCCTCATACAGCACGACCTTCTGGTGGGGCGGTCTAGGTGTGCTCGGCTTTATATAAATGTAGCCGTTCTCTCGTTCCGGTTGGCTTGGATTGTTTAAGGTGTCTTTGGTCAATATACCATACTTAGTGAGATCTTGCAGATTGTCCGGCCAATGGTACCCATGATCATAAGCGTAAACCATACAGGCCCGCAAGATGTTCTGCATGTTTTTAGCAGATTTCATGCGTTTTGTGAGTTTGACAGTGCGTTCATGCGGTCCATCAACAAATCTTTGCGTGTATCCCTTGGGCGCGTCGAGGCGAAAAAGCGACTGGTCCAGCTCCGCATCGAAAATAATATTGGTAGTTACGCTTTTAATAACCTGACCATTCTCGTCTTTTACAGTCTGTTCGATGCGTATGGGCAGCGAGGTTCGAGGATTAGCCCATACGATTCTCACATTCTCATCATTTTCCCTTGTCAACTGAAAACCTACTGCCTGTAACCCATCGATTGTGCGCTGGCCAATATTGCTAACAGAAAAATCGGGGATATTGCGGAAGTTTCGGAAAGTATCGTACAAATCCAATGCTTTTTGAGGCGTGGACGACATTACGGTCTGTTTATTTGTTGAATCCAGAATGAGTGTTTTACCCTCACCATGATCGAGAATCCAAATCCTCCCGTCGGGCAATTCCACCCGCATAAGATGTGGTTCGAGGACCATAGTTTCCACGACCTGAGGGTCCTGGCTCGCCCGGGTGATAACGTTTCGATAAGTCAAGGTTCGAGCGTTCTGGATATTTTGCATGACATCGGCAAAGGCAACATTTTCAATGGAACCGCCGAAATAATGTATGCCGACAAACACAGTGATAATAATCACTGCCACAGCGGTAAGTTTTATAATTCTACTTTTCATAATGGTTCTCCATATATTCGGCTCTGGTTGAACCGATTTAGTCTTTTCTGATTTTGTCAGTGCCGCGGAAATATCATCGTGAACTCTTTTATCCAGCTCGGCACTGGCTTTCAATTTCAGTTTTTTAATCAACTCATTTATGTTATCTGCTGGTCTCATCGTTTTATCTCGCCATTTAATATTGACCGCAGTTTATCCAAGGCATACCGGTAGCGGCCTTGTACAGTATTGATTGAAACACTCTGCTGTCCAGCGATCGCCTTAAACTTCATTCCGCTGTAAGTATGCAGGATTAAAACTTCTCGTTGCTCGTACGGAAGCTGCTGCAAAGCCCAACTCAAGTGACACAATTCTTCGCCGAATATCGCGCCAAATTCCGGGCTGTTTGAAACCGCCGAAGCCGGGTTTGCTTCATCTAACGCAATACTCCGGTGTGTCTGTTTTGCCTTGTTTCTGTTCCGTGCTTTGTTAGCGACACAAGTCGCCAAATAGCCTTTCAGAGTCCCGGTGAGTCGAAACTTCCGGGAGGATTCGATAAAGGACACAAAAACATCGTGCACTACATCTTCGGCGGAACTTACATCATTTAAGAGAGCGGCGGCTAACGTGACCAAATCATCTTTGTACTTTTCATAAATGCCCCGCAAGACATTGCGGTTACCCCGATTGAACTTCCATATAAGCAGCTTATCTTCCAGCATCGAAAAGTTACTTTCCTAAGCTTAGAACAATCGATTGTCATTTATATAACAACTAAGCCGACCATTTTAGTATAAAGAATATAAACTTTTTATGCCATTTCTAACCCTGTGGTGCCAAAAAAAGGGTATTAAGCCAAAAAGCGCATAAAAAAGGCCGAGCCAAAAAGGCCCGGCTTTTACGGCATAGTACATCAAACAACAAAGGCAGTTTTAGTCTCCACCCTCCAAAATCCAGGTGCAGATCAACTTCAATACAACGGGCGATATTGTCTCCTCGAGCTTTATATACTCATTAGGTGAACCAGTCGGCGCTGTCTGAAAGAAATGATTGAGCCCCGGCAGTTTTTCGACTTTGTAGCTCGTGTTCCCACCCCTCTCAAGTGCCTGTTGAATCGCCTCAAGATTCCCCTCGGGCGGAACTTGTATGTCCTTCTCGCCGAAAATTGCCAGTACCGGACACTTCAGAAGTGTCAGAGTAGCTCCAGGGTCGTGGGTCACATTGAAGCGGAACCACGGAGAGAGAAATCTCTTGATTGCTGCTTCTGTTTTATCTTCCGGCATTGAAGGAAAAAGCTCTCCATATAGTCTGCGAAGCTTAGCTTCGGCAAGTACAGGATCCGTCTCATAGATAATCACGGAGAGAACAAGCTCCTGAAGTGAGCGATTGGCGGCTATCGCCTCCTTGTTCAGCCCTAATGACCGTGCCTTTGATTCCTCAAATTGAAGGTTGTATTCCTTACCGGGTAAGCCTGGCGCTCCCATCATAACAATAAAGGCAATGTCCGGGGATTGTGCTGCAGCCAGTGCTGCAATCGTTCCGCCTTCACTGTGGCCTATAAGCCCAATTCGGTTGGGGTCGATCTGCTTGTGACTCTTGAGGAAGTTGACACCGGCTAACACATCCTCGGCGTAGTCTTCACTGGTTGCCTGTGAACGATCGCCAGTTGATTCGCCGACGCCCCGCTCATCAAACCGCAAAACAGCAATCCCGCGGCGAGTCAGGTAGTCCGCTAACACAAGAAAAGGACGATGCCGCAGAATAGAATAATCACGGTCGTGGGCACCCCCACCTGAAATCAGCAATACTGCGGGCCATGAGTAACCTGTGCGCGGCGAGGTCAGTGTGCCTGCGAGTTTGGCACCGGCTTTACGATTCGTAAAGGTTACGTATTCCTCATTATAAGGATAGGGAGGGACCGGTGTTTGTGGTCTGGGCGGTTTGACAACCTCCGCCACCCTTTTCAAAACGAGGGGTTGAGACCATCGCTTCTGCCTCCATTTGCCTTCTATAATTCCCTCTTCTATTTTCAATAAGCCGTCGAAAGACGCATTGACAGAATCTACCTCCAAGTGTAAATCTGAGTTTTTGAAAACGACCTTACTTACAGTAACTTCATTGTCACTCTCGTCTGGTTTTAACATGTTAGCTTTAAACGTTCCATCGGGCTTCACTGTTATAATGAAAACTATCCTTGACTCAAAGCCAGGATACTTTAGTCTGCCTTGCCAGATTCCTTCTATAGTCTTATTTCTGTGGTTAGAATCGCATCCACGAAAGAGTAGGACGATTGTCGATAATAAAACAGCGGTGTTAACAATTCTCATGTTATGCCTGTTTGTCATACATTTTCGTTTTATATTTTCTGTTTAGCAACCAGGGGGGAACCGCCGCCAGAGTCGAGACAGTTTTATTTTTTTGTGAAAATGATATATTCAACGATTAACAGAAATAATGGGAAAGTAATACTCAACAAAATACTTGTATCCAAACCGATAATACTTTCACCTTTGATACTGTTGAATGACCTAAATGTTAAGAATACTATTACTCCTAATGAAATACTTTGAAGAATTCCAAAAATCCAGAAAACCTTTACGTTCATAATATCAGCTCCTTTCTTGCTTTGCGGGATTGTCTCCATTAATCTACGAGGGCAACAGACTTTCACCGGCGAAATTTGTCAACTGAATCTATCTTCATTGATTTGACATTGCCCTGATTATCCAGCTCGAAGAAGATTGTATTTTTATTAAATTCATCAACCCACCTTCCTTTTTCATTCGGAAGCTGCAGCTTAATGACCTTCTTTGCAAGTGGGTCGTTCACTGCCAGGCTGCCATCTTTATAAAGTACTGTAAACTCGGCCTGCAGGGCCGCAAGTGAATACTTGCCGAGATAAGGTCTGAATTTTTCTGGAACATTATCAATTACTTTTTCAGGCCCTGATTTTCTTGGCAGGGGAATAATTTGATGTAGCTCCATTTCCACAACTTTGCCAAAGCCAAGATATTTTCTCTTAAATGTGAAATACAACTGCTTCGACATTTTACAATACCACAAGCCCTCTTTGTCGGGGTCATTCAGCGCCAAGACTACTTTCCCCGGAATATCAACGGCCAAGCTTCCACCCTGAACAAATACCTTTAATACAGTTTTAGTAGAGGGATTGGTATATTCACCTACGTACGCCTGGTACATCTGGGACGCAGGTTCTTCTGCCTGGCCCATTTTCATTGAACCGGCCCTAAAATCAAGCACTTCCATTTTTTTGGGATTAAGGGCAGTGACCATGGATTGATATTCACCGATGCGGATGTGGCCGGAATCGACATAATCAATCTCATTGGCCGTGGCATCGACAGTTATCCATCCGGCCTTGCCCATATATATTTCGCTCCAGCCATGCTGTCCGAAGGCTCCGCCGTAATTGGGGACATACATACATCCCCAGACAACACGTGCAGGTATTCCCACAGCCCGGCAGAAAGCGGCCAGAAGAAGTGAATGAGCCCCGCATTCCCCGGCTTTGGTGTCGTAGGTTTTGCGGGCGGTTCCTCCACCGGGAATCGCATAACCAATATTCTCGGCAACCCACTTGCTCAGACGGCATGCCGCCTCCCAGGAATCCTTTGAGCCTTGCGTTATTTCCTGCGCCTTTTTGATGAGGACAGGGTCATCCGATTCGAGCAGTTCCTCCGGTTCGAGATATTTTTTCAGGGACTGGTCTTTGCTGAAATCCACAGGAAAAGGCGGGGCATCCGAACCGTCATACCGCTTATGTTCAATCTCGAAAATTCCTTCGACCAGATTGTCATTTATAGTACCGGTAAAACGCTGGCCGGTTATATTAAGACCCTCCCGGGTTACCCACAATCCTGTAGGCTCGACGCTTGCTTTGACCTTCATGTATGATATGGCCTGGACATCCGCAATTGCCACGTCAACCTTGGCAAAGAGGTTATCATCCACTTTCGCCAGCTTAATCCTATCTACAACCGAGCGGTCGGTTAAATATATCTTCCGGCCATTAGGGAGGTCTGCTTTGAGCATGTGGCTGGTTTCTGTATCAACCCACCATTTTATTTTCAAACCCGTTTTATGATTCAACTGTTCAAGAATAATCGCGTTATAAGTATTCCCTGCCAGCTCCAGGTCTTCATTTCCTATTTTGGTGTATGTTGATTCCTGGATTTCCCCATCCATAACTTCCAGTGCTTTATACCTCTTCTTCTGTATTGTGCCGCCTGTGAAATCCTTTGTCAGTTGAGAGAAAAGCTGTGTTTCGCCAAGCATAACATCCGGTGAGAGCTCTATGTCTTTCGGCTTTGGGCTCATTGTAGAAGTATAATGAGCGATATTGTCCTCTATTACCACCTTTATACCCAGCTTTGTTTGTCCCTGTGAAATATCAGTATTTAAATAGGTGAATCCCTCGGTCACAGGGTCGATGTAGCTTTGTGATTTAACTTCCGTATTGAATTCGCTCCCGAGCGCAGAGAGCATCACAAATACATTTTCATCCTCCAACTTCATATCTTTACCATCTATTACCGTAGGCGAAATATTGGCCTCTACGTATCCGCACAGTACCCTATTTATTTCAATACCATGGTACCGTGTCTGGGGTTCGGCCTGAGCCGCTTGTGCCTGAAAGCCGCCTGAGAACACCGATATAAAGAGTACAAGTGCCCATACCAAACGCTGGTTCTTTAAGTTTTTCATTTCAATCTCCTTTTTTTTATTTGAATCTCTACTTTAATTTAACGCTTCACATACAATTTTCTTCAATCTTTTTCGCATATTAGCTATCGCCGGGCCTATTTGAGCGGCAAAACGAGAGCATCCTGGGTTATTGCCCGTCTTACCATTGCTGCCAGTTCACTCTTGCTGAGCTTTTCGTCAGGTGCTTTGGCGTTTTGTCTTCGGGCGATTTGTCCATCTCTGCCAATTCTGTTTCTCCAGGCCTTGGAATTAGCTGACAGTGCAATCCGATAGATATAGCTTATCGCCTTTTTGCCGTTGAGCTTCTCGGCGTGCCGCCAGAGCCCCAACAGGGCATACTGCATCGCCTCGGCGAAAAGCTCACGGTCGCCCGTCAGCTTCCAGAGAACCGATGCCAGGAAGCCGGCATACCTTGTCCGTACCCGTTCAAATATCTCCACTCGCTCGGTATGTTTCATTTGTTAATGCTTTATCTTCTCGTAACGGTTGAACATGTTCAGTTTCCAGATAATAATAACCGTCCAAAGCGCAGTTTGTGTAAAAGTTTTTTAAAAAGGACAGCACTGCGCGAACTTTATCTGGTATTCAATCGAAATATGCCTTCAAGTTTCTGCTGTCGGCTATTGAACGGGTAATTTCGCACGAGTGAAGCTTTGGACTTTCAGCATAATGAAAAATCCAAAGGCGCCTGAGAACAAATAACCCAGAGGTGTAAACTTGAGGATGACATTCGGATCGAAATGTTCAATAGCAGGCAGCAGTGCTATAAAAACGATACTGGCCAATGCCCAGGTACCGCCTGCCATAAAGCCCATTCGCTGTCCGAGGCTCAGCCCCGTGGCGTATCTCGATAAGGTTATCATCAATATGTAAGCTGAAATTGCGCAGAAGCCGGCACCAAACAGTATCCATATAGCCATTTTGTTATTTATCAATACCAGATACGCCACCAGGAAAGGAACCACAAGGAAAAGTGCGGCAATTGAACAGTTCAGCTCGCCCTTCTTATGAGCGATATTCGCCCACACAAATGAGCCTACCGCTCCGCCCAGACCGAACATCATTGTGGAAAATCCGCCGAAAGTAAGCTCAAAACCAAGCTCACCGAGCACTGTCGGCAGAAGTGCTACAAGAATGGTGGTAGAGACAGCCGCGGGCATTGCCATAGCCATTATGAGCCAGAAAGGCAGCCGATTTTCCTCCGTTTGGGCCTCATTTTTATTGTGCACTTTCCGCTCAACCGCCAGTCGGATTCTCAGGAATATGACCATTACAATACCGATAACCGGACAAAGGGCCAGAGGATACAACCCCTTCAGACCGAAGCGAGAGACAAGAAGGGCCGAGATCGCTCCCCCACTTGCGTACCCGAGAAAACCGCCCGCCATAAATACGGCTGTGCTAATCGCCGGCGGAATGCTTCTGAGCCAGTGAACCGCCCGCAGCCCTTCCGGGTGCACTATCGCAATTCCACAGCCACTGACCACAGCAAGTAAAATCATTATCGCAAAGGCGCCTCCTCCTCTCGGCAGAGCACCCAGCAGGCATATACTGGCACCTAAAATCAGCCCAAGATGCAAAAACAACGGTCTTCGCCTGTCAGCACGCATATGGCCGATGAGCGGCTGAATGCCATTGCTCGTCATATACAGCGCGGCCAAAACAAGACCACCCAAAGACAGGCTTAATCCAAATTCGTCCCGGATTGCCGGCAGGATGGCAGGCAGCATACCGGCGAACATATCAATCAGAAAATGAACACCCGCAAGCGCCAACAACTGCATCCAGTAAAATTTGGTGATTCTTCTATTCAAGTGTCAACTGATTGGCGCCTCAAATTTTTTGCCGGTGAGTCGCTCGTATGCCTCGATGTATTTTTCGCTGGTCTTGGCCCTGATATCATCGGGCAGCTCGACGCCCTGGCCTGATTTGTCGAAGTTTATACTCTCAAGATAATTTCGAACAAACTGCTTATCGAAACTTTCCTGGTCTCTGCCGGGGTGATACTTATCCGCAGGCCAGAAGCGCGAGGAGTCCGGCGTCAAAACCTCGTCAATCAAAATAATCCTGCCATCGACACGCCCCCACTCGAACTTGGTATCGGCCAAGATTATCCCTTTGCTCTCGGCATATTTGCCGGCCTTTTTGAAAATCTCCGTACTCTTATCCCGCACATAGTTTGCCGCTTCGGAGCCGATGATATCGATACATCGCTCGAAGCTGATATTCTCATCGTGCGTCCCTCTTTCGGCTTTGGTGGCCGGGGTAAAAATCAGCTCCGGCAGCTTTTGACACTGTGTTAATCCGGACGGCAGCTTCTGGCCGCAAACCGTTCCGCTGTCCTTGTATTCTTTGAAGCCCGAGCCGGCCAAATACCCCCGCACCACACATTCAATCGGCAGGACCTCGACCTTTTTGACTAACATACTTCGGCCGGCCAACTGCTCGGAATGATTGCAAAATGGCTCGGGAAAAACGGCCACATCATCGCTTATCATATGGTGCTCCACATCCGGGCTTAAAAAATCGAACCAGAACCGTGAAATCTGTGTCAGAATAATTCCTTTACAGGGTATGCCGTTAGCC
>Ga0114922_10006060_pt1 | contig 11109 bp, 7 predicted proteins | sample AartaG_FD_100975 | JGI IMG/M metagenome (GOLD analysis project Ga0114922, IMG submission 100975) | Deep subsurface microbial communities from Aarhus Bay to uncover new lineages of life (NeLLi) - Aarhus_00045 metaG | ecosystem: Environmental > Aquatic > Marine > Oceanic > Sediment | place: Aarhus...
AAAAACTATTTTTGGATTAGTTACTCTTGGCCATTTGAATTTGGGGAAGTATTTTGTTTTTTTAGGATCAAATGTGTTTGTTAAGCTTAAAGTGTATCCTGATCGTCCATGAAAAGACTGTTCAAAATGGATAACTTTACTACCAATTTCATCCCTAAATCCTTTAGTAAAATTCTTTCTTACTTTCCAATCAAAAGAAGTTTTAAGAGCATTTTCTACAGCTAAAGCTCCTCCAGAAATTATGAAAAGATTAGGTAGTTCTTCAGGTATTCCTACCCTGCTAAAAGTTGAAACAAAATCAGCCATTTCTTCTGTGTAAAAATCTGAACAACTGGGTTTATTTACAGCGACTTCTGCTAAGTGATTTAGAAACTCTTTATCCATCATTTCTGGATGGTTCATTCCTACTGGAGAAGAAGCAAAAAACGAAAAGAAATCGAGGTATGTTTTATTGTTCTTCTTATCAACTAATCTGCAACCATGACTGTTCTTTAAGTCAAGCACTAATGGATATCCATCTACAAGCATATGTTTTCCTATTTTTTCTAAAGCATCCATTTTCAAATTCCACCTTCGAGATTTTAGAAGTTCGTATCTTTATAAATTAAACTAAAGCAACACGTAGCTACAAGATAGAAGTGACTATATGTTTACTTTCTTCTAGAAGGTTTTCTGAAGAGATTAACAAAATTTGATTTGATATATCCCGGTAATTCCTTGTACGAATATTCAAAACTCTTTACTTCCTTAAGAGAAAGGAAGATGAATCCTAATAAGAATCTCATAATACAAACAAAAGCTAATGCAATTGTCAGAGAGACTTCTTGAGAATACCAAATTTCTAGAATCTGAACCATATATCCTCCTGCTAAGGTTCCTAGAAAGTAAAAAACTCCTGTCACTAGACTCAAAACACCGAAATAAAGTCCAGAATTCTTCTTTGGGATAATATCAAGAATATAAGCATTTACTCCAGCGAAACTTAGATTGAAAATGCTAGCAATAAAGAAGTGAACTAAATAGAGATGCCATATCTCAGATGCAAAAATATAACCAAGTGGGAACAGAAACAAACTCATTCGATTAAGCATAATGAGTTTTGTTCTTCCAAATTTATCTGCTATTTTTGCACCAAGTAGGATAAGAAGCAAAGATGTAGCAGCAAAGATTATTTCCATTAACGCAACTTCAACAGGTGATGCATTTAGAATGTTAATTTGTTTAATACTAAATAATGGCCAAGAGAAAGTCCATATAATACCATAGATTGAATATAGCATCACAAATTTAGTGAAGGGCTTATTTCTAAAAATCTCTTTAAGTCCATCTTTCAAACTACCCTCAAATTTGTCAAGTTTCATTCCTTCTCGTTTAAGGGGTTCTTCTATTTTTCTGAATGGTAGGACAGCAATAATTGAGATAAAAACACCTATTCCAACAGGAATGAGAATAAACTTCTGATATTCAATATTGTCTCCAAATGCGAAAGTTAAGATAACCCCAGTAAAGAGAGTTGCAATCATACTGCCAAATGAACCGAACCAGAAAACTCTTCCAGTTAGTTTACCTCTAACTTCTCTTGGAAATAGCTCATTCTGCAAAGCATTCCAAGCTGGATTTCCTAGACTCAATAAAATATTTACAATTGCTACAATCAGAATTACAAATTCGGGAGCTTTAACTAGATAAAGAAATGCATAGGGAATAATCCATGTTATAGTTGAGATAACGATGAATGGAATTCTTCGTTTTATTAAATCTGAAAGACGACCAAAAAATGGATCTAGAAATTGTCTCAATAAATTAGCAATTGCTTGAATCCACCCTAGAATTCCAGCTGAAGCACCTAAATTCAAGGAAATGAAAGAGACAAAAGGACCAACTAGTCCATTAGAAACGCTAGTTGCAATTGAACGTGAATAAAGAGCAATTTGTTCTATTTTACTTATTTCATGATCTGTTTCTTCTGAGGGTTCAACTAAAGGGAATTGATCTAAAAGATCTTTAGAAGAATCAGATTCTGGCATGAATAGGGCATAAAGATGTAGTTCTAAAAGTTTACGCTAGGGAAAACGCAGTCTTATTCTAATTTAACTTACACATGAAATACGTTAGTTTAATAATATTAAAAGAAATCCTAAGCCTAGAGAGGAAATTCGAGTGCCAGTTTTTTAACTCGGCGTCTGGACACTCATGCATCCTCTAGGGCAAGGGGTGCCTATCGGCATTTTTACATGTGAAACTTCTTTTAAATAGATTCTAATAGTTCTATCCGCCATTGATTTCGGAAAAACTTTAGAAGTTAAAAATATCAATCTTTTATAGTTAAAAAAATCGTACAAGTTGATAGTTATGCAAGATGTAAAACTACATGTAGGATGCACAGGATTCAACTATGACGACTGGAAATCTCATCTTGGAGGTTTTTATCCAGCAAAGATAGATAAATTTGAGCTGCTAGATTTTTATTCTACTCAATTTACTACTTGTGAAATTAATTCAACATTCTATGCTTTTCCAAAATTAGAAACAACTGCTAGATGGAATAAATCACTTCCAGATGATTTTGTTCTAACAGCAAAAATCCCAAAGGCTATTTGTCAAGCAGATAATCTATCAGTAGTTGATCAAAATCTCAAATCCTTTTTACACGTTATGAGTCCTTTGAAGAAGAAACTTGGACCACTAGTTATGCAACTCAAACCTAGTTTTGAGAAGACTGATTCAACTAGAGAGCAGATATTCGATTTTGTCTCTTTCTTCCCTCATTCAGAATATCAATTGATAGTAGAATTTAGACACAACAGTTGGTATAATGAGGACACATATGATTTACTCAATGAGAAGGAAATAGGAATTGTAAGTTCATTTCTGCCCTATATCAAATTCAATCTCTTTGAAGAAGTGAAAAAAGAGCATTTCTATCTAAGGTTGATAGGGTCTCACCAGCAGCAAATTGGGTTAGGTAAAGAACTTAAAGACAGAACAAGTTACATGGAAGATACAGCTGATAATCTTCTTCAAGCTTTCCAGAACAATTCAAACAAGTCTACAGGATATGTGTTCATAAACAACCATTTTTCAGGTTATGCACCTCCAGCTGCTAGAAAGTTCAAAGAGATACTAAAAGAGAAAAAAATTGTAGTTGTTGAACCTCAAAAAACTGTTTTCAAGGGACAACAGAAACTAGCCGATTTCTTTGGGTCATGATTTCTTTCTTCGTTTTTTCCTAATCACAGTTGATATTATCATTGAACTGAACAAACTGAATAGAACACTGGAAACACCTAAGGGATAATTTGCAGAAGTGATAGGTTGGACTATTTGAACATGAAACATTGTACTATTTGATACATGAGCCATTTCATCTACAGCTGTCAAATAGAAGTTGACTTGACGTGGTTCAGAAAATGGTCCGATTGAAAAAGTATAGATGGTTCCCATAAAGAGTGTTGCATAATCCTCAAACCACTCTTCTTCTCCGTCATATTGATAGGTTACTTTTATGTAGTTAATATTACCAAAATCTGTAACATCACAATAGATCATTACCTCATCATCTACTGTCGGAAGTGTAGGTCCAAAAGTAACTTCATTAATAGTCGGAGGATTTGTATCTACCTTAAAATACCAAATATCACTCCAAACCCCCACATTATCTGCAAAATCGATTGCACGTACTCTCCAATAATAAGTTCCCTCTGAGAGGCTAGTAGCTGTAATATAGTAATATGAGCTAACTTTTTCATCAAAGAATGTTGGTAAGAAATATTCATTGTTTGATAGTTGAACATTATACTCTTTTGCACCTGCTACATAATCCCAAGTCAGAGCAGTAGGTTCTCCTGTCAATAGCTGAGCAATATTTGGTGATTGTTGTATCGGTGCTGTAGGAACGATAGTATCAACTGTAAAGTTGCTTGTGCTCCATTGACCAACTGTTCCTAGAAAACCTATTGGTCTTACTCGCCACCAGTACTCACCATCACTTAAAGCAATTTCTGAGGTATAGTTGTTTGTTAAGGTTTCAGAGTCAATATGAAGATAAGAGAAATCACTAGAATTAGAAATTTGAATATTATATGAACCAGGATACTGTCCATGATATGGGTGACTTGTGTCTTTAAGAGAAATTTCCCAATTAAATTCTGGTTTTTTAGTGTTAAGATTAGCATCCTGAAACGGGGATATTAATATTGGCGGAAGCGGTGGTATCTCAGCTATGGTGAAGTTCCACGTGTAGCTCCAAGCTGACCAGCCTTCAAAAAATCCTTCCGCTCTAACTCTCCAATAGTAAAAACCATCATCAATTTGATATGACGTGAAATAATAGTATTCAGAACTCAATTCTGTTGATTCATAGAACTCTACCGTGGAAAAATTTGGTTCTGTAGAGACTTGAATTTCATAATCAATAGCGAAGCCCACAGAATCAGAACAACTACTCCAGTCAAAAAGGAAATTTCGACCAGAGGTAAAAACTTGACCAGCAAAAGGAGTATACAAAGTAGGTACTTCCATTGCTGCAGAAACCTTAAATGAAATTAAATTTGGAATTAATAGAGAAATAACTAACAAACTACTCAAAATAGATAGTCTTTTTTTTCTAGAAGAGTTTTTACTTGGATTTAATTTACTGAACATGAAGGATCCCATCTTTAATCTATCAATAATATAGGAATCGAATCTTAATAATAAACTTTTTTGAAAAAAACAAATCTCAACAATAAACTATAAAAGTTGTTTCTAAAAGATAGAGTTGAACTTTACCAAACAAGAATCAAGGTAATCAAGGAAGAATCAAATTGACAGAAAAGAAAGTCTATCTCCACTCAATTGAAACAACAGTTCCAGAGAAATCCTATACACAAAAGTTTGCTCTGAAAGAAATGAAAAGAATTGTTGCTGATACTACTTACAAAAAAGTGTTTTTGAACAAAGTATACAAAGGAACTGAGATTAGAAAAAGACACACTGTTATAGACGATTATGGGAAGGATCCAAAAGAGTTCACGTTCTATCCAAAAAATAAAAAACTTCAACCTGAACCTACAACTAAGCAACGAAACGATCTTTATGCAAAAGAAGCACTCAGATTAGGAAAACAAGCAGTTCAGAAATTATTCGACGCTAACCCAAATTTCGATAGGAGTAAAATCTCTCATGTTATTACTGTTACTTGTACAGGTTTTGATGCACCAGGACTTGACTACTTTATCGTAAAAGATTTTGATTTAAACCCTAAAATTGACAGATATATTCTTGGTTTTATGGGATGTCAAGCAGCTATTAACGCTTTGAAATTAGCTAAGGACATTTGTTTAGGTAGACCTGAAGCAAGAGTTCTGATCGTCAATGTTGAATTATGTTCAGTTCATTTACAACAAGAATGGAATACACACCAAGCTATTGCTAATGCTATATTTGCAGATGGAATTAGTGCAGCTTTAGTTTCAAGTGTTGAAGATGATACTGAGCGAAGTAAGTTCGTTTTACATGATTTTGCTACTGAAATTGTTCCTGGTACAGAAGAGGATATGGCTTGGAATATAGGTGACACAGGATTTGGAATGAAATTAACTCTCAATGTACCTAGAGTTGTTAAAGCAAATATAGTCAGTATTCTGAAAGAGCTACTTGATAGAGCAGAGAAAACAAAAGAAGATGTAAAAATCTGGGCAATTCATCCTGGTGGAAAAACAATTTTGACCAAATCTGAAGAAGCTTTAGAAATTACAAGTGAGGATCTTGATGCTTCATACCATATAATGAAGGAATTTGGAAACATGAGTTCTGCTACAATTATGTTTGTTCTAGAACATATTCTAAATGATGAGAAGAAGATGGGGTTAACTTTTGCTACTTCCTTTGGTCCAGGTATGACTATTGAATCCTCATTAATGGAAAAAATATAGAATAGAAGTTGTTCCTAAACTTTTATCTTCTTCCAGAACTTTTTAGCAGATTTATTTCCACCAAATCCTAACATTTTACCTACATAGGGCCAAATAGGGTTGAAGATAGGCATGTACATTACAATCCAGTTAGCCATCTTATGCCACCAAGTTGGTTTGTGATTATACTCACAATCAGAGATACAAACTGAGCAGTCACCAGCATTCTCTAACCAGAATAAGTAACATGTTTCAACATTGACATACCATTTTCTGACTCCTGGATTGTTACTAATCCCAGTAGTTTTGAAAGAAGGATATTTATCAAAAGGTATTGAAGCACTTGGACATTTCTGAGCACAGGTCATACATGTTCTACAGAATTTTTCTACTGATTTTGCAAATTTATAATCGGGTTTATCTACAACAAGAGGAATATCAGTCAAGATTTTTGCTACTCTTATTCGAGGTCCGTAATCACGTGTTATTAATAATCCATGTCGTCCCCAACCTCCTAAACCTGCTTCTACGGCAAGAGGGACAGAGATACCTAAAGAATTCCCAGCTGGTATTGCTTCGTAACCAAGATTTATGATAAACTTTGAGAGCAATGTTCTAACAAAAGCCATTTTTGAGTAACCTAGACCAGTAGCTATTCCTCCCGGCATCTTAGGTGTTGTATTTATTGCATCTAAATCCATTTCGACTGCAAAGACAATCGCATATCTAATCGATTTAGGAATAATATACTCTCTATCCATTCTATCATGTGTATATATCCAGTTTGGATCAAACTTGGTTATACCGATTAAATTAGCCCCATAAAACTTAGCAATTTTTTTCAACCACTTAGTCATTTCTTCTGGGCTTTCAGCTTTGTATTTGTAAGGATCTTGAACATCATAATTCACCTGTTTAACATCACCTTTTTCCTTTTGAGACTCAATCTTCTTGCGTTCTTCTGCAGATAATGTCTTTAGTCTATCATTATGGAATTCGTGCATGCTAACCAAATTTTCTATAGACCAAGCTGCATCTCCAGCTGCACCCTCGATTTCAGAATAACCATCTAGTCCCATAGCTGATCTTTCTTGGGCTTTTGCATAGATGGGTTTCTTGTAACCTTCAAACTCCTCATCCCACATTCGTCTGCTAAAAATAGTATATTTCTCATTGAATGATTCGTAGACATCTTCATTAATTTCAAACAATTTTCTATCTTTCTTACTCCTCTTCTCCTTAGCTTGCAAAGATTGTTTAGTTAGTTTTTGTTTGTTCTTCAAAATAGCTTCAATAGCATCAAAGGGACAGGCATAAACACATTGCAAACAACTTATACAATTATTCTTGTTTATCACTGCTAGTTTTTTTTCAATTTTTATTGCTATTTTTCCCTTTTTATTTTGTGGACAAACCTCAACACATTCATGTTGACATTCAGTAGAAAGACAATTTTTCTTAAGAACTTGAAGACTCATTGAGCAATGAAATCCAGTAAAAATATAAGTTTTGGGGAGATAAACAACAGCACTTAGGCTAAAACGAAATCATCGCCGCGTTTATTAATTATCTCAAGTTCCTTGAGTTTCGCTAGATTGAATAAGGCAATATTCACAGCACTATCTCTCCACTCTAATTTAGATTTCTCAAAGATAAAATTGATAATTTCATCCAAAGATGTTTTTCCATCTTTAATAATATTTAAGATAATATTTTCATGTTGTTCAAAATTCATTAAATTGAAGTTGATTGCTTGTTTAACATTCGAGATTAAATATCTGTGTCCAGAGAGAATATACTTTGGTTTTAATTTTGAAACTTTTTTCAAACTGTTTAGAAAATCAATGTAAGCTCCATCATAGTTGTCTATTGAGCTTACTACACCTTTGTGGATGAGACTTCCTGAAAATAAAATCCCCCTAGGATCATAGTAACCTAGTTGACCTTCTGTATAACCTGGAATCTCTATAACAGATAATTCCCACTTCTTGATTCCAAGAGGTTCGTAAGAACCCAAATATATTTTCACACCTTCATTCAGATAAGAGTTAAAGAAAAATCCTTTATCATACAGCTTTTCAGCAGTTTTTTCAGAAGCGTATATTGGAAGATCAAATTTCTCTTTAAATCTGAGAGCTTGATTACAATGGTCTACCATGTGAGTTGTTAAAAGGATTCCATCAATTTTATCAATGTTCTCCTCAATATATTTCTCAAGCTGGACAATTGCTTTAACTGTAGTTGAACCTGGATCAATTATATATTGTCTTTCGTTTCCTACAACATAACTATTACACATATTAAAAGGAGTTCGTGAAGGAGCTGGAGTAACAAATTTCCATATATTGGGAAGAAATCCTTTTTTACTGAAAGCTAACTGAGATATTTGATTTTCCAGATATCTAGCAATTTCAAATATCTTTTTCTTCTCTTCATGAAGCTTAGATATGAAAGTCATACAAGATGGAGAAAACGTAGCTTTCAAACCTGCATATTTCTTAATAGCTTTAGAAGTTTTAAACCAATGTCCTTTATCTTCCATGACTTGTTTTCTATCTTTGAAATACTCTGAATGTTGTGATAAATTGCCCCTTTGATAGAATTTTGTTGTTGAAGAGAGGTTTAAATAATATTTAGTTTTCACAACTGCATTATCAAATAAAACATCTTGAGAACCACAAGGAATCATTGACTGGAAAAGAATACTCAAGTAAGCAGAATCCATTTGTAATATCCTCTGATAATTATCCGTTGTTAGAGGAATCGAAGTTTGAATTTCAGGGTCAAATACTAGATTTCGTTCTAGTAAAATTCGAAGTACAGTTGTTTTTTCTAGTAAGTTTTCAGTGATTTCATCGTATTTCTCTTGTAATTTATTAAATAGCTCAACATCCTTTGAAAAAATAATTGATGTAATTGCTGTCCAAGTTGATGGGTATTTTGGAAAGTCTTTCCCTCTCTTAACAAGGTAGATTTGATACTTTCCTCTAATTATACGAAAATCAAAAACTGCAACACCATTAAATTCTTTCATTCTACGAGCAAGGGGTGATTAGTCATTATTTAACTTGTGTTATCCATTATTGAGTAACTCTTACTTTATATTCGTTCAACATCATGTGATGCTGATTCAGCTCTTCCTGCAGCAGTAATTTTGATAAATTCAGCATTAGCTTGCATCTGTTTAATATTAGTAGCACCGCAGTAAGAAATTCCACTTCTCAGTCCACCTACTAATTGCTCAAGAACATCAGCTGCTGAACCACGGTAAGGAACAACAGCTTCAACACCTTCGGGTACGATACTACCCATATCTAATTCATCAAAAGATCCTTTCTTCTCTCTGGCTTCTCTTCCTAAAGTAGCTCCTAAACTTGCCATTCCTCTAACAACCTTATAACTTCTTCCAGAACGTAAAATCGATGTTCCAGGACTTTCTTCAGTTCCAGCAAATAATCCACCGATCATAACTGTTGAAGCACCTGCAGCTATTGCTTTGCTAAAATCTCCAGAATTTCTAACTCCACCATCAGCAATTACAGGAACATCGTAATCATTTGCTACTTTAACGCAGTCCATAACAGCTGTTAATTGAGGAACTCCACATCCTGTTACTATTCTTGTTATGCAAATACTTCCAGGTCCAACCCCTGTCTTTATTGCGTCACATCCAGCATCAATAAGATCTTTTGTTCCTTCTCCAGTAGCAACATTACCTGCAATAATCTCTATATCGCTGAAATTCTTTCTTATTTCTTTGACTGTATTTATTGCAAGGTCAGAATGCCCATGAGCGATATCGATAACTAATGCATCAACATCTGCATTAACTAGTTTTTCAGTTCTTTCTAGATAATCTCCTCTAACACCTATTGCAGCACCAACGAGTAATCTCCCTTTAGAATCTTTGGAAGAGTCAGGTAAAACTTTGCTTTTGATGATATCTTTCGAAGTGATTAAACCTTTCAAGATTCCATTATTATCAATCAAGGGAAGTTTCTCAATTCTGTTCTTTTGTAAGTGTTCTTTAGCAGCTTCGATTGTAATATCAGGGGAAGCAGTTATCAATTCAGTTGACATTAATTCAGAGATTTTTGTTACACCATCTTCCTCAAACATAATGTCTCGAGTAGTCAGAATTCCAACTAATTTATCAGAAGGGTCAGTAACTAAAATTCCTGAAATACCCTTATCATCCATCATTTTTCTAGCATCATCAAGAGTGTTTTCTGGATTCAAACGATATGGATGATCAATTCTAATCATTTCTGATCGTTTAACTTTAATAACTTCAGAAACTTGGTCTTCAACAGACATGAACCGATGAATGATTCCAATAGCTCCCATCTGAGCCATAACAATTGCCATCTTACTTTCAGTAACTGTATCCATATTAGAACTCACAATAGGTACATTCAGTTTGATATTTCTTGAAAGGTAAGTGGAGGTTTCTACATCTTTTCTAGATGTGACAGAAGAGCGTTTAGGGACTAGAAGTACGTCGTCGAAAGTTAATCCTTCTCGCATTAAATTCAATCCAATGAAAAAAAACATAGATATTTAAAAGGATTGTTTACTAAGATAATTTTTTTTGCACTGAAAAGAAAACTGTTGAATATGTAGTAATTTTGAACAATGGTAATTCTCAGTAAGTAATCCTTATATTAATAGAAATTAAACTAGTATATTTAGCTGAATGGCTAATAAAAGAATCAAAGTTGAGAAATATGAAGCTACAATCTTTTATTGTTGGTTTTTTTGTTATTATGTTTATTGCAGGTTTTCCAGTTGCTTATGTCATGCAAAATCAGGAGATTGTCAGTGATAGTATAGAGATATTTGATGGTAATAGTTATGTTATTCATTTCGATGTTGAAGAAGATAAAATGCATCTAAAAGTTGATATTAGATATCAAGGAGTAAGTGGTCTGTTTCATCTAGCAATACTTGATCATGATTCTTATCTATCATATGATAACAACACAGATTATCTAACTCATACTGACAATTATCTATTTGCACAGAATATGAACTCAAAAACTAAAATCAGACTCGGAGATAGAGGTAGTTATTATCTAGTCATTAACGCTTATGGTGATTACATTATCGATTACACTTTGACATTTGTGTCAATTTTTCGTGCAAGATATTATGCTGGAATTTCTCTAATCATAATTGGAAGTCTAGGATCAGTCATTTCGACTTATGCAGGATA
>Ga0114922_10006061_pt1 | contig 11109 bp, 8 predicted proteins | sample AartaG_FD_100975 | JGI IMG/M metagenome (GOLD analysis project Ga0114922, IMG submission 100975) | Deep subsurface microbial communities from Aarhus Bay to uncover new lineages of life (NeLLi) - Aarhus_00045 metaG | ecosystem: Environmental > Aquatic > Marine > Oceanic > Sediment | place: Aarhus...
CGCAAAGATATGAAGCGTCTCCTGAGCCACTTCCAGGCGCCGGTCCTCGGGCAGGGGGTCGAGGGTTTCCATGTTGTGCAGCCGGTCGGCCAGCTTGATCAGGATAACCCGCAGGTCCTTGGCCATCGCCAGCAGCATCCGCCGAAGGTTCTCCGCCTGGTGTTCCCGACCGCTGTCGAACTGGATTCGCCGCAGCTTCGTGACGCCGTCCACGAGCGAGGCGATCTCGGTGCCGAATTCTTTGCGAAGATCTTCCAGCTCGCGGCCGGTGTCCTCGACCACGTCGTGCAGCAAAGCCGCGGCCAGCGTCGCGTCGTCCATCCGCAGCTCGGTGAGTAGCCCTGCGATCGCCAGTGGATGCGTGATGAAATCGTCTCCGGTCAGCCGCTTGTGCCCCCGGTGCGCCTTGGCAGCGCACTCGTACGCGCGACACAGCAGCTCCCGGTCCACCTCCGGGTTGTAGCTCGCCGCGGCCGCAATCAGCTCCTCTATGTCGGCCGTGCGCTTCTTCGTCATCCTGCCAGCCATGCCTCAATCACCTTGCCGAACGCCCACGTCCTCCACCTGGAGCCGTACCCGCAGTTTCCCCTTCCACTCCTCCAGCTTCGCCCGGTAGCATATGTCCACGCGCGTGCCCACTGCAAGCTCCTCAGCCAGCTCGCCCGCACTGAACCAGATCGCATCCCTCGCCGGGCCCTCCTGCTCCAGCAGCCGCAGCGCAAGGTGCGACCCGTCGCCCACCCGTTTGGCCTCCTGCACCTGGAGGCCGCGACTGAGCAGCGTCGGCCTCGGATTGGCCATCCCAAAGGGCGCCAGCCGACCCAGTTCCTCGAGCGCCTCCTCCGTCAGGTCCCGGAGAGCAATCTCCGCGTCGATGTCGATGTGCCTCACCAGCTCCCCCATAGCCAGCCGCGCCCCGGCCAGCTCGTTGAGCCGGGCCCGAAGCGCCGATACCTTCTCCTCCGCCACGGCGAAGCCGGCAGCGTAGTGGTGGCCTCCGAACCGGGTCAGCAGGGGCGCGCATTCCTGCAGTGACTCCCACAGGTTGAATGCTTCCACACTGCGGCCGGACCCCTTGCCCATCCCATCGCGCAATGCAATCAGAAGCGCCGGTCGGTGGTAGCGCTCCACAAGCCGAGAGGCCACAATGCCGATCACTCCGGGGTGCCACCGATCCGAGGCGAGCACGATCGCGCGCTCCCGGCTCAGGTCCACCTCCTCCGCCACCATCCCCTCCGCCTCAGACAGGGTCTGCCGCTCCTCTGCCCGGCGCCGCCGGTTCTGCTCGGAAAGCTCCGCCGCCAGCGCGCGGGCCTCGGCATCTTCTGTCGTCAACAGCAGCTTCACTGCTGCACGCGCATGCTCCATCCGGCCCGCGGCGTTGATGCGGGGCGCCAATCCAAATGCCACGTGCCTGGACAGCACCGGCCCCCTGATCGAGGCCGCTTCCATCAGCGCCGCAAGGCCCAATTTGCGCGTCTTCGGCAGTTGCCGCAGCCCGTGCTCGACGAAGAGACGGTTCTCGCCCAGCAGCGGCACCACGTCCGCCACGGTCCCCAGGCATACCAGGTCGAGGAAGTGCAGCTCCTGTCCCTCCGGGAGCTTTCGCGCCCGCGCGATGGCGCTCACCAGCTTGAAGGCCACACCCACCCCGGCGAGGTCCTTGAACGGGTACTCGCAGTCGGGCCGCCACGGGTTCAGCACCGGCGCGTCGGGCAGCTCGTCCGACGGCTGGTGGTGGTCACAGACCACCACCTCAACGCCCAGCTCCCGCGCCAGCGCGATCGGACCCACAGCCGTCGTGCCACAGTCCACGGCGATCAGCAACTTCACTCCCTCTGCACTCGCCTGCCGTATCGCCTCCTCGCTGATGCCGTACCCTTCCTCGACGCGGTGCGGGACGTACCAATCAACATCCCCGCCCAGCCCCCGCAGTGCTCGCACCAACAGCGCCGTCGCGGACACGCCGTCCACATCGTAGTCGCCATAGACGCGGATCCTGGCGCCTCGTGCGAGCGCTTCCTCGACACGCTCCACCGCGCGGTCCATGTCCTTCATGAGGAATGGGTCCAGTAGGGCTGCGATGTCGCATTCGAAGAACCGTCGCGCCTCCGCTGCATCGCTGATGCCGCGACACACAAGCGCCCGCGCGGTCACGGCGCGCTTCCCGAGCGCTGCAGACAACTCCCTCACCACAGCTTCGTCCGCCTCTTTCAGGCGCCACCGAGCCCCGGTCAAGCTGCGCGCCTGCCCCTCAACCATCGTGCCCCTCGGGCTCTACGTGGATCATTATCTCTGCTCCCGGCAGCATCCGGCGCAGGTCCTGCTCCAGGTGGTCGCACAGCGCGTGCGAGGCCGCCACAGACTCATCGCCCGGCACTACGAGGTGAACGTCCACGTACCTCTGTGAGCCGGCCCGCCGCGTCCGCAGGCGGTGGAACCCGCTGAACTGCGGATAATGTTCTTCGAGCAAGGACACCAGCCGTTGTACCTCTTCGCTCGGCAGCGACCGGTCTACCAGGTGGTCGTAAGACCGATGAATGACATCCCAGGCCGCCCGCGCGATCAGCGCAGCGACGCCGATGGCAATGATCGGATCAACGATATGGGTCCGGACCAGGCCGAATCGCTGCCCAATGCCTATTAGCACCATGCCTGCCAGAACGCCGGCCGATGTCCAGACATCTGTCCGCAGATGCCAGGCATCGGCCTCGAGGGCCACGGACTCTGTCTTCCTGGCGACGCGGAACAGCATGCGCGACACGAACATGTTGACCACAGCCGAGAACCCCATCACGAGCGCGCCCAGCTCGGGCCGTACGATCTCTATCTGCCCCACCCACAGGCGTCGTATGGCTCCCCACAGGATCAGTCCCACAGCCACCAGGATCAGCGCTCCCTCGGCAAGCCCCGACAGGCTCTCGAACTTCCCGTGTCCGAAGTTGTGGTCTGCGTCGGGAGGCTGCCGCGCTCTGCGGACAGCCGCGAATGCCATGAGGGCCGCTGCGAGGTCGAGGCCGGAATGCAGTGCCTCGGAGAGAACGCTGACCGAATGCGTGACCAGACCGGCGGCCAGTTTGGTCCCGGTCAGCGCGGTGTTCGACGCCACGGAGACCAGGGCCGCCCGCGCCTTCGCATGGCCTGCCGCCTCGCTCATCAGCGACCCTCCAGTGCGCTGTGCAAGGCCGTTCCCCAACCCCGGCTGGCGCGGCAAGCCCGTTCCCCACGCGGTTCCGCGCTAGAATCTCCTCTTCCGCTTGCGGCCGGCCTTGGCTTTCTTGCGCGCCGCCCGGGAGGCCTGCTTGCGCGCACGGCTCGAGTCATCGGCCGGCGCCGCCATCTCGGGCATCCCCTCCGCAGGTTCGGGACCCGCTTCCGCCGTCTGCTCTTGCTTTGCCGGCTCCGGCGCCCCCTGAACCGGTGCCAGCCTCGACCTGCGCTCGACCACCGCGGGCCGCGTCCTAACCCGTGCAGAGCGTCCCGTCGCGGCGCGCCTGGCGACGAGGGCCCGCTCCTCGCGGTTCTTTAGCACTACCAGAAGCTGGGCGGCGGTGAAGATCGAGGAGTAGCCCCCAGCGGTCATCCCCACGATCAGCGCGAACGTGAAGGTGCGCAGGGAGGCCCCCCCGAGCAAGTAGACGGCGACCAGCACCAGGAGGACCGTCAGCACCGTGTTCACCGACCGCGCCATGGTCTCCAGGAGCGAGATGTTAGCCGTTTCCGCGAAGTTGCTGCCCTTGCGCAGCCGCAGGTTCTCCCGGATGCGGTCGAAGAGCACGATGGTGTCGTGTACCGAGTAGCCTACCACGGTGAGAGCGGCCGCCACGAACGGGCTGTTGATCTCCTTCTGAGTCATGGCGAAGATCCCCAGCAGCACCAGCACGTCGTGCACCAATGCCACCAGCGCGGCTCCCGCCCAGTTGAAATCGAAGTACCGGATGCGGATCCAGAAAAGGATGAACAAGCATCCCCAGGCCATCGCGTAGATGGCGTTCCGGATCAGCTCCTCGCTAACCACGGGGCTGACCATCTCGCCGGCGACTTCCTCGATCCCGGGAAACGGCTCGCTCAGCTCGGGCAGCATCTTCGCCCGCTGCTCGGTCAGCACGTCGTCCGGGTCCTGGCCTGGCCCCGGATCTACGCGAGTCCGCACCAGCAACTGGTCTTTCCGGGTCGCGCTTCCCGTGATCTGGAGCCTGGCGTCCACCTCCGCCTTCGTCATCGCCTCGCGGGCCTTTGCCAGCGTCGCCGTCTCGGCCTCCGACTCCACGGGGTTCTGCAACTTATAGGTGACGAGCCCACCCCCCGTGAAGTCAATGCCGTAGTTGAGGCCCCGCGTCCCCCAGAAATACAGGCCCGTCAGGATCACCGCCAGCGACATCGCAAACCAGATGTTCCGGTTGCCGACGAGGTCCCATTTCTTCCCGCGAAAGAGATCTACCACGCCATTTCTCCCACATCTGCTCTGTCGGCCGGCACCCTCAGGCTCCTTCCACTTCCCTCGGCGAGACGCCGAAGAGAGCGACTCTCTGTGCGAGCCGAGTCTCCATCACCATATTCAAGAACAGCTTCGTGACCATTACCGCGGTGAATAGGCTCACCGCGACGCCGACGATCAGAGTCACCGCGAAGCCCTTGATGGGTCCGGTGCCGAAGTAGAACAGCACTATGCCGGTCCCGATGCTGCATACGTTGGAGTCGAGGATCGCCGCCCACGCACGCTTGAACGCCGCCTCCAACGCGGAGCGCATCGTCTTGCCCGTGCGGATCTCCTCCTTCAGTCGCTCGAAGATGATGATGTTGGCGTCCACTGCCATGCCGATCGAGAGGATGATCGCGAGGATGCCTGGCAGGGTGAGCACTTGCCCGACGAGCCTTATCGCCCCCATCAGCAGGATGACGTATATGATAAGCGCCGCATCCGCCAGCAGCCCCGGCAGCCGGTAGTAGAGCGCCATGAACAAGAGCACGGCCGCGAACCCTACGAGCCCCGCCCAGAGACTCTTCATAAGCGCGTCTTTGCCCAACTGCGCGCTCACCGTGCGGTTCTCGATGTACTCCAGATCGAAGGGCAGCGCGCCGGCGTTGAGCAGAATGCTCAGATCGCGCGCCCGCTCCAGGCCTCCCGGCACGTCGAAGCCGCCGCGGATGATGCCTTCTCCTGGTATCGTCTCATCTATGCCTGGGCAGGATATCATTATGTCGTCCAGCACCACGGCCAGCCCGTGGTCTACGTGGCCCCGCGTGAAGTTCTCGAAGACCTTGCGGGCCTCCCCCTGGAACTCGAAAGTCACGGCCGTGGGCTGCCCTGGCACTGCCAGCACGCGCGAGTTCGGCCTGAGGTCCCGGCCTGTGACGATCACGGGCGACTCGTCAATCACCTGCGACGTGGGAACTTCCTTTCCAGTGGGGTCGCGGAAGGTGTACTCCTCGCGGTTGGCGACTTCCTCAATGGCCGGCCGGCGGTCCCCGAAGAAGTACTTGCGAGGGACGTGGCGGAACTCCAGGACGGCCGTCTGTTGAATGAACTCCTTCGCCTTCTCCGGATCCTTGACTCCCGGAAGCTCCACGATGATCCGGTCCGGCGGCTGGCGCTGGAGGAGGGGCTCTGTCACCCCGTAGGCATCCACTCGATTCTGGAGTATGCTCTCTATGCTGACGAGGTTCTCCCGCGTTATCTCGATGCGCTCGGCCCGCTTCGTCTCCAGATCGGGGAAACGCTCTGACAGGAGGGACTTCATGGCCTCCGCCTGTCGCCGCACCTCTTCGTTTGATCGCACCCGCGTGTAGACGACGATCCGGCCCTCCCGGATCTCCACCTCACGCTTACCGGTGCCGATCTCGTCCTTGGGCAGCAGGCCCACGATCTCCCCGTAGAGTTCGGTCTTCTGCTCTTCCGTGAGGGACTCGCTCAGCTCGGCAGCGGTGAACTCGAATATGCCTTCGCTCTGGGCCTGAAGCACCAGGTGGCTGCCGCCCCGCAGGTCGAGACCCAGCGTGATCCCGAGCTGCGGCCGGTAGACGCGGAAGGGACCGACCTGCTTCAGGGGTTCGGTTACTTCGCCCGTGTTGGGGTCCACGCGGTCGCGCAGCTTGACCGGCTCGAACACCGCCAGCACGGCCACTACCACCAGGGAAATGATCGCAATGAACCACCAGCGCATCCGGGCGTGCATACAACATGCCTTTCGCGGGGCGCGCCGTGAAGGCACGCAAAGAAGTTGCCGAAGTGGCTGAGCCATCGCCCCGGCGAAGACCCCCATCCCGGCCGCCGCAGGCAGCCTCGGGCCTATCGCCCGCCCTCACCGCTGGAGCCGCTTCGGTTCGGCGCATTATACCGCCCCTGACCTGGCCCTGTCAAACGCGGGCGCCGCCCTCGCCCGTGACCGGAAACTCTGCGTGCCCGCCTGCCGTTGTCGTTTTGGTAGCACGGGCTTTAGCCTGTGGCCGTAGCGCACGAGCCGAGACCGTAGGGCACGAGCCCCTAGGCCCGGCCGAGCCGTGCCGGGGTGGCGGCCCGAAGGGCCTAGCCACTTGCCTCCTGCCCCTGTGCGGACGACCGAAGAATCTCGCCTCCACCAGTGTCTCACCCAGACGCTTCGCTCGACCGATCAGGCAATGCCTCGGCCGCCGACCGTGACCACCGCGGGCGGAGGAAGAGCCGACAGCAGGAAGCAGGTGACCCCGACGCGCTCGCCGTAACTAGCCAACCAGAGGCGATTCCCAGCGCCCCACCACGGAGAAGGAGCAGCGAATGTACATCGAGGAGATCATCGCCAGGGAGATTCTCGACTCGCGGGGTAACCCGACCATCGAGGTGGACGTCTACCTGGAGGACGGCACAATGGGGCGTGCGGCTGTCCCGTCGGGCGCGTCTACCGGCACCAGAGAGGCGGTTGAGCTGCGAGACGGTGACGACGGCCGCTATGGCGGCAAGGGGGTGCTGCGCGCGGTCGAGAACGTCAACGACGTCATAGCCAATGAGGTCGCCGGCATACCGGTTGTCAATCAGACCATGATCGACCGGCTCATGGTGGAGCTGGACGGCACTCCCAACAAGGGCAAGCTGGGTGCAAACGCAATTCTCGGAGTCTCATTGGCGGTGGCCAAGGCCGCGGCGAACTGGATTGGGATGCCGCTCTACAGATACCTCGGCGGCCCGAACGCGCGACGGCTGCCGATCCCGATGATGAACATCCTGAACGGCGGCAAGCACGCCGACAACAACGTGGATCTCCAGGAGTTCATGGTGATGCCGGTCGGCGCCGAGAGCTTCTCCGAGGCCCTCCGCATGGGCGCGGAGGTCTATCACGCTCTGAAGAAGGTCCTCAGCGCGGACGGCATGAGCACTGCCGTTGGCGACGAGGGCGGCTTCGCACCCAACCTTGCCAGTAACGAGGCCGCAGTCCAGGCGATTGTGCGGGCCGTCGAGGCGGCCGGCTACAATCCCGGGTCCGATGCTGCGATCGCGCTCGATCCCGCCGCCAGCGAGTTCTTCGCCGACGGTAAGTACGACCTCGCCGGCGAAGGCAAGGTGCTCAGTCCGGAGGAGATGGTTGACTACTACGCTGCACTGGCCGACAAGTACCCCATCGTCTCCATCGAGGATGGCATGGCCGAGGATGACTGGGAGGGATGGGCTCTGCTCACCAAGAAGATGGGCGGCCGCGTGCAGCTCGTGGGCGACGACGTCTTCGTGACCAACACCGAGTACCTTCGGAAGGGTATCGAGGTCGGCGTCGCCAACTCCATCCTCATCAAGGTCAATCAGATTGGCACCCTTACCGAGACGCTCGAAGCCATCGAGATGGCAAAGCGGGCGAACTATACCGCGGTCGTGTCCCACCGTTCGGGGGAGACCGAGGACGCCACGATCGCGGACATCGCGGTTGCCACCGGCACGGGACAGATCAAGACGGGCGCGCCGGCCCGCACCGACCGGGTCGCCAAGTATAACCAGCTCCTGCGGATCGAGGAAGAGCTGGAGGAGCTTGCCCTGTTCGGCGGGCCGGATGTGTTCTACAACCTAAGATAGTACGGTCTCGCCGACTTCCGGACATGTGAGGCTGGGCGGCGCGAGGTGCTTTAGCCTCTCGTATGCCGTTCCCCTGTGGGCCGAAGAGGTGCTTCGTCTCATTGCACTCGAGCGGGACGGACCCGGGCCCGAGGCCCGGCTATTCCGGCGCGAGGACGCGCGGAGAGGAGGCGGTCGCTGTGAAGATCACGTGTCCGAAGTGCAAGCAGACGCAGGACGTGGACGACAAAACGGCCACCTGTCCAAACTGCCGCACGGTACTGCGGCGGTGTGCGGACTGCGACAAGTACGATGTGCGGCTTTCGTTCTGTCGGGAGTTCAACCGCCCGATAGACACGGCCGAGGCGAACTACCCGACTTACTCGTCCGACAGCACGTACTGCCGGGAGTACGCTCCCGCCAACGTTCCCGCTTGACGGGTGCGGCATCTGGGCGCGTTTCGCGGTCCACGACAGACGGGTAGAATCAGGTTGGTGAAGCGGCCGTCCTGTCCTTGCGCGAGTTCTGTCAGGGCCCGCATTCAGTTGGGTTATCTATGACGAGAGGGCGGGACAGGGAGGACAGGCATGGTGTTGGATGTTAAGCAGGCCGAATCGGCACTGCGCACCTCTGGGGTGCCAGCGAAAGAGCTCTGCTCCCTCTGGTGGCCGTTTGGTCGGCGGCGGCGGGCCCTCCTGCTGGTGCGCAAGCGGGTCTCAGTGCTGGAGGCCAAGAACAGTGTCGTGGACGTGCTCTTCCGCACGCAGCGGGCGCTCGCCCAGCTCGACCTGAACACTGTCCAGCAAGTTGAGCAGGCCCTGCGGCACTCCGAGAAGCACCGGCTCATAGCTGCTGTCGGCATGAGCCGCGCCGTCATGGAGGATGAGCTGCGCTCCCACTGCGGGACTGAGCTGGGCCCGGCGCTGGACAGCGCCCTTTCGGAACTGGTCGCCGAAGGGGTGGTGCTGCAGGTGCCGGGCAAGGCAATGCTGTGCGACCGCGACGTCTACCTCGCGTCGTACCGAAACGGCAAGCCCCACTACGACGTGAGTCGGCTCAGCAAGCTGCTTACGGTGAGCCGCGGCTACGGGGGAGAGCTCCGAGCGCGCGCAAGACGAGAATCGTCAACCGGCGACAGCCGCAGCTACAAGCTGTGATCTCACCGCCAACCCACGCCAAACGCGGGACGCGCCGTCCGGTGCGTCCCGCCTCCCTTCTCGGGTGAAGTCTATCAGCAGGCTCAGTGCGTTTGCGGCCGGTCGGACCGCCTGTCGCTCGTCCCGCTGGGGTCTTCGTCCACGAACACCAAGCGCCGCTCTCCAGGTCTCACATACCCTTGGCGCCGTGCCGCCGCCTCCTGGCCGGCCTCTGTCGCCAGGTAGCCCTTATGCTCCTCTAGCTGCCCTGTCTCCAGGCCGAGCGCAGCCTTCTCTTGCCCCAGTCGGGCCAGGTTCTTATGCTGCTCCCGCAGATCGGCCAGCGGACGACAGAGCTCCGCGACTCCGATCCCCAGCAACAGGCCCACGAGTGCCAGGAACAGGGGCGCCTTCAGTCTCAGTCTTCGCGCTCTCTGGTTCGGTCGCGCCGCTGACAACACAGCCCCTCCTCAGAACGCATGGTGCTGGCCCACCACTTCGACCTTGATCACGTTCGTGCGGCCGGGGAGTCCAGGCGGCACGCCGGCCGCGACCACCACCACGTCTCGCTGTCGAACGAGCCCCGCAGCTCGGGCCCGGTCGATCGCGTTCACGATCAGCTCGTCGTTGTTCGTGCCGCGAGGCGCCGCCACTGGATACACGCCCCAGGCCAACGTCAACCGTCTCTGAATTGCCACATCGGAGGTCGCCGCTATAACGGGCGCCTCGGGCCGGTGCATCGCGACCATGAGTGCCGTGTGTCCGGTGCTCGTCGCCGTGATGATCGCTTGGGCCTTGAGATCATGTGCGAGATTCACTGTCGCCTGGCTGATCCCGTCGGTGACGCTTCGGCACGGCCACTGGCTTGACTCCACGAGGCGCGCCTCGAAGTCGAAGGCCGCCTCTGCGCGCTCCGCCACCCTGGCCATCACCCTCGCCGCCTCCACGGGATAGCTTCCTACCGCTGTCTCTCCGGACAGCATCACGGCGTCGGTGCCGTCCAGCACTGCGTTCGCGATGTCGCTCACCTCCGCGCGCGTCGGGCGGGGGTTGTGGATCATCGACTCCAGCATCTGCGTGGCCGTCACGACGGGTTTGCCGGCGGCGTTGCACCGTCCGATGATATCCTTCTGCAGCATCGGTACCCGATCCAGCGGCAGCTCGATCCCCAGGTCCCCGCGGGCCACCATGACGCCGTCGGCAACCTCGATGATCGCGTCCAGGTTGTCTATCGCCTCGTGCCGTTCGATCTTGGCCATGATCGGCGCCTGGCGTCCGACCCGCTCCATCCAGCGGCGCAGCTCCAGCAGGTCATCGGGCCCTTGCACGAAGGACATGGCCACCCAGTCCGCTCCGTGTTCGAGGCCGAAGCGCAGATCCGACACGTCTTGCTCTGTGACCGTCTTCATGGGCAGTGTGACATCGGGAACGTGCAGGCCCTGGTGCGACTTCAGCACGCCGCCGGCGCGCACCCGACACCGGATCTCTGTATCGGTGGTATCCAGCACCACCAGCTCGATGTTGCCGTCTGCGAGCAGCAGGCGCTGGTCCGACGACAGCGCCCGGGGCAGCTCGCGCAGAGAGACTGATATCTGGCCGGGCGCCGGCTCCGCGGAGGTGCTTAGCACCACCTCTGAGCCCGGCCGCAATTCCATTCCCTCTTCCGGAAGTTGGCCGACTCGCAGCTTCACCCCGGCCAGGTCCTGGAGAATCCCGATGGGATGACCCAGACGGCCCTCCACCGCCCGGATGTTGGCCATGGTGCGGTCGTGCTCACCGTGGGAGCCGTATGAGAAGTTGAGCCGCGCGACGTCCATGCCCGCGCCCGCAAGCTGCTCGATCTCAGTCCGCGACTGGGTCGCGGGGCCGATCGTACAGATGATCTTGGTGCGCCTCTGCTGGCGCCGGGCTCCCATCTTTCGAGCTGGCATGTTCGCGCTCCACCGAACTGCGGCGGCG
>Ga0114922_10006062_pt1 | contig 11108 bp, 10 predicted proteins | sample AartaG_FD_100975 | JGI IMG/M metagenome (GOLD analysis project Ga0114922, IMG submission 100975) | Deep subsurface microbial communities from Aarhus Bay to uncover new lineages of life (NeLLi) - Aarhus_00045 metaG | ecosystem: Environmental > Aquatic > Marine > Oceanic > Sediment | place...
ATTTTGGCTCATCCGACCAGAACTTAAAATGGTGAATGTTAGCAGCTAATCTATCAATCTGTATTTTCAGAAATAACATTTATCTACTAAATGTAATATATTTTAAAGTCAAAGTCAATTTGAAATCCATATTTCTTGTTTTGACAGTCTTTAATTATTTGTTATTTTGGCATTTCTTTTACTGTACTAAACTGATATGAATAAGAATAAAACTGTTATCATTATCGGAGCCGGGATAGGGGGCATTGCCACTGCATTATATCTGGCAAAAAAGGGATTTAAAGTAAGGGTCTATGAAAAAAATGCCACACCGGGCGGGCGATGCGGACAGATTATACGCGAGGGTCACCGGTTCGACCTGGGAGCTACTATTTTTTTAATGCCAAATGTTTACAGGAGGATATTTCATTCCTGGGGATTGAAACTCGAAGAGTGTTTTGAGACAAAACCTCTTCAGCCAATTTATACCCTGTATTTTGAAGATGGGACAAGCATCCCTTTCACAACAGATTTTAACCAGATGCAGATGCAGCTTGAAGCCATTGAACAGGGAAGCTTTAATAAATTTCTATACTATGTTGCCAGTGGTTACAGGAAATACAGGATTGCATTCAAGCATTTAATAGGAAGGAATTTTTTCAGTCTTTCAGAGTTTGTCAATTTAAAGAATGCCTGGATGTTGATAAGGTTAAAGACCTATATCAGGCATCAGAGATATGCCGGCAGGTTTTTTAAGAATGATTATCTCAGAAAAGCATTTACTTTTCAGAATATTTATGTAGGACAGGACCCGCTTAAAGCCCCGGCACTGTTTTCGATGATTCCGGCAGCCGAACTGATTGAAGGCTCATTGTTTACCAGGGGAGGTATGTTCAGTGTGGTTAGTAAGATTTGTTCCCTGGCAGAAGAACTGGGAGTTGAATTTTTCTATAATAATCCGGTCGAAAAGATTGAAGTGGATAATAACCGGGTAAAAAGTGTTGTGCTGAAAAGCGGAGAAAATGAACAGGCAGATATTATTGTTGCCAATGCTGACCTTCCTTATGTATACAATGAATTGCTTCCTGACAATCATTTCTCACACAGGCTAAACAGAATGAAATATACCTGTTCCGCCATCGTATTTCACTGGGGAGTTAATAAGGTATATCCACAGTTGGGGCATCATAGTGTTTTCTTATCTGAAAAATACCGGGATAACCTGAAACTGGTATTTGATAAAAAATCACTTTCTTCTGATCCCAGTTTTTATGTTCACGCACCTGTAAGGACTGATCCCGGGGCGGCTCCGGCAGGACAGGATACACTTTCAGTTATTATACCAGCTGGTCATCTTGATGAACGGTTTGAACAGGACTGGGTTAAACTGAAAAATGATGCAAGAAAAAGCATTATAAAGCGGTTGGCTAAGGCGGGATTAACTGATCTGGAGGAAAACATCAAGTTTGAAATCAGCTTTCTTCCCGGTACCTGGAAGAACATGTTTAACCTTTCCAGGGGAGCAACCTTTGGAAGTCTGGGTCATAACATCATGCAAATGGGATATTTTCGTCCGCACAATCAGCATAAACATTACAGGAATATGTTTTTTGTTGGTGGCAGCACACATCCGGGGAATGGAGTACCACTCGTACTTTTATCTGCACAACTGACAGCGGAAAGAATCCTGAAAATAACAGGGGAATAAAATTATTGATCATATGGGGCGGAAATTGAATAAAATGTTTTTAATTTCGGTCTGATTTTTGAAGGCGTTATCATCAAAGATCTTATGCAATTATCAGATATGGCTGCAGAACATTATAACTATGTTGATTTATTTCATCAAATTGATTTTGATAAAATTCAGGATCACCCTAATATCTTGATTGCTGCAAGTTTTTGGGATGAAGAGAGGTATTGTGCTGCAAGGACATGTTATAAATTTATGCGTGCTATAGATGACCTGATAGATGATCACAAAGCAGCCAATATCAACATACAGCATAGTGAGAAGAAAAAATTTTTGGATGATGTAGATCACTGGATCAGTGTTATAAAAAACATGAATCCCTGCAATCCTATGCAGGAAGAACTGAAAGTGACACTTGACAAATTCAGAATACCGGGGCGGCCGTTACAGAATTTTGCCAGGTCGATGGTATATGACATTCATAATGATGGATTTCCAACGCTCAAGACTTTTCTTGATTATGCGGAAGGAGCATCTGTAGCTCCGGCAGCAATTTTCGTCCATCTTTGCGGTATACACAGGCAAAATGGACAATATAATCTGCCTGAATTTGATGTCATCGAAGCAGCAAGGCCTTGTGCAATATTTAGTTACCTGGTTCATATCATTCGTGATTTTCAAAAAGACCAGCAAAATAATCTGAATTACTTTGCTGATGACCTCATTATGAAATATCATCTTAACAGGGAAACACTTAAAGAATTTGCCATGAAAGGTGATGTAGATGACAGCTTTCGTGCTCTTGTCAGAGAATATTACATGCTGGCAGATCAATACCGTATGGCTACATATGATATCATTGAAAAAATCAAACCCAATGTTGAACCCAGATATCAGTTAAGCCTTGAAATCATTTTTAGTTTATATCTGATGGTATTTGAAAGAATCGATATAAACAATGGCAAATTTACTCAGGAGGAACTGAATCCTCCTTATGATGAAATAAAAGAAAGGGTTTACCAGACCATCCTGAAATTTAACTAATTGCATATTCCTGCTTCCAGGGATCAGAACCGGCACATGAAAAGAATTCATTTATTAATTTTTATTGTAAGCAGTTTATATGCTTGCACCCGAACGCTGCCTGAAACGCTTTTTGAAAAAGACGGTGTATCCTTTGTATCACCGGAAGGGTGGAAAATGATGGACGAAAGGAATATGAAGGATTCAGGTTATCACGTTTCCTGTCAGAGAAAGGGCTTTGGATCCAGCGGTATTTTTATGGTCTCATGGTTAAATGGTATGATAGAACTTGATAAATACATACAGCTGTACAGGAAGGAATTTGAAAAAAATGTACTCATGAAAACCGCAACTGTTCAGTTTGAAGAACCTGTTGATTCTGTTTTTAATGGCATACCATGTTACATGGCCACTTACCAGGCAAAGATTCTGGGAGTCAAATCACGGGGTGAAATATATTCATTCCATTGCGGTAGCAAGACTTTTATGCTGGTATTTCAGGAATCAGTTGACGAGTCAAAGAAGAACAAGATGGGATTTGAAAAGATAAAAAACAGCTTTTCCTGTCATTCAGATAATTGGGAGCATATTTGATACATCCCTGATCAACAAGTAAATCCTAGCCTGATTTAAATTTGGATATCAGGTATTCTTTGAGCTTATTATAATCATTCATAACGGTAAACTGAGGGTAATCATCAACCACATTTTGAGGAGGATTGAAAAGTATGGCATCATCTGCCTCCAGAAGCATGGATATGTCATTGTATGAATCACCAAAGGCAATCACCTGGTAGTTAAGACTTCGCAGAGCCTGGATAACGCTTCTTTTGGAGTCTTTTTGCCTCAGCGTATATCCTGTTATATTGCCTTCATTATCGACAACCAGTGAATGACAGAATAAGGTTGGCCAGTCAAGTTGCTGCATCAACGGAGACGCGAATTCAACAAATGTATCGGAAACCACGATGAAACGGGTTGCCTTTTTTAACCAGGAGACCATCTCCAATGCTCCTTCCAGCGGTTTAATAGTGGATATGACGTTCTGAATATCTTTAAGCTTAAGACCATGTTGCTTCAGTATCTTAATCCTGTGTTGCATCAGTTCATCATAATCTTTGATATCTCTTGTGGTATATTTTAAATCATCGATGCCTGTTTTCAATGAAACATTGATCCAAACTTCAGGAACCCATACACCTTCCAAATCGGAACATACAGCATGCATAACAACAAAAAATTAATAGTGGTCTTTCAGGTAATTCTTAAAAAGAAGATAGTTATTTTCCAGCGAATCATATTTCTCTTCCCTTTCATCCAGATATCTCAGACTTTCAGGCAATTCCGGATCAATTCCCAGTATGGCCCTGATTTCCTCTGGAAATTTGGCCGGATGAGCAGTCTCAAGACTAGCGGATAATTGATCAGGATTTGCATCGGAATGATTTACATCAAAGTCTTTCATTAGCCCTGCCCATCCAACAGCACCATGAGGTTCGAGAAGAAGGTTGAATTTCTCAAAAGCTTTTCTGATGGTCTCTTTTGTTTCTTGATCATTCACACTTACAGCGAACATATCTTCTCTCATTTTTTCAATATCCGGTTCTTTGATTATCACACCATTTTCATCCATTTCTCCTTCATACAAGGCTACGATTCGGGCCATGTTGCTGGGATGTCCGACATTCATTGCGCTTGAAATGCAGTTGATTGATGGATCGATGGTATGATATTTGCCTGTTTGCCAATATACGGGAACTTCATCGTTCTCATTTGTGGTTACCACAAACCTTCTGACAGGTAATCCTGTTCTCATTGCAATCAGTCCGCCCATGAGATCTCCAAAATTGCCCGAGGGTACTGAAAAGATAACCTTGTCATCCGGATTGCCATCATTGAGTTTACTGTAAGCATAAATATAATAAATGGATTGAGGTAACAACCTGCCGATATTGATGGAATTTGCCGATGAAAGTTGAAGATAGCTCAATTCGGGATCAGAAAATGCCTTTTTGACCAGTGACTGGCAATCGTCAAATTTTCCTTTCAGCGAAATGACTTGTATATTCTTATGCAGGGTGGTCATCTGTTTGCGTTGTCTTGCAGTTACCTCCAGTTCCGGAAAGAGCACAACGACTTGAATATTATCAAGTTCGTAAAAGGCATTGGCTATGGCACTGCCAGTATCTCCGGAAGTTGCTGTTAATATCAGGAGATTCCTGTTTTCTTCATGGAGAAAATATTGCATGAGGCGACCCATCATCCTTGCTGCAAAATCTTTAAATGAGGCAGTAGGTCCATGGTCAAGCCGTATCATATATTTTCTTTCATAAACATTTTCCAGAGGAACCTTAAAATCATAAGCATCACGGACAATCCTCAGAAGATCGGCATCCCTTATTTCCGGAGAAATAAACTTTCTTATTACTTCATAAGCAATCTGATGATATTCAAGGTTTCTAAAGGTTTGCAGCTCCTCTCTGCTGATCTGCGGAATCCTGTCAGGCATATACAACCCGCCATCGGGAGCAAGACCTTTTAACAGGGCTTCCCTGAAAGTTACCTTCTCTGCCCTTAAATTGGTTGAATGATATTTGATGTCATGTAACATTTTATCTTTCCGAATTCCTTTGCTAATATTTATTTAAAATCTCAAATTCTTTGATACCGAAGGAATCAAGTGTTTCCATCTTCAGGTCTGTAAAATCGAATCTGGAACTCAAATAGTCTTTCCTGTCAAGCACAGCTACAACTTTCATTCTGGCTGATTTTGCTGCCAGTGCACCATAAAAAGAATCTTCAAATGCCAGACAATTCTCTGGTTTGATATTTAGCATTCTTGCAGCTGAAATATAAACAGCCGGGTGTGGTTTACCAAAATCTTCGTATTCACTTGAGTGAATGGCTGCAAACTTATCTTTTAATTTTATTTTTTCCAAAACTGCATGGATCATTTTCATCTCAGAGGATGAGGCAACGGCAAGCGGGAGGTGTAATTCATTGAAAAAATCAATCACCTTTTTTACTCCTTCTTTTGCTTCACCTTTTTGATGGATCAGCATCATCACTTCATCAATGACTTCGGAAGCGACCTGTTCCGGTGACTTATTTTTCCAGGGTTTGAATGAATACCAGTGCATCACTGTAGTCATATTATCCAGACCGGTAGTCTGGCTGCACATCTCTGTTGTCAGCTCGATACCAACTGTCTTGAAGACTTTTTTCTCGGCAATCTTCCAGAGAGGTTCAGAATCAATAATGACACCATCCAGGTCACAAATAACTCCATCAATCATACCTTGCATTATACGTTGGCCACTCTGATGATATCAGCGAAAACACCGGCAGCCGTCACGTCGGCACCAGCCCCATAACCTCTGATAACCATTGGTTGTTCGCGATACCTTTCGGTTTGTATGATAATGATATTATTACTGTCCTCGAGGTCGTATGCAGGATGACCTGCATCTATCTCCTGCAGTCCTATTGAAGCTTTTCCCTTATCAAGCAAAGCAACATATCTCCATTTCTTCTGTTTGCTCGTGACTTCCTTTCGCAGATTCTCAAACTCATCATCGTGTTTTTTAAGATTCGACCAGAAATCATCGATCGAACCACTGAATAATTCTTCTGGCAGGAATGGATTGATTTTTATATCATCTTTTTCAATGGGATATGCTGCTTCGCGCGACAGAATAAGCATTTTTCTCAGAACATCAATACCACTGAGGTCAATTCTTGGATCAGGTTCAGAGTATCCCTTTTCCTGTGCCATCTGTATGGCTTTGCTTAGTTTAACATCTTCGTTAAGAACATTTAGAATATAATTAAGCGTTCCTGATAATACAGCCTCAAGCCTGATGATCTTATCGCCGCTTCGTACCAGGTCACCTAATGTGCTTATGATAGGTAAACCTGCACCAACATTTGTTTCATACATGAATTTTACCTTCCTGTCCTGAGCAGTTGACCTGAGTGTTTTATATAGCTGGCAGGAAGACGAGCAGGCTATCTTATTTGCTGTTACAACAGAGATAAAAGAATTCATGATATCTTCATAGGTTCCTGCTATCTTTTCACTGGTTGTACAGTCGATAAAAACACTGTTCCTGTAATTCAGATAACGCATTTTTTGAAGGAAAAGGTCGGTATCAGCTCTTTCTCCCTGTTTTTCCAGTAATTCAGCATAGTTATTCAGGTCAATTCCATCCTGGGCCATCAGCATTTTTCTTGAATTACTGATGCCAATCACATTGATATTCAGCTTATGTTCCTGTAAAAGTTTTGCTTTTTGAGTTTTAATTTGGTCGAGTAATTTGCTTCCAACAGTACCAATTCCCATAAGATATAAGTGTAATTCCTTGATATGAGACAGGAAAAATCCCTCATGGATGACATTCAGCGCCTTTTTAAGTGATTCTTTCTTGATTACTACCGAGATATTTAATTCTGAAGAACCCTGGGCGGTGGCTATGACACTGATACCGTTTCTGCCAAGTGAAGAAAACAAATTGGCAGAGATACCAGGTGTATTTTTCATCTGTCCGCCAACAATTGCAATAACTGAGAGTTCCTTCTCAACCAGTATATTTAGCTCATTTCTCAGTTTAATCTCAGGTTCAAATTCCTTTTCAAGAATTTCAATTGCACTTTGAGAATCGTGCGGATTGATAGCAAAAGTTACTGAGTATTCGGATGAAGCCTGGGTAATCAGAACGATATTGATATTGCTTTTTGATAATACATTGAACAACCTTCCTGTAATACCAGTAACTCCTACCATTCCCGAGCCCTGAAGTGTTATCAGATCGATGTCATCAATGGATGAAATACCCTTAATGAGTCTATAAGGTTTTCCTCTGTCAACCTCTGTTATGATTGTTCCTTTTGCCTGAGGATTTAAAGTGTTCTTAATGACTATTTCAATGTTTTTCTGATAAACAGGCTGGATGGTTGGAGTATATATAACCTCGGCTCCGAAATGAGATAATTCAATGGCTTCAGCATAACTAAGGGATTCGATGGCAAAAGCCTTTCTGACTTTTTTTGAATCCGCGGTCATAAAACCATCCACATCAGTCCAGATTTCCAATCGTTCAGCATCAATTGCAGCTGCAAATATAGATGCAGTATAATCTGATCCGCCACGACCAAGAGTGGTTGTCTCATTTCTGTCGTTACTGGCAATAAATCCCGGAATGATGGCTATCTTATTATAATTCTTGAATTTAAATTTTATTTGTCTGTTTGTTACAGAGAAATTGACTTTGGCCGCACCAAAATCACTGTTTGTCTTAATGAGATTTCTGACATCCAGAAGTTCAGAGTTTTCGATTAATTCGCTGATAATTAAAGAAGACAATAGTTCGCCAAAACCAATGACCTTATCTTGTATTTTGGGTGTAATATCTCCTAAAAGATAAATTCCGTTTACAACATTTGAGAGTTCTTTCAATAAAGAATTTACCTTATTTAAAATATCATACGCTTTTTTTTCTTTGAACAGAGCACTGATAAAATCGAGATGCATGCCTTCGATTTCATTATATACCTTAAAAAAATCACGGTCTTTTGTTGATGCCAGGTGACACAGGTTTAATAACTTGTCTGTGGTATTATCGAAGGCTGATATAATAACAACAACATTTTCATCCTGACTTTCAATGATTCTTTTTACATCATTTATTCGTTCCGGACTGCTGACTGAAGAACCTCCAAACTTAATTACGTTCATATTTTCAATGATTTACCATAAAATTAATCATTTTTGCTCAATGGACATCATGCAAGGCAGATTGGCATGACTAAAAGCTCAGATTTGGGCACTCATTGTTTCTGCATTTTGATCGACTTTCCTGATAAGACCCTGTAGAACACTTCCGGGACCTACCTCAACAAAAGTATTGGCCCCGTCGGCAAGCATATTTTTAACTGTCTGTGTCCATTTAACCGGTGCAGTTAACTGCGCTTTCAGGTTTTTCTTTATTTTTTCAGGACTTTTCACTGGTAAGGCAGTTACATTCTGATAAACAGGACAAACAGGTTCTGATATTCCAGTCTGATCAATGGCTGCTTCAAGTTCAACTTTTGCCGGTTCCATGAGCGGTGAATGAAATGCTCCTCCAACAGGCAGTTTTAAAGCTCTTTTTGCTCCAAGTCCGGTAAGCTTTTCGATCGCCTGATCGATACCCTTTATTGATCCGGATATAACAATTTGCCCGGGACAATTATAATTGGCTGCAACCACTACATCATTGATTTCAGCACATGCCTTTTCTACTGATTCATCTTCAAGTCCAATAACAGCTGCCATGGTAGACGGTACCATTTCGCATGCTTTCTGCATGGCCATGGCACGTTTCGAAACCAGGATAATTCCATTTTCAAATGACATGGCTTTGGCTGCAACCAATGCTGAAAATTCTCCAAGTGAATGTCCTGCAACCATATCCGGGTTGAACCTGTCTCCAAGCACTGTTGCCAGTATGACAGAATGAAGGAATATGGATGGTTGTGTGACTCTGGTTTGTTTCAGATCTTCTGTACTACCCGAAAACATCAGATCGGTGATCCTGAAACCCAGGATATCATTAGCTGTTTCAAACATGGTTCTGGCAGTATCTGAAGTGTCGTACAGCTCTTTTCCCATACCTGGGTATTGAGCTCCCTGTCCCGGAAATATAAATGCTTTCATGGATGGTCCTTTTGGTTATGGCACAAAAATATAAAAATTATTCTGATGGTAATAATAGTTGTTGATACTTAAAATTTTGATTTTAAATATTTTCTTTCCAGCTGTATGATATGAAAAAGGATAAATTAGAAGTCTAATGCAGTTTTGTTCCGATTAGGTGAATAAACTCCTCACGGGTACGGTAATCTTTCAGAAAACAACCTGTAAAGGCAGAAGTTGTGGTAACCGAATTCTGCTTTTGAACACCACGCATGGCCATGCATAAGTGCAATGCCTCTATTACAACTGCAACTCCTAAAGGTTTAAGTGTATTGTGGATGCAATCCCTGATTTGTACAGTCAACCTTTCCTGTACCTGCAACCTCCGGGCAAAGGCATCAACAACGCGGGCTATTTTGCTCAGGCCGGTAATATAGCCATTGGGTATATAAGCCACATGCGCCTTTCCAATGAAGGGGATCATATGATGTTCACAAAGTGAATATATCTCAATATCTTTAACCAGCACCATCTGCTGGTAATCTTCGCGAAACATTGCAGAACATAACATTTTAGCCGGATCAATCTGATAGCCATGTGTCAGGAACTGGATTGATTTTGCAACTCTTTCAGGAGTATCTGATAATCCTTCACGGGCAGGATCCTCGCCCAGATATTTCAATACTTTGCCGTATAGCTCTGTTAATTTCCTGGTTCTTACTCCATCAAATTTTTCAATACGCTCATATCCATTCTCTGAGATTCCTTCGATTTGTTCATTATTATTTGGTATCATAACAATTTTGTTTGTATCCTAAACCCTGAAATTATTTATTTGTTCCCTAAAATCAAAAAAATAATTAATTTTAACCTGTGTGATAAATAAAATTTAACCAATTAAAAAATTCCTGATTAATACAGGTTAACCCGGAAATACTAACCATTCGGATTAGAGAAATAATGCTGCTTAAAGATAACATTATTTTTATTCGGAATTTGATTATTAAATTATTGAGTATTGAGAATACTTGTAGTAGCGGCAACGCAACGTGATGTAAAAATGTTAAAGGACAGAATGCCGCTTGTCCATCAACACCGGCCATATCTCTCCGGACACCGTTATGGAAACCTGCTTGTTGATGTGCTTGTTACAGGAACAGGCGGTATATTTATGGCTTATCATCTTGCAAAAGTACTTGAAACTGTCAATTATGATTTAGCGATAAATATTGGTATTGCAGGAAGTTTTGATTACTTCCTTGAACAGGGTTTTGTGGTAAATGTGGTGCAGGATCAGTTTGCCGATCTGGGAATAGAAGAAAAGGGAGAGTTTTATACATTGGGAGAAAAGGAAATGATGGATGAGAACAGTTATCCATTTACTGATGAGATATTAAGGAGCCTGGGTAATTTTGAGATAGAAGAAATAGAATCATTAATACCCGTCAAGGCAGTTACAGTTAATACGCTGCATGGCTCAAAGGAAAGCATACAAAGAGTTAAAGAGAAATTCAATCCGGAAATTGAAACCATGGACGGAGCAGCTTTTTTTTATGTATGTCTTAGTGAGAAGGTACCCTTTCTTCAGGTTAGGGCAATATCAAATTTTGTTGAAATACGCAGAATAGAAAACTGGAATATTCCACTGGCAATTGATAATCTTACAGAAACCATCATTGCTATCTTTGATGAGCTTAGAATTGACTGATTAAGTGTAAATTGTTACAATATAAATAAACA
>Ga0114922_10006063_pt1 | contig 11107 bp, 9 predicted proteins | sample AartaG_FD_100975 | JGI IMG/M metagenome (GOLD analysis project Ga0114922, IMG submission 100975) | Deep subsurface microbial communities from Aarhus Bay to uncover new lineages of life (NeLLi) - Aarhus_00045 metaG | ecosystem: Environmental > Aquatic > Marine > Oceanic > Sediment | place: Aarhus...
CGCCAGTCGGGCGGTCACTGCATCCACCGCTACGGGGTCCTCGCCTGCGACCACGGCGCCGACCGCTTTCACCGATTCTTCGGATGTACCTGCACCCTCGAGGCAGTTGATCGCATCGACCAGCACATAGTCCACCATTATCGAACCCAACAGCGAGATCAGGGTCTCATCCAGGAAGCGAGGCTCGACCGAGGTGAATCTGGGCCAGCCGCTAACCGGCCCGGGCAGCGCCAGCCTTAAAGCTCCCAGGGCGCAATCTACGCCCAGAGGGCCGGTTTTAAGCTTGGCAAGAACGATCAGATAGTCCGCCCGGGCCACCTGGGAAGCAATGTAGAAAACCTTATCGCATTCCCCCGGCAGATCCATGTATGTCTCACAGGCTCGGGTGGAATCGAGGTTGAGTTCCTCGAGGCTCAAGTCCAGTCCGGGCAGTTCCGCCGCGAGGCTACTCACCATTTGACTGTAGCCGCCGGCAGTAAAACCGTCCGCAATGAGGCTGTCCGGTGCATCCTCCGCATCCGGAGAAACCCAGTACTCCGGCGCGCAGGCCAGGGTTATTGTCAGGGTGCTGTCCATCCGGTAAAGTTCTCTGACCAGGGCAGCGGCGACATGCGGATTAGTGTTGACCCCGCTGTCGTAAACAGGGTGTGAGATATCCGCCAGGATTATCACCTTTCGCACGCTGGAGCCAGTGTAAATTCGCGGAACACCTGTCAGGGCAACGGTCTCGGAAACCATTCGTCCGATCTCGCCCAGGCCGAACGGATAAGAACTGTCCGGTTCCAGCGCGAGTGTATCCCCGGCGACCACAACCGCCACATCGGAGGTGGCGTTCTGGGTGGCGGCTGTCACCGCATCCAGTGCTTTTTTGGACTTGGTGTCAACCTCGGAGGCTGAATAAACACCCGAGTCGAGAAAAAACGGTGTCACTGTAAGGCACAGGCAGAAAACCACAGCCAGGCAGATACGAATACGGAATACCAGTGTCGGCTTGAACATAACTTCTTTCTTGTCCGGGGGACTGTAAAATGGGCACACAAATTGTTCGCACAGCAAACCGAGGGCTTATAATGGAAATGAAAGGTGATAAAATCAAGGAAAAAAGCCTGAAGAATCTCTGAAAAACCGGTCTATCTGTGTCCCGGGTTACAATCCCTCGATTGACACCCGGGCCGGCACGGGTTATATTATTTAAATTCTAATAAGATGGAGCTTTACGCTCCCGGATTCCCGTCTATCATCGTCTTTCGGGTCGTGTGGTTCGCGTTGAGCGAAAAATTTCCGGGATACATGCTTTCCTTCGGAATCGACACTTTTTACCGGAGTAAAAATTCATGGGCAAAACAGTCAGGAAACTCCTGGTGATTTTACTAGCCGCTTTTGCTGTTGGGCGGGCTCAAGAGGCTGTGCCGCGTCACATCGGCGATGATATCGCCGCCGTGGTGGGGGAGGAGATCATTCTTTCCAGCGAGATAAAGACCGCCATCCTTCTGGCGGTCCAGGAACGCAATATCAGCCTGGCAGATACCGCCGAGCTGAAACAGCTTTCCGATGAGATACTCAAGATGCAAATTTCCCAGAAAATCCTGGTGCATCATGCCAAAGAAGCCAAAGTGGAAGTGACAGACGAGGAGGTCAGCGAACAGGTGACAAACCAGATTAACGAGCTGCGCAGCCAGTATCGCAGCGAGGAGGAATTTCAGCGCGACCTGGCCAGCGCCGGGCAATCCCTGGTGGAACTCAGAGAAATGTACCGCGAGCAGACCCGGGATGATCTGCTCAGTCAGAAATTCTTGCAGGACCACACTCATGATTTCCCCCGGGTCAAGGTTACCGAAGAAGAAGCCCGGGAGTTTTTCGACAATCAGGTTGTGGGAGCCCGGCCCGAGCAGGTAAAATTCACGCACATGGTGATAGAGCCGAAACCCGGCGAACAGGCTCTGGCTGAGGCTAAAACAAGGATCGACTCGATCTACAAGATGTATTTGGACGGTGCGGACTTTGCTTACATTGCCCAGCGGTACTCGGATGGTCCCTCTGCCTCCAACGGTGGTGATCTGGGGTATTTTTCCAAAGGAGATATGGTCAAGGAGTTCGAGGAGGCGGCTTTCAGAATGGTCCCCGGAGAGGTGCGCATGGTGAAAACCAAGTATGGCTGGCACCTGATCCGGGTCGAGGCCCGCCGTCAGAAAGAGGTGCGAGCTCGTCACATCCTGGCCGCCACAGAAATCGGCGAGGAAGATTGGGAGAGAGCCCGCCTGCTGGCCGAGTCTCTCAAACAGCGGGTACTCGAGGGCGAGAGTTTCTTCAAGCTGGCCAAAGAATACAGCGCGGATGCCGACCAGTTGTTCGAGTCACCCCCATTCAGGGACCTGAACACCCTTCCCCAGAATATGCAAGAGGTTCTGCGGGGGGAGCTGACCCCTCTGCCCGATACCACGTTTCACATCTCCGAGATAGTCGAGGTGCAACCGAACGGCCAGTTGCTGGTTCTCGAGATGGACCGGAAAGCCGAGGCGCCGCTAACTTTCGAAGAGGTGCGCCAGCAGGTAATCGAGCGCCTGCAGCAGAGTAAAAGCATCGAGGCCTACGTGAAAAAACTGCGTGAAAAAACCTATGTGGATATCCGTTTCAAAGGATGGAAACCCGGTGTCGGTGGAATCTAAAAGGATCGCTGTCCAAGCCCACCAATCGGTTGAGTCGAACCCTGGAGAGGCTCCGGCTCTGGCGGTCAGCATGGGCGATGCCCGGGGGATCGGGCCCGAGGTTCTGCTGAAAGCCCTGGCCCACCCTGATTTGTCCCGGATGCCGACACCATTGATTTTCGGAATCAAGCGGGTACTCGAAAAAGAGGCCGCCCGGCTCTGGAGGGATCAGGTGGCTCCTCCCGGCCCGGTCAGCCAAGCTCTGGAGAAAGTTGTGGAGATCCTCGAGCCGTCGGATGACATCCCCCCTCCAGGATGCAGTGCCCGGGAGCTGAGACAGTATTTGTCGGACAAGCCCCGAATGTGCGGGAAATGGGCGGGTCGTGCCATAGAACGCTCGGTCGAATGGATCGCCGCCGGCAAGGCCCGGGCCCTGGTGACTGCGCCGATCGATAAGAACGCGCTCAATGCGGCAGGCTACCATTTCCCGGGACACACAGAAATGCTGGCCCACCTTGCAGGGGATGTGCGGGTATCGATGATGCTGGCCGCCGAGGGGCTGCGGGTGATCCCTGCCACCACTCACATCGCTCTGGCCCGGGTGCCGGAAACTATAACTGCGGAGCTTCTGATCGAACAGTGTCAAATCATCCACCGGGGTTTGCGCGAGCTGTTCGGGATCGAGGCCCCACGTATCGCTGTCTGCGGACTCAACCCGCATCTAGGCGACGGCGGATTGGCCGGGGATGAGGATCTCAGGGTTACCACCCCGGCGGTCAATGCAGCCCGGACTGAGGGACTCGATGTCAACGGGCCTTTCAGCGCCGACACCATTTTTGTCCGTGCAGCCCGGGGCGAGTTCGATGCCGTGCTGGCAATGTACCACGACCAGGCAATGATACCCATAAAAATGCATTCTTTCGGAACCGGGGTGAATATTACCCTGGGCCTGCCTTATATTCGCACTTCACCTGACCACGGGGTGGCGCTCGAGATCGCAGGCACCGGGGCGGCGGATGAGTCGAGCATGGTCGAAGCGCTCAAGCTTGCCGAGTGCCTGAGTCGGAATCAACTGCTGCGGAGAACCGGATGATTCACTTCAAGGACGTTTCTGTCGGCTATCCACGCCACGGCCTGGTCCTGGAAGGGATCAATTTACACATCGCCAAGGGTGAATTCGTTTTTCTTACCGGTCCCACCGCAAGCGGTAAGAGTACTATCCTGAAACTTCTGTATCAAGAACTCAGACCATGGTCCGGCGAGGTTATTATAGCCGACCTCAGTTCCAGAAAAATAAAAAAAAGAAAAGTTCCGTACTTGCGGAGAAAGCTGGGGATCGTGTTCCAGGACTTCGGGCTGCTGGAAGAGCGCACAACATCGGAAAACGTGGCCTATGCCCTGGAGGTGACCGGGGTTTCCCGCTCGGAAATTCGGACCCGGGTGCCGCGGACTTTAAACACTTTGGGTCTGAGTAACAAAGCCCATTGTTATCCTCACCAGCTTTCCGGCGGCGAGCAGCAACGGGCGGCTATCGCCCGCGCCCTGGTCTGCGAACCGTTCGTTCTTATCGCCGATGAACCGACCGGCAACCTGGACCCTGAGATCAGCCAGGAAATCATGCACATCCTGGTAGAGATCAACACCCTCGGTACCGCGGTTCTGGTAGCGACCCACGACTACAGCTTACTGAACGGAAGGGAGAAGTTTCGACGGCTGCACCTTTCGGGCGGCACCCTGGTCTACGACGGGTCTGTCGAGGGTTTCAAAGCACCCGATAATTTCATCGGCCGGCAGGCGGGACCCCATCAGTCCTAGAGCCTTTTCCACCGATGGCCGTACTTAAGAACGAGAAGGAAATAAAATGCTGCGGGTATTCAAAGAAGCTTTTCTGGGATTTTCCCGATCCAGGACCATGAGCTTTTTCGCCATTGTGGCGACCATTTTCAACCTGCTTACTCTCGGGCTTTTCGTGCTTGTGCTGCTGAATCTGAATGCTTTGATCCGTCGCCTGGAAGACAAAGTCGAAGTGGTGGTTTACCTGAAAGACAAAGCTGATATGGCTGCAGTAGGCATAGCTATCGAGGACTTGAGCCGTCTCGAGGGAGTGGACCAGGTCCGCTACCTGAGCAAGGACGAAGCCCTGGAGCGCTTCCGGGCCGATCTGGGACCCGACAGCGACCTGCTGCAAGACCTGGAAACCAACCCGGTACCGTCCTCCCTTTCTATCACGATGAAACCCGGGTTCAGAGACACCCTGCACGTGAAACAGGTAGCCCTCGAAGCTGAGAGCCTGAACTTTGTCGAGGAAGTCGATTTTGGGCGCGAGTGGCTGCGCAGAATGGATATTTTCAAACATGTGGTAAGCGTTCTGGGGGCGGCGTCCGCGGCGGTCCTATCCCTGGTGGCGATAATACTCATTTCCAGCGCTATCAAGATAGCTATTTTCAGCCGGAGCAAGGAGATTTTTATCATGAAAATAGTGGGCGCCACCAATGGCTACATCCGTCGCTCGTTTCTGGTTGAGGGTTTTTTCAAAGGCGCTTTGGGGGGAGCGGTGGCCGCCGGAATGATTTACGGTATCAGCGAGATTTTTTCGAGGAAAATTATCCAGATCACCCGGTTTCCCGATGAGTACTACCTGTTCACGGTGCTGGCCGGGGTGTTGATGGGGCTGGCAGGCAGCTGGATCTCCCTGGGCCGGCACTTGCGGCGGGTCTGACAGGCTCGGCGCAGGTGCAAACCGGTTTTATTATCCGCAGATTACACAGATTCAATCCCCTCGCAGGGGCGCAGCATGCTGTGCCCTTACAGAGTGTCCGCGAGCCTTAGCGAAGCGCAGATTCGCGCGCAAGCGCGAAATCGGACGAGGTGTGTAATGAAACAGGACTTATCATCAGGCGGTGCAATCCGGATTGGCCTTATCCTTTCTCTGGGCCTGTTGCTGTTCTGGCCGGTCCCGGACTGCCCGGCGCAAAAAAGCAAGGTCCGGCAGGCGGAAGAGAAAATCAAGTCCTCGAAAAGCGAGCTGGAAAAAATAGAGGAGGAAATCCAGGCCGGGACCAGTCAGGCCCGCGGATTGAAGAAAAAGGAGCAGGGCCTGCTGCGCCAGATCCATGACTTCGAGCGGAAAATCGACGAGTCGAAAAAAAAGCTCAACTCGCTCAATACTGAAATCGATGAATTAACTGCGGAAATTGCTTATATTAACAGGCAACTGGAGCGCTGTCACCAGCAGCTTGAAAATAAAAAAGCGATCCTGCACCGTCGCCTGCGTGAAATATACAAGCGGGGCCGTCTTCATCAGACTGCCATGCTTATCGGCAGCCATTCTTTTACGGACCTTCTCAAGCGCTTCAAGTACCTGACCCTGATCGCCGCTCAGGACAAAAGATTGGTGGCGGAAGTAAATGAACTCAGGCACAGTTACCTTCAGTATATGGGGGCCAGCGAGGACATGCTGGCGCTGATGATAGATCGCAAGGCCACTCTGGAGGAGGAGAAACAAACCCTCGAGCGGGCTGAACTCGAGCGGCAGAAACTTCTCAGCGCGTTCAAAAGCCAGCGTGCCTAAGTGCTGAAAATGATCGAGCAGCGCAAGACGGAAAAAGAACGCATCCGCCAGGTAATCGCCGAGTGGGAGCGCCGGCGCAAAGAGGCTATCGAGCTGGCTCGCCGTGAAGGCCGGGTACTTCCACCCGAGACAGCCCACCTGGAAGGACGTCAGGGCAAACTGGTCTGGCCGGTGACGCAAGGAAAAATAATCCGAGGTTTTGGCCCCTATGTGGACGAGGTGACCAAAACCAAGGTGATCAATAACGGGATCGATATCCAGGCCAGGGCTGGGCAGGAGGTATACTCGGTCGGAGACGGCCTGGTAATGTTTGTCGAATGGTACCGTACCTACGGCAAGACAGTGATGGTGGACCACGGGGCCGGAATGTACAGCCTGTATACACATCTCGGCGATGTATTTGTCGAGATGGGAGACATGGTCGGCTCCGGCCAGGCAATCGCCCTGGTGGGCTCTACCGGGTCGCTGGAAGGACCGAAGCTGCATTTTGAAATCCGCAATCGCGTCAAGTCGATCGATCCACTTGCCTGGCTCAGAAAACGATAGTAGGACTAATAATGAATGTATTTTTATATGACTTCATCGGGCACGGCACGCCGTGCCCTTACAATATACGTATCCTCCTCATCGCTGCATGGATCGCCAGTGAACGACAGTCAGGATAACAACAAAGCTCTCGGACTGACCGAGCTGCTGGATAAAGAACTTCAAGTATCGATGCTCGAGGCCGCCCTGGCCGGAGACCGTCTGGGGGGAACGCTGTTGTTTTTCGGGCCGGACGGCAGTGGCAAAAGCAGCCTGGCTTTCTGGCTGGCAGCGGCCCTGAACTGTACTACAAACCTCGGCAAAAAAGGGCCCTGCGGCAGTTGCTCATCCTGCCGGAAGGTGGAAAACCTGATCCACCCCGATCTTCACTGGGTTTTTCCTGTACCCGGCAGTCTCTCCAAGTCCTCCGGGACAGGTGAGGATCAACTGGTCGAGGCTTTTGCAAAAAAACGCTCCTCGCCCTGGCTGGACTTGCAGTTCACGGCAAAATGCGAACATCATCTGGCTGCGGTTCATAGCATCCGGGAAGAAGCCGGCAAGAGCCGTTTCGAGGGGCGGTGCAAGGTTTTTGTGATCACCGGCGCTGACCGGCTGCGGACCGAGGCAGCCAATTCACTGCTCAAGCTGCTGGAGGAACCGCTGCCGGAAGTTGTACTGATCCTTTGTTCCGACCGGCCGGCCGGCCTGCTGCCCACCATACTCAGCCGGTGCCAGAGACTGCGGGTCAATCGACCCCGGATCTCCACTCTCGAAGCGGTACTGAGAGAACGTTTCGGTGTCGATCCAGCCCTGGCCCGTGAACTGGTGGCGGCCTCGGACGGGACCCTGACCTTGGCACTGAGGATGAAAGACCGGGAGACTTTCGATGTGCAGAAGATGTGGGTAGATAAATCTTTGACGGCTGCGCTGGAGGACGCTGTGGCCCCATGTTACCAGCTGGTCGAAGACCGCTCGGGCCCGATGTGGAACCGGGGTGATTTCGAACGTTACCTGGCATTTCTGGCCCAGGCCGTGCGTGATATACTCATCTATCGTTTGCAAGCAGAAAGCGCCGCCGAGTCGGATTCCGGTGTCGCCATGGCAATTTTCCGGGTGAGGGATTACTCCCGCAGGGTGGGCGATATTGATTCACTGATAAGTTTACTAGGCAGGCTGATCAGCCTTCAGGACCAGTTGAACCGCAACGTTAACCTGCGTCTTCTGGGCTGGTCGATCCTGCAAAATCTTAGAGAGGTAGTTACTCATGGAAGAAGAGATCGTTGAAGTACAATTCAAGGGTGAACGGAAAGAGTTTTACCTTAACAAAAACAACCTGTCGTTCAAGATAGGCGATTATGTAACTGTCGAGGTGGAGCGCGGAGAAGACCTGGGAAAGGTAATCCAGAAAGGGAAGCTTTCGGCACGCAAGCGTATCAGCAAGGATGACAAGATTGGTGTCATCCGCCGTCTGGCCGACAAGAAAGATCTCGAGAAGTTTACAAAGTTGGTCTCCAAGGAGTTGGACGCGCTTAAAACCTGTCATGCCAAGGTCGAGGAGCACGGCTTGAAAATGAAGCTGGTCGATGCGGAATGGCAGTTCGATGGAAACAAGATAAGCTTTTATTTCACCGCGGAAAAGCGAGTGGATTTCCGCCAGCTGGTCAAGGATCTGGCGGCGATTTTCAAGACCAGGATCGAGCTCAAGCAGATCGGCGTTCGCGATGAAGCCCGCCGTATCGGCGGCTGCGGCAGGTGCGGCTGCAAGCTCTGCTGCACCACCTTTCTGACCGATTTTGAACCGGTCACCCTGCGGGCGGCCAAGGACCAGAGACTCTCTCTCAACCCATCCCAGATCAGTGGGATTTGCGGACGTCTGATGTGCTGCCTGATGTACGAAAGAAACTTCTACAAAGAACAGGTGAAAAAGTTCCCCAAGGAAGGGAAAGAATTCGCGGTGGGCCAGAGAGAGCCGGAACGGGTTTCAGGCCTGGATATTTTCAAGGAAATGATCGAGCTGACCAATCCCGAGGGCTTTCGCCGTAAGCTCCCTCTCGAAGAGTTCGACCAGACAGCTGTCGACTATACCTCCAGGAAAAATAAACAGACACAACCTTCCAAAGAACCCGAAGTCGGGCAAGAAAACCAGGAAAACCCTGCCTGAACCGGCTGCTAATCCTGTTGGCAATACTTTATGACTGCCATTATGGCATCCATATGCCTTTTTAACTTGCTGCTAATGCCATTTAGGCAGTATTCCTGTTGTCTCCTCATTAAATTATAATCCCCGACATCTCCTCTCTTTAAAGCTATCTGTTTATTTAACAATAAGTTACTTTGGCAACCCGCTTTCTGGCACGGCATTTGCTTTTACTATGGGCGAACTTTGAAAAATGGCAAGTCTTCCGGGAGACAACCAGCCGGAACAATTTTCAGCGACCTGAAACAACCATCAGGTAAGCAAGCATAACCTTTAACATCCAGCAAGGAGAATTAAAATGGCACTGGTAAGATGGACACCCAATGGATGGCCGGTAGTGAGAAGCCGGAGTTTATGGACCGATCCTTTCTCGGGTCTGTTCGACAATTGTGCCGGCGACAACCGGGATTCCGGCCTCAGGGTCGATCTGGCTGAAAGAGATGACCGTTATGTTATTTCGGCCGAGCTTCCCGGCGTGAAATCCGAAGACCTGAATGTTACGGTGGAAAACGATGTTCTGACCATCTCGGCCGAGAAACACGATGAGTTCGAGGGCAAAGAAGACGGTGTCTACCGCCGCGAGCGCAGCTTGGGAAGTCTGAGCCGCTCTTTCAAACTGGACGACCAGGTGAACGCGGAAAAAATCGACGCCGAGTACAAGGACGGTGTGCTGACCCTCAACCTGCCCAAAGCGGAAAAGGCCAAGCCCAGGGAAGTAAAAGTCAAGGTTAAAAACGTTAAATAAGATCTGGTGAAAAGAGAATACTTCCCTGAAAGCGCCGGCGCTGTTTTAAGCCGGCGCTGTTTTTACTTCGATTGACATTCTCCGGGCCCCTGTGGTATTTTCACTTAGGCATATGTAAAACCCATCGCGTTTTGATACTTTACCTTCTAAAAAGCAACTTGATCAACCGGTTCGAAATGAGTCTTAAAAACTATCTTCCTTTCCTCTGGCTGGCTCTGCTTCCGGCCGTCTCATGGTCGCAGACAGACACTACCGCAGTCCCTGCAGACTTGCGTTCCGGATTCGAAAAGCTGATTCGCATGGCCGATGAAGCCCAGCGCTTTTATGACGAATCGCTTGCTCCGCGGCCTCCGGGAGCTGTTGTCCCCATCTCCGGGCACCCTGCCTGGGAGCTTTTCGCTCCTGAGACGGAGTCGAAACCTCCCAGCCTGCAGGCTAAAATCGTCGACTCGCGCGCCGGCTCTGTCGAGCTGGAACTTCCCGCAGCCGTTTACTACCAGGAGCGCAGCCTCTCCGGTGAATTCCGACTGGACAGCCTGCCCCCTGTGAAATGGGCCCGCAGGCAAAGCAGCCAGGCTCTCTACAGCAGCCGGAGCCGGGGACCGGTTAAGCTCAGCTGCCGGGTTGACTGCGTGGGCGGGGTTATCAACTATCGTTTCGACCTGGAAAATACCGGGGAAGACTCTCTGTTCAACCTGCAAATTCTGGTGCCGGTCGGATTGGAAGGTTTGCCCGCTTTCTGCGATGTCAACCCGAAACCCGACAATGCCGGCTCTCAAATTAACAGCGACGGCATCTTGAGACGCCTCTACCTGTTTTTCTCCGGATCCTGGAGGAGCGCCGCCGGTGCCCTGCAAACAACCGGGCTGGATAAGCCCTTGTTCCTGCCTTTCGGTCCCGGAGGGGGAAAATGCGGTCCGCTTGCTGAAATCCTCGGCGGAAATCGCAACCGGATGGCCGGCGTTAGTCTTCAGGGCAACACTGTCTACCTGCTCAGCGGCGACCGGCGCTGGCGCCTGGATGTTTCCGCCTCCCCCGCCATGAGTTTCTGCTGCGAATTCTCCCCGCTCAAGCTCTATGTCAATCCCGGCACTGCCGTCCTGGCTCCGGAACAGAAAACCTCCATAGGCGGTATTATCACTTTGAGCCCGGCCAACTGAATTGAATTCTTCTCAACTGAAAAAGTGTTGAAAAAAGCCTTCCTGGCTTTTTTCAATTACGGTTTGCACGAATGCGTTTCGTGCAAACCTTTCAAATTGCTTGATTTGACAATCTGCGCAATTTGTCGGTGCCTCCATGTGCCGCTTAGAAGCAACTATGTTGTTTAGTGGGTTTTAAACTTATCATCCCGGCCTGGTGATGGTAACAGTCCGGCAGAACCTGTCAAGGCTACCCTGGCGGCTCGCTACGCTCGGCCTTGACAG
>Ga0114922_10006064_pt1 | contig 11107 bp, 6 predicted proteins | sample AartaG_FD_100975 | JGI IMG/M metagenome (GOLD analysis project Ga0114922, IMG submission 100975) | Deep subsurface microbial communities from Aarhus Bay to uncover new lineages of life (NeLLi) - Aarhus_00045 metaG | ecosystem: Environmental > Aquatic > Marine > Oceanic > Sediment | place: Aarhus...
CTGTCCCATGACAACCTCCCGGCGGTTCCACCGCCTTCGTTCTTATTATTAACAAGGTCGTCAAAATGGGACTTCTTATATGAATTATTTTGCGTTCCTACTTAGTAACAACAAGACTATTGACCATATCCTTGATAAAAATGTTATTTTAGAACTGGACGCCCTTACTCAATCAGATAAAACCTTTTTTATAGAGTCAGCTTTATTTTATCTGCACCATAAACGTATGACCGAAGAAAGAAGGGAGGATTTCAAGCATGCCATAATTATTGAGGAATCTCATCATATCCTAAGTGATGAAAGGCGCAGCCTCGTGGGCTTCAACAGGGGTCGCATCGCGACGAGCTACAGCACAGGCACGGTCAGCGGAGATAAGCGTGTCGGCGGCCTCATGGGCAGGAAAAGTAAGAAGAAGTTACTTTTTGACGTATTTGCTATACTTCGTTGGCGTTTTTTGCGAGAATTTGCTGATTCCGCCAGAATTTTGTTGATAATGAGATGAAATTACGTTATTATAAGACTTAAAGTTTGCATGAGTGTTTCAGTGAAGTGTATATAGGAAATCCCGGGTATCATAAAGGAGGGGAAAATGAGAAGGACATCCAGGCGCTCTTCGAATTGTTTTATGCTCTTCACTGTGGCAACTTTGTGGATTTTCTTGAACTCATTCTTCTATCAGCGATATTTAGAGGTTGTTTCGAACCAAATATTCATCACTCCTAAAATAATTGCCATAATAATCCTCATATGGATCATTGTTTCATCATTCTATGGAAGTTACCATATTGTTTCCTTCTTCTTTTCAATCATGTCAAAAAGATTTGGGAAGAGAATCACAAAGGACTACATTCGAACACCGAAAGTAGCCATACTATATCCCTGCATGAATGACCTTAAGGAAAAGGCCATCTTATCCTTACTTAACCAAGACTATCCAAATTACCATATATATATTCTTGATGACTCTACAATTTCAGAGGAGCAGGAAAAGGCAAGCAGACTACGGGATAGGTACTATGATATCTCCCTCATACATCGACCAAACCGAAGAGGCTTTAAAGCCGGAAATCTAAATTATGCTCTTGAACAAATTAAAGACTCCTATAAATATTTTGCTGTTATGGATGCAGATGAACTTATTCCTCCGGATTTCCTCATGGAGACAGTCGCGATCGCTGAATCTAATCCAGAGATAGGATTTGTCCAGGCAAGTCACAGACAATACGGTGACACTGAGTATGGCAAAAAAACCGGTGACGGGATGGATCTTCACTGGAGTTATTTCCTTCCAGCCCGTAACCAATTTGGATTTGTCTACTTTTATGGTCATGGGGCACTTATCCGAACAAAAGCATGCATTGAAGCAGGCGGATTTCCCGAGATCGTAGCCGAAGACATTGGCGTAGCAGTCAAAATGCGGAATTTTGGCTATCGGGGCTATTATGCCAGTGATATCATCTGTCAAGAAGAAGTTCCTCCAACATATGCGGCTTGGCGAAAACGAAATGGGAAAGTAATCCGCGGGACTCTGGAGTTCTTAGCCACAATGTTCCCATTGTTTGTTAAATCAAGAAATATTTCACTTGTTGAAAAACTGGATCTAATGATTTCTTCCTCGCTTTTATTCCTTCCGATTCCTTTCTTTATTTTTGTTTTACTTCTGCACGTCATAATGCCATTTTTCAGTAATGATTCTTATTCTATTTCGAGTGCTTGGTTTGGCGCTTCAGACACTCGTTATATTCATACATCCATGGGTATCTTCAAACCTTTGTGGAGTTGGGACACACTCTTATTCACACTCTTCACTATCTTTGCCCCACTTTGCTATTTGGCCCCAAATTTCATACGATCTCCATTTAGGGTAATCAGATATGTTTGGAAAATGAATACTATTCATTTATCGGGAACCATACATACTTTTTCTGAAACATTTGCTTGGCTCTTTACCCACAGGGCGATATTTTGCGTAACTGGCAGCAAGTCCGGGCACTCCAGCGACTTTTCAGGTATTTATATAGAAAGCATTGCAGGTCTTCTTATGCTTTTCTGTAGTGCGTTTACTGGCTCTTTGTGTCTCGCAGCTGTCGGTTTATCAATAGCAATTATCCCTTTGCTTATGAGAACTAATCTCAAAGGTTGGCTGTGTCCTATTCTAGTTTTGTTACCTATGGCTTTTATCTTGTTTACATTTTGTACAATACCTTTGAGTATGTTAGGTGTGACAGGAGCATTCATTGGAATAGCTTTCATGCATCACTGACAAGGCAAGCTCCGAATAGATTTAGTAACATTCAGTTCGTGCTCAGATTGTCAATGGATAGGCTTTCTTGGCATCGCTGAAGTTGCAGTTTCACTCTTGAGAATAAGGAGGTGTTCAATGAGAACAAATAGCTTAATTTCTTATATGCGTATATTTCTTATCTGTCTCGTTGTTCCTGTTGTCGCATACCCTGATATAGGTGATGTTGATGATGACGGTACGGTTGATATTAATGACGCGCAGTGTATTGCTCGTTTCCTTACAGGCCAGATATCTGCTATTCACAATCTTTCCAATGCGGATGTTACCCAGGATGACAAGGTTGATATGGATGATGCCTTTACGATCGCCAAGCATTTAGCTGGACAATCGCGGATCGTTACGGTAGGCTCACGCTACGGCCCTTCCAACGTATTACAGATTGGAGATACAGTTCGGATTGAGGTTTTCGAAAAATTTGCCCCATTCAACATTACAGGTGGTATTGTCAGTATTAGGTCACTGAGTACTGGTTATGAATCTGGAGACCAATCTCTTACCTTTGAGCGTAACGGCCGTTCGCTTTATTATCACTGGGATACAGCTGGTCTTATACCAGCATCAGATTACGAGATCACAATAGAGTTAGCAGAAAGTAGCGTCCTTTCATCACCAACCAGCAAATCATTTGCACTGCAAACTTCCGAAGAAGCAGATACTGTAGTTACGCTCAATAAACGATCTTTTCAGCCACGTCTTCTTGCTTCATTTGTGGATGCTTCTGCTCCCACACCGGGCATTCCTCTTGTCTTTCAGCGTGTTTATCCGCATGACTCTGCTCACTACCCATATTTAGGACCGATGGGGCGTGGATGGGTACATAACTATGATATTTGTCTTGAGGAGTTTACTGATGGACGCATCGTTTTTCATGGGCCAGATGGCTTCAACCGTTTTTTCACGAGTAACGCTGATGGTACCTATAACTCTTCACCCGGCGACTACGGAATTTTAACTCGTGATGCTGACGGGACTTTTCAACTGGCTGAGAAAAATGAGCTTGTCTATAGATTTCATTCGAACCTCCGCCTGGACTTTATAGAGGACTTGAACGGCAACCGAATCACTGCCGTATATGACAGTTCGGATCGTCTCGTGGAAATTCGCCACTCCTGTGGTCAATCATTCTTTCTCGAATATGACGAGTCAGGCCGTATCGTATCTCTGACTGATCATGTCGGTCGAGTAACTACCTATGAATATTGGCCTGGAGATACCACAGATTTTATGCTTACTAAAGTGTTAGATCCATTGGGAGCCGCAACCGAATATGTATATGCTACAGGCCAGAGTGATAATCTGAACTACCGATTACTCTCTATAGCATTCCCCGATGATACCCACATCCATTATGAATACGACTCCCAGGCGCATCTTATTCGACAGACAGGAACATGGGGTGCTAATCCTGTAACATACAGTTATGATCCGAACGGATTGACGCATATTACCGATGGTGTCGGTGGCGTGACTGCAGTACAGGTCGATGATTTTGGCAATCCCATATTGATAACGAATTCCGAAGGTGCACTGACACAAATGGTTTATGACGATTGGGGAAACCTTGTCTCGTTAGTTGATCCTCTGGGCCGACAGACTCTGTCCGCCTATGACGAATTTGGCAACATCACTCGTGTCACGAACGCTCTTAATGAATCTACTCAGTTTAGGCACGAAGCAGGCTTCTTTAAACCTGTCTCGATTACTAACGCACTCGATATTACAACTTCCTTTGAGTATGATCCAAACGGCAATCTGGCATCTGTCATCTACCCTGACTCAAGCGAGGAAATTTACGTCTACGATTCACAGGGAAATATGACTTCATTTTTGGATGGGACTGGGAAGCTTAGCACCTATTCATATAACGAAAGCGGGCGAATAACGGAATTTAAAAATGCCCTCGGTGATATTACATCGTTCTCCTATGATCCTAATCTAAATGTGGCTAGTGTAACTAACGCCGAGAATGTTGCTGCTGTTTCTTTTGACAGAGATTTGATGGGCCGAATCAAAAAACAGACATATCCCGATGGCTCATTTGAGAATTATGAATATGATCCAGCAGGTAAAGTGACATCATTCACCAATCGAAAAGGAGAAACGGTTTCTCTGCTTTACGATAATACCGGACGTCTGGAGTGGAAGAATTATTCGTCCGAAAAAGAACTCAACTTTCACTATGACTTAGCTGGTTACTTCGTGGGTGTAGAGGAGTTTATTGGAAATACCATCGCCTCATATACAATCTATGAGCGTGACCTTTCCCATCGTGTTCATAGAGTGAAAGTTCCAGGTAAAATAACACCTGAGACCTATGATATATCTTACGCCTATGATGCGGCAGATAACCGCATTTTTATGGCTTACCCCGATGGTTATGCATTGAAATACCAGTACGATGGTGCCAACCGTCTGATACAAATTTCGGATGCCAATGACGTCGTAATAGTATCTTATGAATATGATGCTGCTGGCCGAAGAACTCGTCGAACTCTCGGCAACGAAACCTATACAACCTATGAATATGACAATCTGGACCGACTGACTTTGCTTACAAATCACGCACCTGATTCAACTGTGCAGTCGCAGTTTGGATATACCTATAACGCCGCCGGCATCCGCACATCAATGACAACCTTGGAAGGCACTCACAAATACACATATGATGACATTTACCAATTAACCGCCGTTGAATATCCCGATAGTAATCGCGTTGAATACAGTTTCGATCCCGTCGGCAATCGTATCAGCGTTTCAGAAAATGGGATTGTTACAAACTACACCACCAATCAGCTCGACCAGTACACACAAGTAGGCTCGGAGACGCTTGAGTATGATTTGAATGGTAATCTCGTCCGCCGAGTATCAAATGGCCAGATAACAACCTACCAATGGGATGAAGATAACCGTCTCATCGGGGTAGATAAAAACGAGATTCACATTGACTACCATTATGACCATCAGGGGCGGCTAATCGCCAAGACCATAGACGGCCAGAAGACTCGCTACATCTGGGATGGACTTGAACTGATTGCCGAGATGGATTCTTCGGGAAATGTAATCAAACGTTATATCTATGGCCCGAACATAAATGAAGTTATTGTTGTCTCTGCCGACGGTTCCAGCCATTGGTGCCAGCAGGATGGTTTAGGTAGTGCAGTTGGTACCTCCGGTAGCGATGGCGATCTAATTTCGACAATTAATTATGACGTATATGGCAAGGTACGAAGCGGCGACCTTGCGCCAGTGTCGCAGCGACTCGCTGGCATGTGGTGGGATGCTGACGCGGGTTTATATTACGTGAGAGCACGCTGGTATGACTGTGATCTGGGACGCTTTGTAAGCACTGATCCGGTTGGGTTGGTAGGGGGCGTGAATCTTTACACATATGCCATCAATAACCCAGTCTTAAAACTGGATCCATTTGGATTCTTGTCCTGGTCCTGGTCTGGTGCTTGGGGAGGATTGGTCAGCGGTGGATTCGAAGGAGGAGTAATGGGTTGGGCGGGGGGCTTTGGATTTTCAGGACCTTCAGCAGGTGGTTGGTCTGGTTGGGGTTCCGCCATCGGTTCAGCTATCGGTGGAACTGTTGGAGCTATTTATGGGAGCTTTGGTGGTCCCGCAGGTACAGTGTGGGGTGCTGCTGGAGGTGCGGCTATCGGTGGCGCTATAGGAGGTGGTATTGGTGGTTTTATCGGAGGTGGGCTTAGTGGTGGAGGCGGAGTCTGCCCTACCTTTATCCAGTACTCGGTGGAAAACACACCTAAGTTTGTAAGACACACAGAATCGCCCGAGAAGCAGGATTTATTCGCGCAGATACGGGTCCCATGGGAGAATTGCCTTCTTCGTGCCGATATTACTATCTTTGGCCTGGCTTGTGGAAAGAATTTCAAGTCATACTGGGTTGAAGTTGGTGAGGGCAAAAATCCATCTGAGTGGCACCTGATAGAATCTTCCACAATCCCACAGCAGACTTGTGATATTGGCTTGGCCGAGATGAAGTTAATGCAGGGAGACATCGACATCCGCGGTAACTTGGCAACGTGGAACACTGGATTGAAAAACTGGGCGCATCTGCCCTGGCATCCCCCTGAAGACAATACCGACCTAAATGGCATCTATACAATCCGATTAGTTGTGGAAGGTAAGGATGGCCAGATCGTAGAAGACCGAGTAACCTGCGAGGTCGGCCGGGTAATTGCACAATGTCTGCCGGGGGTTGCGATAAGTCCCGATAAGCGGGTTATTATGCATTTCTCTGAACAGGCCTTAACGCATCCATTCCGCGTTTATACCATTTTGCCACTTTCCTATACAGGGGATGAAACACCCAAATCGCCTGCGGGTTGCAGCTTCATCGGGCCGGTCTATCGGATGCGGGAACCGGGTGACCGCTTCGCAAAAGTTGTAACATTAGAAATTTCTCCCACACCAGCAGAGATACAGGATGTAAATCCCGAACACATCGGTATCTGCCAGTATGATGTGCGTAATAAAAAATGGGAATGGCAGCGAACTTCGCGTGATGAAAGGGGAACCTCATATAGCACCCCACTAACTGAATTGCCGACTCCGAGAGCGATTTACGCGCTGATATTTGATCCGGAGATTGAACGTTCTACGCCCATACTCGATGTGCTAGCGAAGATAACTGCTCAGCCGGTCCATCCCGGCATATTAATAGATTGCACGTTCGAAAATGATATGGGAGCATTTAAGGAAAGAGACCGTTTTGTAGGCGCGACTCTAACGCGAGAAAAACAGCCATTTCCGGATCGTTCATATTGTCTGAAACTTACTAATTTGAATCAGAGCGGGAATTTCTCCTGCACTGTTTTCGATAAATCCTTTGACGTACGTGAATATGGTACGATAACCTTTGATTATAGGATAAGCCCAGGAATTAAAGTTGATTTCTACCTCAAGGTTAATGATCGCTGGTATCGGCTGCGATTCACAGGAGATGAGATTGATTACCGTTTTCGTGATGTAAACATCCAGGATATAGGTGAAATACACGGGATTATAGCCGACAATAAATGGCACACAGCTTCCGTTGACCTGCAATACCCGCTGCGCCGGCAGACACGCCACACACGTGTCGATGAGATTATCATGGCCGACTGGAATGTTGGTGGCTACATGAAGCTCGAATTCGGAAGCAATCCTCGTGGCGCGACATACTATATAGACAACTTTAAGCTCACAGGCCAAGGAACCATAGATGACAATCCAGATGTTTTGATAGTGGACAATTTTGACTCTTCAAAGGCAACCAATGCTCTGGGCGGCGCTTCAGGCGTCTACCACACACCAGGAACTAATTGGTTTGAAAGTATGGTTGTAGAAACACCCTTAAGAGATGTGAATATGCCACGTTCCTCTTTATCTGTTGCTAACCGTGAACTAAAATTGGCGTTTGATATGAGGTTACCCAATGCTTACGGCGGCTATTGGACGGCATTACAGGGACGAGATATTTCAGAATACAATGCCATTAGATTCCAGTTAAGAACTCAGAGCCAATTACCGCCAATTCTTATTGGCATTAGAAACAAAACCGGTATTGAAGGGAAAGTCTCAATTTCGCCCTATACGACGCCGGCTAACGAGGATAGTCTATGGAACGTCCGGGTACCTCTCTCAGCTCTAAGAGGTCTTACAGACTTGTCTACCCCAGATGTTTTGTTCTTTGCCGTTAGCAGTAAGGATCAGAGCGGCAGTGCAACGGTATGGATTGATGATGTGTGCTTTGAATGCGCACCAGTCGCAAAAGTGGCGGACTTTGAGCCATCACCTACATGGAATTATCTCGGCGGTGAGTACTCTATACACCAGAATGGTGCCTCTGCTCTCTCTTTTGCCTTTATGCCAGATACTACTATGAGGCCAAAGGCAGATAACACAGTCTGCCGAATCTCGTACGGCGGTTCGATTGGCCGTGATTATGGCACTCAAGGTGGTTTCTCCTATTGTGTCTGGCGATGTGGGCTTAACGGTATCGATGCAAGAGGGTTCAAATACCTGACCCTGAAAATCCGAGGCGAAAAGGGAGGTGAGATACCTAATATCTATCTGAACGACTCTAATAAACGCATTCCAATACGCGCTATGGAAATGCCTATAGTAAAACAGGAATGGCAGAAAATTCAACTGCCTCTGGTTTCTTATTTGAGGCAAGGCATTGATCTTAGCCGTTTGGAATCGGTTGAAATTGTCTTTGAATGGGCTGAGCAATCAGGAACTATTTATGTAGATGACATTATGTTCGAATGATGATACTTCGTAAGAATCAGGCAATATGGTAATTTCTTAATTCGGAGAGTATAACCATGAAAAGATTTTTGAGTACGAAAACTGTCACAGTAATTGGAATGCTGCTTATTCTAAGTCTTAACTGCCAAGTCGCTATCGGCGCTGGTTATGTAGCACTGATCATCAGCAATTCTTCAAAAGCACCTTCTCCAGGTGAAGTTTTTGAATCCACGATAAGCTATTCGGCAAATAATGTAGTCCTTGGAGCTTATTTACTGACTATGAATTATGATTCAGCGAAATTGAAGATCAATACAATTACGGTTCCAGATGAATCCGAATTCAATGGTCAGACCTTTTTCAGCATAGATTCTTTCGAATCTGGATTAACTAAGATAAGTGGCTTTCAAACAGAAACCTCTTCAGAACAGGCTTATGAACCAATCTTGTTTACTATTCAATGGGAAACCTTGTCTTCTTGTACACCATCGGAAACTATTGAGCTCGTAGCTGAGAGCCTGATCGATGTTTCTTGGAGACCTGTTGATACGGTTTATAATCCAAGCAGACTATTATATGTCTCCAATATTGACGAACAAGAACGCGAATTTCACGTCTTGAATAAACTGCATCGCCTCAGATCTGTAAACAAATTAGATATTGAGTTTACTAAGGATATTATTATCACAAAGGACGCTTTAATAATAGAAGGACAACGTGTTGGATATGTTGACCTATCGGGAACAAAATTTAAGTATGAGAACAAAATTGCAACCTGGATACTGCCAACAACATTACCGGATGATTTGTATTCTATCAGACTTAAAGATTCAAAGGTTACCATAATTACTGATAAATAGGATCTGTTTCTTTAACTGTGTAAGCAGTCTTTTCATTATATATTGGGAAATGAACATCCTTAAAACAGCTAGCTATTATTGGCAAATTCATTTCAAGCAGTGGGCAGCCAAAGCGCTTCGGCCATTGAAGCCGTTCACGAAAAAACTGCGCTTTCTGATCAAAATCAAAGGCATCGTATACTTAATCCGATTACACATAGAAAATTGTCAATAAATACTCATATTTTCGAAAAAAATGACATTTATTCGGACTTGGTATAGGCAAAATCAACATTTGTGGAGACAAAATGGTGTCATAATGTCACCCCGAAAATCAGGGTGTTTTTCAGCTCTTGTAAAAGATGACTTTTCGAAGAATTTTAATGTTTTGCAGCTCGTGGGAAGAATCCCTTTCGTGTGCGGCTGATGGGCTGGTGGGAATGGTCCGAAAGGAACGGAATTATGACTGCTTTGATGATCAGCGATACAACGAAGTTGATGATGTCGAGCTTCTTGTTCATTATGTGGGCAGAAATGCTAACGAAGTGGCTGGTGATGTAAATGCTTAATTTTTAGGAAGATAGAGATGATGTCACATGGTCCCGTTAGCCCTTGACAAGTACACTATCTCTCTTTCCACGCCAGATAGATGCCTAGTATCCTTATTCACGATTGCTTCACATACTTCTTTGCAGAGGCAAAGGCTGTCTATTCTCAACCAATTGCGTCGGATGAGAACCAAATCTCTTTTTTACGGAGGATACTTTGCTCTCGATTAACGTGGTATCTTTCTTCCCATTCCAAATCCGGATGTCCGTGATTTCCACTTCTGTCTTTAATTCATTAAAAGAGGAGACAGAAAGTGTTCTGCTGTGAGAGGAGGCAAAATGCCGTCGGGAGCCAGGCATAATCGGACCCCGCCAGTCATGCTCAGCAGCAAAGGGGGTCGCCGCCCACTCATTGGATTCGGTAAGAATCTCGTCATGCGCATTAAGAATGACGATTCGCAGCGCAAGAAGGGAAACAACCTCTTCACCATTGTTGATAACGTTAACTGTTGTACGCACTCTTCCATTGCGCTCAAGTATCATAGTGGTCTTAGCTGTAATCTCAAGCTGAGTGCAGTAATCTGGTTGACGACGATCATTAAGGATGTCAGCTAAGACAGGCGGCAGCGATTCTTGTAAGACAGGCAAGCCCCGGATGGCATCCTCCACCAGTGAAACAAGCTTTTCTGATTTGTCACCGGCAAAATGTATTCCGTAGATGATCACCACCGTACAACTGATAATGAACGTAATCACAAGGGCGCTTAGTCCCATGGTTAGGGCTGACAAGAAGGTGTATCGTTTATAAGTGATCTGTGGATAATCGCTCATGATACAGGTACTCCTAATTAATGATTGTTTAAGCTGCTCTGTTCATTATTAGTCGATGACCTCGCTCAATAATTTCAGATTTTTTTACTTTTTTCAGTATTTTTCTTTCACCACAAACTGAATAACAGCACACGAACAAAGACTTGTATAGCTTCGCAGGATTCGGCATCTCAATCGTTCTAGTCATTCAAGACTCCTAAGTTAAGGAGGTTATATACTACGGCTGGAAGCCTACAGAGACTTCTGAAGAAAACCAGCTGTGGATTCCATAATGCGAGCCCGAAGTCGCTTGCTCTGTTTCTTGGCGTTTTGGGTCTGGAGGTCTTCGA
>Ga0114922_10006065_pt1 | contig 11106 bp, 16 predicted proteins | sample AartaG_FD_100975 | JGI IMG/M metagenome (GOLD analysis project Ga0114922, IMG submission 100975) | Deep subsurface microbial communities from Aarhus Bay to uncover new lineages of life (NeLLi) - Aarhus_00045 metaG | ecosystem: Environmental > Aquatic > Marine > Oceanic > Sediment | place...
GCTCTGGCCGCTCTTGGTGAAATCTTCCCGGGTGTAGTCGATTACCCGGTCTGCACCAATCCCTCGCATCGTATCCAGTTTCTCCGAGCTTTCCACGCCTGTCACGTCAGCCCCATAGTACTTGGCAAGCTGTACCGCAAAAGTACCTATACTTCCACAAGCGCCATTGATAAGGACCCTTTGTCCGCTTCGGATATTCGCTTTTTTAAGAAAGTACAGCGCGTTCAGTGCCCAGGTAGGAACGGCGGCGGCCTCCTCAAACGTCATATTCGTTGGTTTTAGCGCCAGCACTCCTTCATCAGGTTCTTCAGCCAGACATATATACTCCGCATAAGCCCCCAGACCAAATCCGGTAGACGCAAACACTCTGTCACCTTTTTTAAGTGACCGTACATCTTTACCTACTGCTTCTATTTCCCCGGCCAACTCCTGCCCAAGGATAGGTTGTCTTGGTCTTCTGAAACCCATATAGATGCGCATGGGAAGCCAGATCCAGATTGGCATTTTGAAACTTCGAACCTCACAGTCCCCCGCTGTTACCGTTGTCGCATATACTTTTATCAGTACCTCATTGTCCCCGGGAGTAGGTTTTTCGACCTCTTTGAGCCGAAGAACATCCGGAGGACCGTATTTCGTGCATACAATCGCTCTCATGTGTTTCCTCCGAAATTACGCTGTATGTCGGCCATCTCTCGCTCTACTTCAGCTTTACCTGTCATGCTCCACGGTGATGACAACTTTTCCCTGAACGTGTCCTTCTCCAAAATATCTGAAAGCTTCAGGCACCTCTCTCAACGGATAACGCCTGTCTATAACAGGTACCACACTTCCGGCCTCAAAAAGCTCATTCAGGAAAATCAGATCGTTCGAGTTTGGTTTATGCAACAGGATGCCCATTTTCTTACCGCCAGTTATTGAAATAAACGGTCCCAGGAATAAAGCTTGGAAAGCCGCAGCCATGGAGCCCCCAACAAAGACGAACGTACCGTTGGGATTCAATGCCCGCCTGTAATCGAAAACCGAGCGATCGGCTACAACGTCGAGAATGCGCTCATAACGCCGCCCGGTTCTGGTGAAATCTTCCCGGGTATAGTCTATGACATGATCTGCACCGATCGCACGCAGCATCTCCAGTTTTTCCACACTATCTACGGCTGTGACTTCAGCACCGAAGGATTTTGCCATCTGCACCGCAAACGTTCCCACACCTCCACCGGCACCATTGATGAGAACCTTCTGCCCCGGCCGGACCTGTCTCCCGTAACGAAGACCCTGCAGGGCAAGAACCCCGGCTTGAGGTACGGCCGCCGCTTGCTCGAAAGTCATACTATCAGGTTTCAGGGCTAACACATTTTCCCGCGCACACACATACTCGGCAAAACCGCCCCACCCACACCCGGATATGTCCCCGAACACCTCATCACCGGGCTGGAGCCTCTTTGTGTTCCTGCCAACCTCTTCGATCCTCCCCGCTATGTCAGCTCCGAGTATCCGATATTTTGGTTTGAGACCCCCCCCGATTCGACTGGCCAAGGGCACCCCTCTCAGGAGGTCCCAATCCCATGAGTTTACAGATGCCGCATGAACTTTTACCAAAACCTCATTGTCCTTGGGAGCTGGCTTTTCGACCTCTCTCAATTGAAGAACATCCGGTGAACCGTATTTTGTACATACAATCGCTTTCATGAGTTTCCTCCGCATTTGCTAGTTGTTCGCTGCTGTATGCGCGTACACGTTAAAATGTCACTCCTTGGGCAAGGATGCGATGAAGTTGGCCACGAGATTGAGGTTCGCTTTTCATGCTTCCAGGGACCTTCCCCGTGTTGGCCGAAAAGCCGATCCGCTGTGACGACAATGACCATGTCGAGCTCATCCACCAAGGCGATCTGCTGTCCTCCGTGTCCCCACGCGAAGCTGAAACGATGGTCGCCTGCCCTGACGGACCACCACTGATACCCATACCCGATGCCGTTGAAGTTCCGCCCTAACCTGTAGTCCCAGGCATCCTCCGAATACGTTTACAGGGAATCCCGTACCCACTGAGCGAAGATGACCATCATCTTCTGATCCACACCGGCCAGGATAGCCCTGATCCAGCGCTATCCTGGCCAGTGCCGAGGTGAAACTCTTCGTCACCGATTGCACCCTTGCTTTCTGCTCGATCCGCTTATCCTAGATCCTGGATATACTCTTCAAATCTCTGGAGTGATTCAGGCAGGTTTTTTCGGCCGTAACCTATCCGAAACGAGTTGAATCCCGATCCATACACTGTTCCGGGCAATATAAGAACACCTTTCTTTTCGAGAAGATCGGCACAAAACTCGTCAATCTTCCCTCGCAACAGGAACGGGAAGGCAATGGTCCCAGCCTTGGGGCGATGCCAGGTGAACAGTTTCGTATGAGCCCGGAAGAAAAGATCGAGTCGATGCAAGTTCTCGCGGATTATCTGCAGGTTTCGCGCGACGATCTCCTCGGCGTGTCGTAACGCCAGCGCGGCAAGGAACTCACTCGGAGCACTGTTACAGATCGTCGTGTAGTCCTTGAATTCTTCCAGAGCTCTAAAAAGCCGGCCATTACGAGTCGCTATCCAGCCAATCCGCAATCCGGCCAGGCCGTATGTCTTCGACATCACACCAAGAGACACAGCCCGGTCGTTCACGTCAGCGAAGGCGGGAAGGCGATCGGAAGGAACCAGTTCCAGCCCCCGGTACACTTCGTCCGAAAAGATGATAAAACCGTGCCGCTCAGAGAGTGCCGACAACTCATACACGAACTCTGAGGTGGGTAGAAATCCCGTCGGATTATGCGGGAAGTTGACCACCACCACTTTCGTGCGGCGGGTGAGCGCATTCTTCAAGATTTCGATGTCCAGCTCCCAAGCGCTCTCCGGATCTCCTTGCCATTCGATGACATTGGCACCTGCACCTCGAGCTACCTCACCGAGAGACTGATAGTAAGGTGCATGAACAATAACATCATCGCCGGGCTTTAGTGCAACATTCATGAAGTTGAATATCGCCTCTTCGGCTCCTGCATGCACGAGAACCTGATGCTGCGAAACACATTCGTACAGATTTGTGATAGCCTGCCGAAGCTCAGGATCACCCAGAGAGTCCGTGTACCCCAGTCGAAGCGAGGAGAACCGCTCGGGTGCTTCAGGCTCAAGGGTCAGTAAGTCTTTCAGCTCCAGGCTCTCGCAATCTGAGGAGCATAGTAGATAGGGGGCCGAAAACTCATGCTCGGCGAAGTATCGTTCGAGTTGAAACCGATCGAGCTTCATTCAGCGCTTATCCCGCACTATATAATATCGAGTTGATTTGCCGGCGGTTCCGGCTGGTAACCAGATTGACATGTGTTTGTCCTTTGCTTCTGACACACTTTACCTGCTTGTAAAAACCATGACAACAACATCGCGGAACTGAATTCGGATGTGCTGTATTGATAGTGACTCGGCCGGGAGCGGTGCGTGTTAGGGAGTATTCGGGAGCGGTGCGATGCCAGGGCTTATGGGGTGTCCGTACCACGAACAAGCACGATTCGGTAGCGCGCTTTGTCCTCCTTCAGCTTTCGAATCGCTTCATTCACCGGAGCCATAGGCATTAGCTGAACCTCGGGCTCGATGCCATGATTCTGTGCAAATGAGAGCATCTCCCGCATGGTTGTCCGGCTGCCAATCAATGAACCGGTGATCGATAACTGGTTCACCACGAGCTCGAGTGGTTCAAACATCACCGGAACATCTGAGAACCCGACAACTACCAGCCTTCCTTTGGTTTTAAGGCAGTCAAGCAAGGATGTCCAGTCAGCCCTTCCGTGAGAAGTGTATAGCAGTAGATCGAAACTGCGCCAGATCTTTCGCAACTGGGAATCATCCCCTGCAAGAATGAAATCATCCGCGCCGAATTTGTAAGCTTCCTCCTTCTTCGCCGGTGAAGAGGATATTGCTGTCACCTGGCAACCAAGTGCATGTGCAAATTGGATAGCAAGATGCCCCAGGCCACCCACACCGATGATACCGACGTTCCGAGCGCCACTCGGCGCATATAATTTGAGTGGGGAAAACACGGAGATCCCAGCGCACATGAGCACCGCGGCATGTTCTGAGCGTGTAGCATCCGGAAGTCGATACGCGAACCGGCTGTCGACGACAACTGAGGAAGAGAAGCCGCCGTAAGGATTCCAAGTTGCACAGTTCTCGATATCTTGGCAAAGATGTTCCTCTCCCTGCAGGCACCATTCACATTTCATGCATGAGCGACCCTGCCAACCGACCCCGACTCTTTCCCCTTCCTTCAAATCGTCGACCTCCATTCCCACCGCTGAAACGTTTCCCACTATCTCATGACCAGGGACAAACGGGAAAGTGGTGATTCCGTAGTAGTCCTCAATCCCTTGGATATCAGTATAGCAGACCCCGCAGTGCGTTATGGAAATCTGGACATCGTGCTTCCCCAGATGTGGTAAAACATAGTTGAGGGGTTTCAGCGATTATCCCGGTTTACTTGCGGCATAACCTACGATCGATGAATTAGCCATCCGTTTCCCCTCCTTTCTTAGCATGTCTAAGATAACATGGAATAATGCTGTCTAACGAATCTGTAGAAAAATCTTCTTTCGAGGATTCATCTTTCCAGGCGGTTACTTTATCAACCATTAATTTATTCATCATCACTTTTTTCCATTTTATTCTTACTTATATCGTGGCATACCTCGCAATCTTTCCTATATTGTGCACACCAGGCAGAACAACTTCCACTGCGTATCCATTTTCTCTCTGCCGCGTAAAGTAAAATGGTCCATCCCCAACGTGTGCCTGATATTCACAAATACTGGCTCCACCGTGCCCATTCTCCTGCTATAGAAAAATCGGCCCCGCTCCGTATCAAATCGTTCCACCTTTTGTTGAACCGCACTCTTCTGCTTGTGCCGAATCCCGACATCAATATTCGTCACTTGTCTGGCTTTGGAAGTGGGACACCGCAGACACTGCTTTCGTAGCTCGCAAACACTGCAGTACTTCTCAAAACCCATGAAGGTTCTGCCTGTATATCCCTTTCTCTTGTCCCGCCAATTCGGACATCGGGATTTCATCGGTTTACCGGCAGGACAGATTAACGTTCTGTTCCGATCGAAATGAAAATCAGCGGCGGTGAAATATTTTCTCGCTTTCGAGGTGCCCTTGCGGTCGATGGTTTTCTTTTTGTATTCCTGGTGGCTGACAAATCTTGGCCCCCGCTACCGGAATCGAGGGTCCAACACATAGGCATCGATTCCACGATCTAAGAGATTTCTCACTGATTGTTCACTGTGAAATCCAACGTGCGCGGTGTGCACCACCTCGCGGTAGGTTTTTCCTTTCCCATCGACATCACTAAAGCTCTCCGCGATGGAATCCACCACCTTCTCGAGGTTCTTCGCTTCATGTCCATAGCAAAATGCTTGTACATCAAAGGCTACCTGGAACTTGTCATCCACCGTGGCAATCCCATTATACCCCTCGATCACCCCATGACTGCTGGGCATCTTCGCACTCTCGTTGTCTGTGGTATTGCTGTTGATCGGTTTTCCGCGGGTACCGGTCCTCTCTTCGTTTTCCTCCAACCATTCGCGAATCTTCTTCGCTTTCTTTTTCAGGTTCTTTACGGCCCGTTTCTCCTTATCCTTTTGATCCGGATCCTTTTTTCCCTTTATCCTCCTGTCGGTGCCGTCTGATGAGCAATTTCGCCGATTGCTCGATCTTCTCCGCCTTCCTGCGCAACTCCTCCTTGGTCCCGCTCCACTCCTTCGCACAGTTGGAAGAGATCTTACAGCCGTCCACCGCAAACATCTACTTTCCGATCAGTCCTTCTGTGTAACAGACAGCGAGAATGTCGCGGTACCTGGCCACTGGTTTCTCCCAGAAAGTATTTCCCGTATTCTACTTCAGATCCTAAAAAGACGGTGCTTTTTCTACAGCCTCAACGCGAAGCTGAGGACTCGCGCCGCAGCAGAGGAACATTAAGTAGGTTTCATATGATCGTTATCGATCCAGTTCGTAGCTCACGGTCAAATCCAGCGCAATGTTCTGCCGGCTATTTTATATCCCCACCTTTATTTGTCTGGATCCGCAAGCAGGGGCCCAATGAAATTCGATGTTTTTTACTAGTTGATTACCAGGGTCTTTTAGTAGTATATTTGTAGCATGAAAGTAAAGACTTCTGTAACACTATCACAGGAAATACTTGCTCTTATTGATCAGCATGTTGAAGGAGAGAACAATCGTTCTGCTTTTATTGAATTGGCAGTCAAGACGTATCTGGAACTGATGAAGCGCAACAAGCGTGATCAGAATGATCTGCAAATCATCAATCGGCTTTCGGAAAAACTCAATCGGGAGGCATTTGATGTTCTGCAATATCAAGCGGAGCTGCAAGCTTGAAGCGAGCGGATCTCTATCGAGTTCATAAGCCAGCGCGAGGCGACCCAAAGAGGTCCAGGGTTTTCGTCGTTGTGAGTCGGCAAGTGACAATAGAGTCAAAATTCTCAACTGTTATTTGTGCGCCGGTCTACACATCATATGATGGCTTGTCTACCCAGGTTGCTGTGGGGATTGCAGAGAGCCTAAAACACGATAGCTCCATACACTGCGATGAACTTGTAAGTATATCCAAGTCGCTACTAACTGACTATGTCGGGCGGCTGGGTCCGACGAAACTTCGTGAGTTTGACGATTCCCTTGCTATCGCGGTCGGACTGGAGTGATCATCAATTATGATAAACGATCGCTTTAGCGCACTTTTATTCTGAGAGAGGGTTTTCTTCGAATTCAAGCGATCATTTCCTTGGCGGCATAACGCGGAGCTTAGCAGTTTGGCGTTCCTGGCGCGCGTTCTTGCTTATGCAAGAACCGTGACATAGCCAAATCATCTCCAATTTCTTGTTATACATTGGATATTTCTGTTTTTTTAGCTTGTGGCACTTTTATATCTACCCACATTTCAATAATTCTCATCAGCGATTATTATGAATCATGTTTCATTATTTGGCTTTGGAGCAGGCCGTCCGAACCACCTTGGCGTATTGGCCATGTATCTCCTGTATTCATCTCCGAAAGTCTCCAGACAGATTTTCTCCTCTGCCAAAGCATTACGCATATGACTTATTCCCACTAGAAGTGATAAGCCAAGAAAGAAGTAAGATTTGGAAACAAACCCTGCTCCGATAAATAGAACTGCTGAAGAAATATATACAGGGTGCCGAGAAAATCGAAATGGCCCGTTAGAGAATACTTTTCCTCCTCTGGACGTAGCGATGGCTATCCACGCTGCTGAATAGAATGCAAATCCAATGATGTAAATAATAAAACCGGTTATAGCGTATGATGTATCAAGGTGAGCCGGTACTACAATGGCATAAAGAAAATAGATCAGCATGATAATCTTTGAAACGATAAAAAGGTTACGCTCCCGTGAACTTCGTAAACTGGAAAAGCGGGACGATGTAGGGTAGAAAACGTGTTTATGGAAGATTATTGTGAGAAGGATGGGCAGTGCGTAGAGAACCATCAGAAGCCAGAGGTTGAAAAATCCGAAAGAGTGAACAGCGAAAATGTTCATTTCTTATCACCTATAATCTGAGATTGCTGGCAGTCAGATTATTGGTTATTTCTACCACCTAAAGTAATTTTCAGGCAGCTTTATATTCTTTTTGCACATCTATCTTTATGTATAACGCGGAGCTTAGCAGTTTGTCGGCCGAGCCACCAGCGAGGTATTGACGCGATGATTGCTGGAGCTGTACTACATTCAATCATCGTGACAATAGCCAAATCTGCTGCAGCGTTATGTTAAACCGTCCTTTATTCTAAGTAAATCCAAGTTGAATTAATACGACCTTTTCGACTTGTTCCATATCCACAGTAGAAAGCGTCGCAAGTCTGGCCGACAACCGAGATTTACTAACCGTTGTAAGCTGATCTGCCATTGCTTTTCGTCGGTCACCTTTGATAGAGACATACGCTTCGCTTGGATAAAGACGCTCGATATTCGAAGTCAACGGAACGACTTGCACACGATTAAGGAACTGATTGGAGGCATCATTACTGAGTATCACTGCTGGCCGCCTCTTTTTGATCTCCCCACCGATCGGTGGTTCGAAGTTTACCCACCACACCTCAGCGCGTTTCATTTGCAACGTCCGTTACCGTAGCTTCTACCCATTCGAATGCTTCTGCTTCACGAGCCTCATCTTCAGCCATTTCCCGGTATCCGGATTCAAGGTCTTTCTGAATTACGTGGGGGCTGACAAGAGATTCGATAAACTGGCTGATTTTACGTCTGCCAATTACACGGTGAAGTCCAGTATAGATCTTCTCATCGACAGTGATTGTCAATTTCTTTTTCATACGTGTAGTATACGTATAAAAGCGTTTTCATGTCAAGCGTCCTAACGATGAGGTCAGTAGCATCCTCGCAGGCCGATAGGCCGAGAAGCTGTCTACTGCACCGACGTGATACTCATTTAAGGCCTCCCCCCGGGAGGTGCGGTATAATTACCGCAATCAAAAACCCACCCGCAAGGAGGAAGCCTTATGAGATTCTACTCGCATCAACATCAATTCTACTGCGGCATCGACCTGCACGCAAGATCTATGTTCCTCTGCATTCAGGACCAGTCCGGTGAAGTACTCTTGCACAGGAACTACCGCGCTGTTTTCTGCAAGATAGAATTCCCCAAAATTGCAAAGAGGAATTCCCCACTTTTGCAAGGGTGAATTCCCCAGAATTGCAAAAGCCATTGTAAGGCCTTGAGTGGATCGCCTACTCTTCGTGAAGCACAACCAACACGAAGGGAGGCACCCAGGAGGATGCTTACAATGGCCAAGGTACATGATATCCGGAAGGCCTTTTTTGAGGAAGGCCACAGTTTCCTTCGAAAACACCTTCGATGGGGGCGATTTCAAGACGCACGTTTCCATCGTCAACAACAATGTCATCGACCGGTACGCCTGTCGCATTCTGTTCCGGGACCTCCATCGCGGCATAGAGTGTGTTGTCCGGATTCTTGGTGATCGTGAAAACAACTCGCAACTCGGTCCCGGAGAACCTTAAAATCCCCTGCCAGATGCCTTCAATCTCTCCTCTGGGGAGGGCATGGGCTGGAACAGGATTGAAGAGAACCACTCCCGCCGTGATGACCAATGCACAAGACAGAATGAGAGTCGAAATTGTTTTCTCACGGTTTTTTATCGATTTACCTGTCATCCTTCCAATCATTTTCTTACCCTCCTTTGTTCTCATGGTTCGAATAGGAAGCCGTGACGCATGACCTCTGGTTGCATCGGACGTGTCCGAGTCTTTGTGTTCGCGCATATGGCGGCTCCGTTTATACTATGCACGGCGAAACGAAAAGTTACATGGAATTGGGGAATCGTGGAAAAGGTGTGTTTATAGAAGCAACAACGTGACTTGGCGGCACACGCACCCTATCCTCGGTTCATGCATCGCCCTCATCTAACGATCGCTATGGCGAAGAGAAAAAGAATGCAAATATGGTAATCACCAGCGCAACGGAGATCAATCCCGCCAGGATTAGCGTCCGCAGGGTGATTAACCGCTTGGCCTTCCGGTAGTCTCTCAACTTGTTATCCTGGGAAAGCGGCACAGGAATATCACTCGACAGTTCTATTCTTGCCGAATGCTTCACGACATTGGCGAGTTCCGGATCGGCCTCAAGGTATTTCTCAACTATGGCGCGCGTATCTGCGCTCACTTCGTCAGCCAGATACAACGGCAATAAATCGAGAACAACATTTCGTGTAATTTCCATAATCAACAAACCTCCTAATCGCGAAAAATGGCGATCAATTTTTTTCGAACGCGGTGCACCTTAACTTTGGCCGCAGACAGGGAGAGTTCCAGGACCCGCGCAATTTCATCGTAGGGCAGATCATGCTGGACGCGCAAAACGAAAGCCGAGCGGTCAATCTCGGGCAGCGTCTGAAGGACGCGTTGTACTTCGAGTAATTCGAGTTGAGATTCAACCAGCTTGTCGGGCTCAGGAGTGGAATCAGGATAGATATCCTCAAGTACCACTTGCTGCCTTTGCTTTCTCCGCTGTTCCAGATACAGGTTGCGGGCAATGGCGAAGAGATACGCCTTCAGGGTTTCGGTACGAATCTTTGTTATATGCGCCCAAGCACGTATAAACGTCTCAGAGGTAATATCCTCCGCATCGCAGCAGTTTCCCGTGAGCCAAAGCGCAAATCGGTAAACATCGCTGAAATAGCAATCGTACAAGTTTTGGAATTCAAGCATAGGTTTTCTCTGACTATAATATGTAAAACGAGGCTAAAAGTTACAATGAATTGGTTGTTGGTCAAAAAGCTCACTATGATGTCCATCTGAAATGGGCCTTTAGTGAGGCTGCCTGCTTGTTTCTTAGGCGCAATGAACAGGCTAAGCTCTATCACCAGAGATTGGTCAGCAGATACGGAAAGGCCAAGGCGCTGTCGATCATCGCCCAAAAGCTCGGGCGTACCGTCTATACCATGCTGAAAAGGAGGACGCCATATGATGACAGGCGGTTCTTTGAAACAATAACATGAGACGGGACAGGATACATGAGTCCCTTTACCTAACTGGAACACCCCAGGGCGATGCTCTCTTGCGGTGCTCACTCACTTGCAGCGATTCGGACTGCCTTCACGACACCGTAGCACTGAAGCTCCCTGAGTCCCTCCGGTTTGATTGGACCTGCATCCTGGTCCCTTTCTCTTCGATGAGCCCATCGTGATTCTCTTTTCCTCGGTCTGCCCCGCGTCGATCCGCCGGAATAACTGAGCCTGTAAGATTCTCGAACAGAGCTCCTCTTTTGATTCGGACGGCAGTCGGGTACTGAATATGTTCTAGGGCACCTGGAGCGACCCTCAATACGTGTTTGGTGCAGACGGCGTTATCGCATCAGAATCTTCGAACCCAAGTCCAATTGGGGAAATGGAAGAACGATTGTCCATCCTGTCTAGCGGCAATGAAACAGTTTGTCAGGGATACTTTTGTCTATTGACTCGGAGAAGCCTTATTCGTGTTTGGCATCCAGCTCGTTGTTTGCTGGGGACTCATCTCGAAA
>Ga0114922_10006066_pt1 | contig 11106 bp, 10 predicted proteins | sample AartaG_FD_100975 | JGI IMG/M metagenome (GOLD analysis project Ga0114922, IMG submission 100975) | Deep subsurface microbial communities from Aarhus Bay to uncover new lineages of life (NeLLi) - Aarhus_00045 metaG | ecosystem: Environmental > Aquatic > Marine > Oceanic > Sediment | place...
GACTCAATTCCCTCGGCAAAAAATCTCAGCTTGTTTACGATAGTCTCGACAAAAACATACTTTCACTTGCGAGCGGGCAGGACGGCTATATTTATGCGGGAAGTGACAGCCGAGGACTTGTATATAAGATAAACCCGCGAACCAAAAAAGCAACGGTTTTATATGACAGCGACCAGCCGGAAATTGCCGCCCTATTATTTATGGGGCCGGAAGATACTCCGGATACACTCAGTGGTCTATATGCAGCGGCGACATCAGCCAAGATTGTTCAGGCCCAAACGCAATTTGCCGCCCAACAACCTTCCACCGGTCGGCCTGAGACCAAAACGGAAAAAGGCAAAAGCTCCAGCAAGAACGATGGCGGACGTAAACTTAAAATTGCAAATACACAAAAGCCAAGCACTGGTAAACCCGGCCAGGGACCGCCGCCGGCCCGCAAACCAGCAAAACCGGGCAAAGCCAGTCAAATATACAAGGTGACTAAAGACGGTTTTGTGAACAATATATTCAGCGAGGCTGTTGTTTTCTTCTGCCTGTCAGAAGAGGATGGAAAGGGCACCGGTCAAGGCGGGAACCCAAAGCTGCTTGCCGGAACCGGAAACAGCGCCCAGCTTTTTAGCATTGACCCTATCGCCGAGCAGGAAGCAGTTATATATGAAGATGAGCAGGCGTCACAAGTAACGGCGATAGCCGTGGCTGGTGATGATGTGTATCTCGGAACAGCAAATCCTGCGAAATTAATAAAGTTAGGGTCCGGCTTCGCTTCGGAGGGAACTTATACTTCTGACCTTATCGATGCCGGTCAGCCGGCAAAGTGGGGTAAGCTGCAACTCGAAGCAGATATTCCTCAAGGATGCAAAGTACAGGTGGCTTGCCGCAGCGGAAACGTCAAGGATGTAAACGACCCGACTTTTTCAGAATGGACTGAGCTGTTGGAAGTTACCGAGCCGATACAACTTAACTGTCCTTTAGGGCGGTTCTGTCAATATAAACTTGTGCTGCAAAGCGAAGACGGTGATAAAAGCCCCCTTATAAGGGAGATTGCCGTTGCCAGCACTGTGCCGAATCTGGCGCCGAAGGTCGAATCAGTAACTGTTGGTCGAGTTTCGACGGCCAGCAAGAAGGGATTTTTCAAAATCAGCTACAAGACCAAAGACGACAACGGCGATAAGCTGATTTACAAAATAGATTTCCGGAAACTCGCCAGAACAAACTGGATTGAGCTGAAAGACGAACTTGAAGCCGCCAGCTTCGAGTGGGACGCAAAGACCGTTGAAGACGGTCGATATGAGGTCAGAGTAACCACAAGCGATGAGAGAAGTAATACCTCTTCAACGAAATTGACAGGCAGCAGGATAAGCGAACCGGTAGTAGTTGATAACACCGGGCCGGTTGTTAAGAACATAACGACATCGGCCCTTAAAAACAACGGACAGTACAGGGTTTTCGAGATTAAGGTTCAGGACGAACTCAGTGCGATTGGGAAACTGGAATATACAATAGACAGCAACGCTGACTGGATAGGTACTGTGCCGGACGATTTGGTTTACGATACTACGGATGAGAATTTCACCATCAAAATAGATGTAAAAGAAGACTTGCCCAAAGGCGACCACGTACTGACAATTAAAGTCAGCGATGCAGTCGGCAATACAACGTATAAGACTTTCGAGGTCAATGTTGGTGAGTAGTAAGTGGTGAGTAGTGAGTAGTCAATTAACCACTCACCAATTAACCACTCACCAATCGCACAGGTGACGAATTGTGCGATATATCGAATTTGAAAAAATTGTCAAGACGGTCGAATCACTTTGCATATCAGCCGGCTACGAGCTGCCTGAGGATGTTTTAGCTGCTCTTGAAGAAGCGGCACGGAAAGAATCCAACCCCGGGGCTGTAAAAATACTGGAACAGCTCATCGAAAATGCCCGCATAGCAGCAGACGAAAAGATACCTTTATGCCAGGATACGGGACTTGCGGTGGTCTTTGTGGAGCAGGGTTCCGAAGTGGCGGTTAACTCCCCTACCGATGATACCCAGGCGACGTTGTTCGATGCAATCAACGCGGGTGTCGCGGCAGGCTTCCAAAAAGGTTATCTGCGAAAAAGCGTTGTAGCCGACCCTCTAAGAAGAAAAGACCCAGGACACAAGACTCAAGACTCAAGACTAAAGACAAAGGATTCCGGTCTGTGGTCTGGTGTCTGTGGTCTTGAGTCTTATAATACACCTGCTATAATCCATCACACGATTGTGCCGGGCGAGAAGTTAAAGCTGACCGTTATGACCAAAGGCGGCGGGTGTGAGAATAAGAGCCAATTCAGGATGTTCAAACCCACGGCAGAGAAAAAAGAAATAATTGATTGGATTGTTGATGTTGTCAGCTCTGCCGGTGCCGATGCCTGTCCGCCATTTGTGGTGGGGATTGGGATTGGGGGCGATTTTGAACTAAGCTGTCTGCTGAGCAAAAGGGCCCTGTGCCGGAATCTGGACCGGAAAAACAGTGATGAATTTTATGCTGAGCTTGAAGTGGATCTGCTTTCGAGAATCAATGCGCTTGGCTTAGGCCCACATGGGCTTGGCGGTGATACAACCGCTTTGACTGTTCTTATCGAAACTGCTGCGTGCCATATTGCGTCGCTTCCGGTGGCGGTGAACATTGAATGCCACAGCCACAGGCACAAAACAGAGATTATCTAAGTCGTCGGTCGGTGTCGGGCCCAACGGCGAAAGTTACACTATTATTGAAACGGCTGTTTGTTTGGCCAGCCGTGTTTCTCGAATCTGCCAAACTCCTTTCCCAAGTTTTCACCATCAGGGCCCAGGGCCGATCGCACTTCTTCGACATGGGCGTCCACAAAAACCGCATTGATTGTGCCGCTGTCGAGGTCTGCGCTCGATGCGCTATGGAAGGTACCGAACCAATCGCGACCATCAGGACACAAGGCATTGTCGTTGAGTACATTGGAATTGCCCGGCCTCGTCCACATATTCTCGGCAGCGAAGAAAAATACCTCCGATTTACTTCTCGTTATCTCGGAACGTTTATAAACCCCGCCGCGTCCTTTGGAGTCTGTTGCGGAAGAGCCGCCGGGGTCCCCTCTCTTCGACCCTAACCAGGAGTTCATGCTGTAACTGTATTGAGGAATAACCGGTATGGAAGGGTCGTGGCTGGGATGCCTTGTGCCCTCGGACTTGGCAAGAATTTTGAACGATGGGCAGAGATTGACTTTCTTTTCTTTCAGATAGGGCCAAAGAGGGCCGTCGGGCGGATATCTCGGGTCGTGCCATCGACAGTAACGCGGGTACCCGCTCACAGGATGCTCGTTCGCGACGAGCGAGGTCCATGAATAAGGATAGCGGTCATCATTGTCGTCCAAATACATGTGTTGTACTATACCGTATTGACGCAGGTTGGCCCTGCAAGTCATTTCCCTTGCCTGTTCCTTAACTCGCTGCAGTGCCGGCATCAAGATGGCCATCAAGACCGCGATGATGGCGATGACGACCAACAGCTCTATTAACGTAAATCCTCTTCGTTTGCTCATAATGGTACTCCTTTCATATTTGTAAATAGCAAATGGCCGAATAACCAATTACCGATTTCAATAGTCTTTAAATTTTGCCAACCAGCCTGTGCCATAATTTTTCCAGTCGGCAGGTGTAACACCGCCGGCGGTAGTCCAGGGATTAACCGTGTTGAACACACGAGACCATTTAAATGTCCACAACTCTTTGAGTCCTACTTTTCTGACAGAATAATCCAGAAAAGCCCCGCTTATGAATCCCTCGTGACGGTTGAGGCAGAAACGGTTTATTGAATCCGTATCGCCGCTCCTTCTATGGCCATCATATTCGGGAGGCATATCAGTATCATCTATCCAGCCGCACCAGGCCCAGCAATCCAGGAACAGTGGTATATTAGCGACGCCGCTGACATTAGGAGTTCTCCAGAATCTTTCGGGCGGTTTTCCATAAACTGAACCGACGGGTACATAAAGGTAGCCGTTCATGCCATAGCTGCCATAATAACCTGGTGTTCGCCCGGCTGTAGCATAGAGTTTCCCCCAGGCTACAAAGGGTCCGCCCCAGATATTTGCGCCGACTTCACCGGTTGGATTTGCCAGTTTTGTAGCTGATGGACAGCAGCGTATGTCTTCGGTGGTGATGTAGTAATCCCGCATTGAGTCCATCCAGCGTCCGTAAGCGTTACTGCTGCCCCTGCGCTCGGGGAAATAGCCGTTGTTGTCGTCCGTGTACATCGCAAAGAGAATGCCCCATTGTTTGATGTTGACCTGACACACAACCCCCCTTGCCTGTTTCCTTACCCGCTGCAGTGCCGGCATCAATATCGCCATCAACAACGCAATGATGGCAATTACCACCAGAAGCTCTATTAGTGTGAATCCTTTTTGTATGCGCATAACTGAATTTCCTTCTTGTCCTCCAAAGAATCAATTATCACAAGAAACACGCCTGTGGCCGTGACTGCTATGTGTAAATCCTAATGTTTCGCCGCCTTACCCCACATAGCCACCGCGGCCCAGTGAAGATCCTCATTGCCCGGCTGGTTCGAAGAGCCGGCCGTCGGTGGTACCCGCTTGCCAAACTCTATTGTACGCGGGTCTGTCCATTTGTGATATTCACTGTGCCCGTCTGCAAAAGAAAAATTCGTGCCGTCACCGTGTCGAATCGGCGGCGGGTCCCACCAGGTTTCCTGCGTAACCTGAACCGTCCAACCACCAAGAGCAGACGGTGTTGTACCGCCATCATCAAGAAAGACTATCCTGTACGCAGGGTTGGGAATGTCCATTCTTTTCTTGATCATCTCCGCATTCATACCGGGCCAGTCCTTGCAATTCATAGAATCAGATACAGAGTACGTCCGTAAGATTTCTTCCTGCGAGCCTGAGCGAACGATCTTTGAGACGGTTAGACACTTGTAAAGTTTCAAGCTCTTGACGTAAGGCCACAAGGCCCCGTTCAGGATAGCGTCTCTTTTCTGAACTACAGTCATACCAGACTCCCAATCTCTGAGCACCCAGGGAGTCTCGTTATAATGTGACCTGTTAAAGGGAAGAGACGGGTTGTTATACATGCTGGTGTACTCCCCTGTATCGCCGCAAACGAGCTTGTCATCGTTATCATCGGCATACATAATCCACGCAAGAGTCAACTGCTTGAGATTGCTCAGGCAGGTTGAACGTTTGCCCTGTTCCCTGGCCCGATTTAAAGCCGGCATCAAAATGGCCATCAATACCGCAATAATAGCGATTACCACTAAAAGTTCGATTAGTGTGAATCCCATTTTCCTGCGCATAACGATACCCTTCTTGTACCGTACCCCAAAAATAGGTTTTTTAAAACATCAGTCAGTGAGAAAGGCCAGCCCAAAGGATCGGCCTCTTCTACACGATAGTCCTTTTCAGTAGTCTTGAAAACGTCTCATCCATTGCGGCCAGTCGCTTGCGGTAACCCCTCCGGCCTTCGTCCAGGGACCGTTGACGTTGAAACTTCGATGCCATTTCAGCTTCCAGAGTTCCTTCAGCCCCACTCTGCGGACCGACCAATCCAGAAAGGAACTGTTCGTGAATCCGCGGTGGCGGTTGATGCAAACGCGCGCCATATTGTACTGCGCGCCCGGGGTCCAGAAATCATACTCATTCATTGCGGGCGCATGGCTTGCCTGCGGCCAGAAGTCGAAGCGAAGGGCGTCCAAGAAAACCGGCACTTTGCTCGCGTTGGGCACATTGTACATGTCCCGATAGCCTTCCGAGGAAGGCAGCCCTCCCTCGAAGGAGCCCGTTTTCGGAATGCTCAGCATATAACTGTTGAGACCGTAGCTGCCCGCGAAGCCGTTACGGTTCATTGTATAGGTCTTGCCCTTGTAGGTCCTGGAAGCCGGCGACTTGTAGATGCCCCAGGAATCAAAGATATGCAGCGACTGCTTTCTGACACCGTTCTCGTCCCATATCGGGCTTTGGGCCGTTGGGCAGAACCACGTCTTGTTGCTCTTCCAATCCTGTTGCTTATGCTCGAGTTGGTGGAGGAACCAGTACCCTAGATCATTGGTGCCTGAGTAGAACTTGCCGTCATTGTCGTTAATGTAGTTGTTGAAAACAAAATTCCACTGGCGGAGGTTGGCGGCGCAGCCGATCTGTCTGGCCTGATCCTTGACCCTAGACAGGGCCGGCATGAGGATGGCCATCAGAAGCGCAATGATAGCTATCACCACCAAAAGCTCGATTAGGGTAAATCCTACTCTGCGAAGTACATCCGTTCTCCGTAGCAGAACTACTGCGAAGGATGAATCGCTACGTAGCACGAGTCCTCTTTGTTTGCTCATAACGACACCCCTCAACTTTCTACTAATGTTCTCCTTACTATTCTGTACGATGCGTAAGAGCAGCCTACTGTTCCACAGGTTGAGCATTTTTGCGCTATTTTAGCCCGATATTACCGGGCACTTTATTATACCTCAAATCTGCATTTCTTGCAAGAGTAAAGTTTGATTGAATATATAAAATATGAAGTAATCCATCTTTGAGTCAGGTATCTGCAAGGGTGCCACGGCACAAGTTTGCGATGGCGATGTAGTCTTCGGCGCCGAGTTGTTCGGGACGTTGTGTCGGGTTGATAGAACATCGCTCGAAGATTCCGGGCCAATTTATACCCTCGGTATTGTCAATTTTTGCGAGTTTGCCGCGAGCCAATTTGCTGCAGGCCATAAGGGTCTTACGGCGATGACCCATAAAAAGATGTACGGTCTGACTGAAGAACTCCATATTCTCAATACGCTTTAACTTTGCCTGGTCGTGGACAAAGCTGACCATTGCCGAATCAACCTGCGGCTGAGGCCAAAAGACCGTCGGCTTCAAAACCCTTATTGTTTTTACATCGCCGGCAGCACTCAGGAAGATACTCAGGGCGCCGTAATCACTGGAAGCCGGGACGGCTGTCATTCGGTCGGCAACTTCCTTTTGGACGGTAACGTACATAGCGTCTGCAACCCTCGGACCTGTAACCAGATTCAGCATTGTCGGAGAGGCGGCGTTGTACGGCAGATTTGCCACTAACAGGATTCGGCCATGATATTTTTTACGAGCCGACTCCAGTGCGTTTGTAACAGTATGGCTGAGGGTGTTTTTGTTCTCAAGAATATCAGTGTTGATAAGCTCGATGTTTTCTGCGTTCGCGAGCCGGCTTTTTGCAATTTCGGCCAGGGTCCGGTCAAGCTCAACAGCAATGACCATACCGGCTTTTTCGATTAGGGCCTCAGTTAAAGAACCTGTGCCGCAGCCGACCTCGAGCACAATATCGTTATTGTTGATATTCGCCGAATCGACCAGCAGTCGCATCAGATTCAGGTCGATGAGAAAGTGCTGGCCGAGCCGTTTGTTCGGACGGACGCCTGCCGAGACAAGCAACCGCTGGATTTGCCTTTTTGTCTGCATCAGAATTTAGAATGTAGAATTTAGAATTGTACATGTTCGGATTTACTCAGAAGCTCGAGACTTTTTTACGATAGTCGTAAGGATTGCGATCAGTTCGTTTGACTCTTTGGTCAATTCGCTTAACCTCTCGGCGGACACAACTTTATTTTCTTTGAAGAGTCGAAGCCAATAATGTGTCTCTCGATCTTCTTTAAGAGCGATATTGCATTTCGAGACAAAATCAGCTTTGCTTTGTCCCGCCATTGCCTCTTCTAAATTTGCCCCAATCGATGTTCCTGAACGTAGAACCTGCCTACCCAAAACCTCTCCAACACCCTTTTGCTTAGCTAAAAACTGATACAGTTTAATGATTCGACAGGCAAATGAAAAAGCTCTTTTCTGGATATCCCTCTCTTTGGCTTTGCCCTCATTATCGTTCATTGCCTACTTTCGTTTCTAAATTCTCAATTCTCAATTCTGAATTCTTTTTCGTTTTGGCCATTTGTATTGCGGTGCTTATGGCCGATTTCAAACCGGCTGGGTTGGCAATGTTTCGGCCTGCGATGTCGAAAGCTGTTCCGTGGGCAGGTGATGTTCTTATAATCGGTATTCCGATGGTTACATTAACCGCATGCTCGAAATCGAGCAGCTTTACAGGTATCATGCCCTGGTCGTGATACATTGCGACGACGCCGTCGAATTCACCGTGGACTGCCCGCAAAAAGAGGGTGTCGGCCGGAAACGGCCCGAGACAGTTTATGCCCTGGTGTTGTGCTAATGAAATAGCAGGCGATATTATGCGCCGTTCTTCATCGCCGAATTGGCCGCCCTCGCTGGCGTGTGGGTTTAACGCGGCAACGCCGATCTTGGGGTTGTCAATGTGGAAGTATTCTTTCAATGCCGTATCTAATAAATCTATCGGCTCGAAGACACAGCCGATGGTAAACTTGTTCCTGACTTCAAACAGTGCTTCGTGAATTGTTGCCAGCGCCAGTTTTAGCGGGCCGGCGATAAACATCATCACCTTTCGTTTGGATTTGCAGCGAGCGGCTAACATTTCGGTGTGGCCGGGCCATTCAGCGCCGGCCAGCTTCCAGCTTGTCTTGCTGATGGGCGCGGTTACTACGGCATCTATAATACCTTCTCGCGCGGCGTCGATAGCATCAAGGCTAAACCTTATGGATGCCTCACCGGCTACATTGCTGGGTCCTTTAACCCAGGATGGAACAGAATACTCATCGTAGTCGGCTACAACGACTTTATACGGGTACTCGCGACTGATTTTTTCGTGCTGATGCCGGCCCCAGAATGGCTCAATCTCAGCGGCGTCGGCGGCGTAGCAAAGCTGTTCGTTCATACCGAAGATAACGAATTTCGCAGCCCGCCGAATATTCGCATCAGCTAAGGCTTTAACGATAATCTCCGGCCCGATACCGGCGGCATCGCCCATCGTTATGCCGATGACCATCTGTTCAGCTATCGAATTATTGCCGTTAGTTTTCATAATAACGTTCAGCGTGCAGTGCAGAGCTTGTGCTGTTTGCCATGTGCCGCTTAAAAACCTAATTCTTTTAGTTTTTCGGCTGTTAGCGATTGGGTCTGTGGTAAAATCTTCTCAAGCTGGGTTTTTATCGTCTTTACAATTATATCAGTTTCGATATTTACTTCATCACTAATTTTTGCACCGCTTAGGGTAGTTTTTTTCAGCGTTTCCGGTATTATAGAAACGCTAAAGCCGTTCCGGTCCATACCGGCTATCGTCAAAGAAATTCCGTCCACGGCGACCGAGCCCTTAGCTACCATCGCATCGAGCAGCTCGGCCCCGGCAGCAAACTTCATATCGGCAAATTGGCCTCGTTTGTCGATTGCTTTTATTGTTGCCGTACCGTCGATATGGCCCTGGACGAAATGTCCGCCAAATCGGTCCGCGGCTCTGATAGCACGTTCGACGTTGACCTGCGATGAGGGCTTTAATTTGCCCAGAGTTGACCTTGCCAATGTTTCGCCGCTGAGCTCGAAAGTCGCAAGGCCGCCTTCGAGCCTAGCAATAGTCAGACAAGCCCCATTTATAGCTATACTATCGCCGATTCTGCCGTCGCCGGCCAGTCCGCCTAAATCTATGCTCAGCAGCATTGTGTTTTCGCTTCGGCGAACCGACTTTACTGTGCAAACTGCCTCTATAAGCCCTGTGAACATTTGTGATTAACCGTTTACTCCGCTACAAGCGGATATTTGATTATTTTCTATTGAAAAAATAAGACTTTAGATTAAAATCAATTATAAATAATCAGCAGTCAACAATCAATTGTCAATTGGAAAAGGGGTGGGGCAATTATGAATACATTTTGGCTGAAAATAGCAGGGGTTGCCGTTCTTGTAGTGGGTGTTATTATCCTGATTACTGTTTTTACGTCCGGCACTGATTCGGAACCTAAAGAGCCTCAAAAGACCGTTTATGACCAGTGGGAAGAGGACGACAAGAGATTACGTGCCGAGCCGCAGTATAAAGAGCCGCCGGCCACAGCCCCTTCGGTGCAACAGACCACGCCAGTTGCGCCGCCTAAGCCCGAATTTAAGAAGCTCAATGAGATAGAAGAGATTCAGGCACAGAGACTCTTCGAGGCGGCTATAACCGAAAGAAAGATGGGTCGGCTGCCGGGTATAAGGTTAGGGTACAAGAAGATGGTTGACCACTGCCGGGAGATAATCCGGAGGTGGCCGGACAGCGAATACGCTTTCAATGCCAAAAGGATGCTCGCCGACATACCGGAGCGCTACCACAAAATGTACAATATAACCAAAGAAGAAATTGACCTTGGGAATTTGAAATAAGGATAAAGCAAAATGATTCGTGGAGGAATGTATAAATGAACGGCGCTGCATCGGTTGCCAATATGCCTGTGATTTCGATAACCGCTGATTGTCTGCCGGAAGCTTGGGAGAAAGCTGTCTTGGCAGTTTGGGATAAGGGCTTTGAGGTCAAGACTCAGTACGATAAGCCCCAAGACCCGCCGAGCAAAGATGCAACCGTTATGGTTACCGTTACCGAGCCGTTCAGCGAACCGAGGATTCACAAAAACTTCCCGGGTGGGCCTGAGGAGCTTGAGTCGTATCGGCAGGAAGTGGTCAACGGCATCCACGACCATTGGATTGACCCTGCTGCGGGTAAGTGGACTTATACATATCACGAACGATTGTTTTCATATTGTCCGGTGGAAGATATACGAAACGCTGATTCGCCGAAGCCGTTCAGGAAAGTAAATCAGATTCAATACATTATCGATTATCTCTCGCGGGCCGGGCACAGCCGCAGGGCTCAGGCGATAACCTGGATGCCGACGGCAGACCCGGTAACAGATGACCCGCCCTGCCTTCAGAGGATATGGTGCCGGTTAGTAGCAAACCAGGTGGGCCGGCTTTCGCTCAATATGAATACCCACTGGCGCAGCAGAGACCTCTACAAAGCATGGTTTATGAACGTCTATGCACTCACTGACCTTCAGAAAATAATCGCTGAGGGGATAGCACAAAACAGAGGCGAGCCGGTAAAGGTGGGCAGGTATGTTGATATAAGTGATTCGCTGCACATTTACGGCAGTTATTTTGATGAGGTTGCCCCGGAGATAGAAAAGATGCGGCAAAGCTCATTTCACGAGCGGGCCTGGGAAAGCACTCA
>Ga0114922_10006067_pt1 | contig 11106 bp, 15 predicted proteins | sample AartaG_FD_100975 | JGI IMG/M metagenome (GOLD analysis project Ga0114922, IMG submission 100975) | Deep subsurface microbial communities from Aarhus Bay to uncover new lineages of life (NeLLi) - Aarhus_00045 metaG | ecosystem: Environmental > Aquatic > Marine > Oceanic > Sediment | place...
GACCTCCTCGGTCATTACCATTCCCTGTGGGTTGTCGGCCGTCGCGGCAGCCATCACCGCTGGACTCGCGCCGTGCTCGGTCATGAACTCCTGTAGCGTCATGTCCAGTCCGTCACGCGACTCCATGCCCAATCGCTCGCGTCCTTCGTTCAGTGTCATGAGGTTAATCTTGATCTGCTCCGCAACGACCTTGGTGTCCATCATCTCGTCCGAGAGGTCCATGTCCTCGAGAGTGATCTTCCAAGACGGCTTCTGTGCCGCGTCCATCGTCCCCTTCGCCCTCGGATACTCCACGCCGAGAAAACGGTTCAGTCGGTCAGCCAACACGGACTGTCCGGGAGCGATCACGCCGTTCTTGTAGGCAAAGATGATGTCCGCCGTGACACTGCCACCCAGGCTACCGCGCGTTACAAAGCCCAATCGGTCAGGCGGCATGCGGTGCGCGATGAGAATGTTGCGGTCGGTCAGCTCCAACAACCGCGTGAAGTGCAAGTCGTTCTGCGGAAGCGCCATGCTCTTGATAACCACGTCGACCTGGTCACCTCCCAGTGCCAGCAGCAGGTTACGATGAGGATCTGTTCCTGCGCCGTGCTGTGTCTTAAGCTCCTCCTCTAGGTCTCCCAGCAGGGCATCGACCTTCTCCTCGTTCACGCCGCTGATCACGATCATGTGACGCGGCTCTCGGGCATTGCTGAAGAACTTAATGTTGAAGTCCCGGGCCGCAATGGCCAGCGTGATGTGTCCGAGCGCGGCAATGTAGGCCGGAATGCCGTACCACGTGCTTCGACGAGATGGCTTGCGGAACACGAGGAACTCATTGGCCAGCTTATCGTGACCCACGCTCTCCCAGGCCTGTCGACCGTCACTCGCTAGGATCTGTTCCGGCATGGCGTTCCAACGCTTGAACCACACGACCTTGCCGTGGCGCATCTGCACGTAGCGCTTGTTGTCCTGGTGGGCGCGTACGGTGTGCGCCGGTACGTGCCACATCTTCTTGATGATGCCGCTCGGATCGCGGCCAAGCTCTAGTACACCCCAGCCGACCGTCTCGTAATCGAGCCACATGGCATTGAGGATCTCGATGAGGGTCGCCTCGGCAGCCAGTCCGTCCAGCCACTCTAGGATCGCGTCCCTGACCTCATCGTTGGCGTCGTCCTCGGTCGGCTCGAGCTGGATACCCGAAGCAATGACGTCCATCGCCTTCTGCTCGAGCGCCGCCGCGTGCACCGGGTGTGACTCCGCCAGCAACACGAGCTGTTCCATCGAGTAGGGCGGCTTGCGCACCAGTGTGCCGTAGGCTGACACGCCCGCGAACGGGTCCTCGGTCAGCTGCTTGGACCGCACCTCGTCGTCCGGCCACGTAGCAGCCTTCCCGGTCGGACCAAACCAGATCGCCTTGGCCAGCTTCGTCCGGCCCTCTTCCTCGCCTCGCTTCACCATCGTTACCACTCCAGTCTCGCGCTTGCCTTGATGTTGTACATCGCCTTAATGTTCCAGGCCATGATCGCGGCGTCACCCCGGATGACCGGATTGGTGAAACTCGTCTCGCCCTGCTTGACCGCAACGTAGGTTGACATCGGGCGAAACTCAATCACGCCGGCCGGCCCGTCCACATCAATGTCGATGTAGATGTACAAATGTCGCGGCCCGCTTCGTCGCCATCTCACTTCCCATTGTATCACACGGATCGCCGAGTGGGAAGATCGACGGTTAACCCGCCGCGCAGCACGCGCAACCTCCTGCCTAACCAACCCCGCAGTCTCATAGACGGCGCCCGTACCCCGGCGCAACCCCAGCACCACCTCACGGCGGGTGCGGCCGTCCTGGGTCGTCATCCAACGCCCCCGTCGGCTCTTGCTCAAAATGTCACTCCAGTTTTACTTTACCCGCAAAGTGATACTTAAAGAGCCGAAAGTTACACTTGCAGATCCGTGAAATCCGGGCCACACTTGCACTTCCGAGGCGCCCGGCCCGCACTTTGCATTCCGTGAGCGCCCGACCGAGACTTGCACTTCGCTCATGGCGCACGTCACTTTGCACTTCGCTCATCATTTCTCAAGACTTGCATTCCGTGCGACACAGCACGAGACTCTCATTCCGTGACGGCCTGGCTGAGACTCTCACTTCGCTCAGCATTATGGCGCCCGGTCACTTCGCTCATAATGATCCGAGACTCCACATCCGTGCGTCATTTCTCGAGACTTGCACATCGCGGCGGACCGGTCGTCACATGCACTTCGCTCCGAATTTCCGCGCACTCTCACTTCGCTCATAATGATCCGAGACTTGCACATCGCTCGGGATTTCCCGAGACTCTCATTCCGTGCGTCACGTCGCGAGAATCGCATTCCGTGCGTCATTATGTGAGACTCTCATTCCGTGTGCGCCCGGTCATCACACGCACTTTGTGCGTCATTATGCGTCACATGCACTTCGCTCATAATTCTCCGTCACATGCACTTCGGGGCGGACCATGCATCACTTTGCATTCCGTGACGGCCGTGACGCACTTTGCACTTTGTGACGGCCCGCGCATCACATGCATCAATCATGAGCGAGGTATGCATTTTGCACTTTGCTCTAAGAAAACCGCACTTTGCACTTTGCTCTAGCAGAAACGCACTTTGCACTTTAATGCCGATCGAACCGCACATGCATCGATCGTGGGCGAGGCATGCACTTTGCATCTGTAATAGGCGAGGCATCACTTTTCATCATAGCGCTCGCGATCGAACATTGTGCAGCACCTCGCGTACAATTGATGGATCGCAGGTGATACATCACATTTCACCGTAGCGCTCATGAACGAACACCGGGCGCCCACCGGCCAACAACTGATGAATCGCGAGCGAGGTGTGCAGTTTGCACTTGTAATACACGAGGCATTCAAGTGCGGTTCTAGCGCACCAGGACAGAGTTGATCTTCGCGATCGTCCGCAACGAGAACTCATGCGGCTCGTGGGTCTTTGGATCGAAGCCCAGGAACATCGGCGTGTCGCGCCCGTCCGCCGCTCGCTGCAGCCAGGCCGCCACGGCGAGCACGTGCTTCCCGCCCTTCAGCTCAACCTCGATCACTCCAGACAGATAGATCATAGCTGGTCTCCCCATGCGGCCCACCCCGGGCGCGCTCGCCTAGCGAACAGCTCAAGGTAGGGACCGTTGAACATTCGCTCCGCGATGTCGTACAGCTCCTCGGGCTTGTGCGAGTGGTCCTGCACGGGCGCGAAGAACCAGGACGGCTGCGAGCGAAACTTGACCTCCGGCCGGCCGCGCGTTCCCAGGAGGATCAGCTCGTGTGACGACCTGAAGTAGTGGCCCATACCCATCCGCGGCTTGACCCACACAGCCATCGTCTTATAGTTGAATCCCCAGGCTTCCATCACGCGCAGCCCGTCGTTGACCATCGCGCTCGGACACCAGAGCAACAGCACGCAGTCCGGCAGCGCAAAGCGTTCGACCGGTAGCTGACAGATCTCGTCCAGCGCCATGGTGTCATAGAAGCGGCTGAGCCGCCGGTTCGGCGTTCCCCGGTCCCTGAATGCCCAAGGCGGGTCCGCCATAATGACTCCGAATCCTAGCTGTAGCATCTCTCAAACCCTGATGATCTTGTGCGGTATCGCGCCGCGCTTCTCGTGATACCGTCCCGAGCAGATCTGCCAGGCCAGCGCCAAGGCAACCAGCTCGTCCGGCGAGTGCCCCTTGCCATAGAGGTCGTCCTTGAGCACGTACCGGTGAACGGACATCAACGACGCCATACGCGGTAGCACGATCTCCTGCTTGTCTACCGCCGTCTCATAGTCGATGAACATCTTGTTCTTGTTGGATCCGGTGATGATGAAGTCCTCGACCCTCTTGCCCACGATGTAGTGGGCCACCACGTCACCCAGACCGGTTGCGTCGTGGATTCCCTTGCCCGGGTAGCGCTCGAGTCTCGTGTTGAACCGTCCGATCAGTCGCGGCCACGGCTCACGGTATCGACGCTCGATGGCGACCAACCGCGCCGGCGTACAGTCATACCGTATTGTCACGATGACCGTCAAGTCTCGCTTCCGCGCCCAGTCAGCGGCGGTCACGTAGTCCGCGTCCTTTTTGGGCTTCTCCAGTTCGTAGTATTCGTTGATCTTGTCCTCGAGCCGGCGCCCAGCAAAGAGATGGCGCAACATCGCCTCGTTGAAGACCGAGCCACCCTCAACTGGCGTCTCCAACTCGTACTCGACGCGCCACATGTTATCAGAGACCTCGGTGCGCTTGCGTTCGACCTCCGACATCGGTAGCCAGCTCCCGGGATTGTCATCATGTTCCACGACCTCGCGCCAACACCAGCGACGAACCGGCCAGCCGCGCTCGACCGCGCGCTTGAGAAGTGTGGTCATCGTGCCTGACTCATGCTGATGCGTTGATGCCAACACCGTCTGCGCCGGCCGTGTCGGATCAGTCGTTAGCGTCTGGCCCATCGCGGCGTCCATGATCCGGACATCCATCTCATCAACCTCGTCGAGTCGTAGCCTGTGAGGGTGAGGACCGCGGGCTGACCGCTGTGATGCCGTCAAGGCTCGGATCCAGTTACCGCGCCGCATCTTGGTTCGCCATGATCCGATGTCACCGTCAACAAAAGTCTCTGCCGTGATGGTGGGCTGCGTCGGATCCTCGGCCTGGATCTCATGCCGCCATGCCGTCGCCATTGATTCGTGCACCCGGCGTGACTGCTCGCCCGAGCCACCGAGGACCGTGACGTTATACTCGGCTAGCGCCTCGAGACTGGCGAGCGCGGCCAGCATCACCGTCTTACCGGATCCTCGTGTTGCGAGCCAGATGATGATGGGATACTGCGCAAAGTACGCCTCGGTCAGCGCATCAAGTGGTGAGATATGGCCGTCGCAGCACGAATGCTCTGGGAACGATAGACCGAAAGCGTTCTCCAGGACCTGCTTCAGCTTCTTCTGATCGCCGTCCCGGATGTCCCAGTTGTTCGGCTTCCAATACTCATCGTTCGAAGTCGAGTCCATTGATCTCCTCGAAGGGCTTGACGATAACCTTGACGCCGGGGTTAGCATCGGTGTAGAGCTTCATCGGCACCGCTCGGATCACCTGTGCGTCATCGACGTACAGCACCCCGGTCAGTGCATCGAGGATCGCTCGTAGATATTTGTCGACGTCACCGTCGTACCGCCCCCATGGTAGTGGCCGCTTGACCGTCTTGGGCCTAGGCAAAAAGAACACAACGGTCACATCGAACCCGCACTCGGCCAGCGGCTCAGCGTCCCACTGTCGCTTGGCCTCATCATGCACGGCTCGCTGCCACGCCTTGAGGTGCTTCGGTCCCTTGAAGAAGATGTTACCTGTGGTCTTCGATTTGATGGCGGACCAAGAGCCCTTCGTCACGGGCTTCCCCGAGACCCAGAAGTTAAGCAGCACAGTCACGTTTTACTATACCCGCTTGGGCTTGGCGCGCCGCTTACGCTTCTTCTTGACCGCCTTCTTCGGTCGGCCCGCAATGTTCCACAGGATCTCCTCGATGAATTGCTTGGCATCGGCCGGCTTAACGTCAGCGCGGCACCCACCACAGAACATGCAGACCAGCGGTTCGAACCCGCGACAAAAGTCACACGTGCGGCACTCAGGTCGCTTGACCCCGCAGTGTACACACGTGGATGACTCCTTCGGAAAACCAGCATACCGGTGTCGACCCGAGTTTGACTTAAGACAGTCGGCCATACGGACGAACTTGAGCGCCTCCGCGACCACGCGCAGCGCGTAGCCCGGGGGAATGTTCGTGGGAAACTTGATCGCCTTGGGTTTCGGTCGCTCGGGCTTCTTGCCGGCGGTCGCTCGCTCGAGGTCGGTCATGGTCTTGGCCTTCGGCTTGGGCCGCAGAAGCTTGACCCCGCCCGGAGTCTTCTCGTCGTCCGGTAACCAGAGTCCCTTGTACTCAGGCATCACTCACGCTCCACGTAACGGTGCCCCCACTTGAAGTGCTTCCACAAGCGCTCGTGCAGGAAGTACATGCCCACGCGAACAGGAAAGACAGCGGCGCCAATTGCCAGTGCTGCAAGAAGGTTACCCGTAACAAGCAGTGCCACCACGGCGACCGTCACGAGGCCGCTGACCTCCCAGGTCACTCCCTTGGCAAACGAGCGCTCGGGAGTACTCACTAGCACGTACTGTTCGTCCACTGCGCGTCACTTCCCCCGCCTTGGCCAAATTCTCTGCAGGGCTACGATACCCCACATCGTCGCGCCGAACAGTGTCGTCGCCGCTGCCTGCGGTAGATCCTTAGACTGTAAACACGCTGCGATCACGTATAGCCCAGGAGACAGGAGCAAGCTGGAGGTCAGAGGCACGCCCTGAAACTTCCGGCCCGCCCAGATCGTCGGGATCACCGCCGCCGAAATGAGCAACTGGGTCACGGCAATGATACTGTCAGCGTGCGGTGCTAGGAGCTCAAGCATCCTCTTCCTCCTCGTCCAGCTCCTCGGCGCCGATGACATCGAGGATAACCTTGACAGCCTGCTCGCGCGTGTGTACAATCACGCTTGAGATCTCGCGGATGAAACCATGGCTGTGTGGATTCTCGTCGCCCGGCTCCATGATGGTCACGACGAACTTGCGCCAAGCCAAACACAGGCCGAACTCAACGCACGTGCCGACACTCTTATCGGTGCAGCCGAGCAGATCGGCGACCATGATGTAGCAACGATGCACGTCGTTATAGTCACGCGCTACGATCGCGGCGTCCGTGCTGGTCGGGGAGCGGTAACCCCCGGACTTGAGCACCTGCTGTCGCGCCAGGTTCTTCTTGCCGCGCATCGGCGACAGCGGTACGATCCGCACGCCCTTGGCCTCACGCAGTGGCTGGGCTAGCTCCTCGCGTCGGTCGACCGCCTCGTCATAACTCAGCCCCGTGATGGGGCCGGCGAGGTAGACGTAGACGATCGGTTCGTTCCGGTCACTCATGATCCCATCCCCGGCGTGTAGACATCGCCGTTCTTGGCGCACGCCTTGTCCTCGTACGGCCGGGCGACCCGGTCATAGAACTCCTGAGCTACGTTGTTCAGCGTGCCGGTCAGAATCGCGATCTTCCAGTATCGCGGTTGTCGCATGAGGTTGACTGCCAACGACGTGCAACAGAAATTGAGGATTCCCGCCGCCGCTGTCATCTCGTCAGCCTCGCTAACGGTACCGTCACCGGACTGCGCCTTGGCCTGCTCGAACGCCAGTCGCTCGATCACTCGCAGCAAGTCGAGCAACGGTGGCGTCAGCAGGTCCCGCTGTTCCTGCTTAATGTACGGCATAGGTACTGCCCTCCTGCAATACTATACCCCGGTGGAAAGATTTGGGGTGACCGCCGGGGTTCGAACCCGGGCTGGGAGGGCCACGACCTCCCGTGCTACCACTACACTACGGCCACCGTGAGGGTCAGTGTTGGCGGCGTCGACACAGGATGAACATCATCACTGTCCAAGCCACGGCAGCGAGTCCGAAGATCGTCAACATCCGCACGTTGACACCCTCAGATCCTATCATACCTCCGCCGCCCGTGTTTGGAAACGCGACAGGGAAGTCCGGACTTGGTGGCGCATAGGTCGACGTAGCAACCGGCGTTACATCTGACCGCGGTGTCGGGGTCGGTTCGATCGTTGGCATCGGAGTCGGAGTTGTCCTAGGTGTCGGCGTGACCGTCGGCATTGGCGTCGGTGTCACTGTCGGCCCGGGCGTGGTCGTCGGCATCGGCGTAGGCGTTACCGTTGGCTCAGGCGTGGGTGACGGTGTTGGCTCCGGTGTAAATGTAGGTGTAGGTGATGGTGTTGGCTCAGGTGTCGGCGTAGGACTCGGCGTCGGCTCCGGGGTAGGAGTAGGACTAGGGGTCGGCGTGAGTGTAGGAGTCGGCGTCGGAGTAGGTGTCGGGGTAGGTGTGGGAGTCGGCGTAGGCGTTGGAGTCGGTGTCGGCGTAGGCGTTGGTGTTGGCGTGGGTGTGGGAGTTGGTGTAGGCGTAGGAGTCGGGGTTGGTTCACACCAGCACGGCTTAAAGCTGTCCGACTTCTCGTGGCCTAGCGTATTGTACACCCGCTGCGAGTTCGCGTTGTCCGGCACCACTGACCCGTCTAACGGTCCGTAGTCCACCGTCTTCGAGCTATGCCCCTTCACGCAGACGTGGATGCTCTCCCGTGAACTCGTGTCCGGCCAGGATCCGTGCCCGGGAACGTGATACTCCAACACCAGGTCGAAGTCCGCGCACAGCTTCATGTCGTACTCGTTCTTGACCTTGACCGTGCCGTACACCTGGTTGTCGCATGGTTCGCAGAACGCACTGATATCGGTCACCTTGAGATGACACGCGTGCGCCGGCGTAACGACGTCGTCACCGCCGCCACCTCCCAGAGCAAACGCTCCGACGAGCGTCAGTGCTGTCGCGGTGGCAAGCCCGACGACTACCCGTAACAGCTTGTTCATGGTCAAACCTCCTTCTGCCTACCATACCCGAGTGCGCGAGGTTTCGCGCGAAGATCGCTGTAAATTGCCAGATAAAGTTTCGCGCCAAGTTTCGGCCGAAAGATGTGCATCGAGCCGAGCATTTGTTTCGCACCAAGTTTCGACCGAAGATCTCTGTGGCTCACCACAGAGACTTTCCAGCGAAGTTTCAGCCACTCTTTTCTGCGGCGGCTGAGAGAAAGTTTGGGGCGAAGTTTCGCGCGAAGATTTCTGTGCGCATCCGCAGAGACTTTCGGCCACTCTTTCGCGCAAAGATTTCTCTGGCCGATGAGAGAAAGTTTCGACCGAAGTTTCGGCCACTCTTTTCTGCGCGATGCCAGAGAAAGTTTCACCTGAAGTTTCGGCCGAAGATCTCTGTGACTCGCGACAGAGACTTTCGCACGAAATTTCGCGGACTCTTTTCTGTGACGAATGAGAGAAAGTTTCGCGCGAAGTTTCAGCCATTCCGCTCTGTCCAGCGCCGCAGAGACCTAGTGCTGGAATCTGTCCGGACCGCGGGTCACCAGAATGAAGATCTGGGCGCCTCGGTTGGCCTCATCCATATTGGCCCACAGCAAGGTGGTGGTTACCCGCCCTCTGCTCGGATTTACCTTTGGGATGAGGACCTAATCTAAATGCAAATGTCACGGTTCATCACGCGTCCTGGGATGTCTCGGCGGGACGTGACAGCAGCGTGCGCCATCGGTAAAGCACTCGTGACAGGATCTCCACACGCTCTTCGTCAGAGTTGGCCAACCTGTAGTCACTGGCGTCGCCCTGCTCGAGGATCAAGAGAGCGCGTCCGTCTGCGAGGTCGATGCTGCCCAACGTCTTGCCGTGTCCACAGCAGGACCCACGCATGTCGATGCCACCCTCCTGAAGTGCGCGCACGAGGTCGGCGATGCAGCTGTCTATCTTGGCGGCCTTCCAGTGCTCTTCGCCGGCGCACGAGAGATCGGCTGGGATCTTGACCGCAACCGGGGTCGTCATACCCCACTTACACATCCTCGTCCTCCTCCTCGTCTTCGATGAGAACGCGTGGTTGGTTGCTGCCTAGCACGTCAACCCACACGATACCGCCGCACGCGGGACAGAGCCCGTTCTCCAGCTCCATGCACTCCTTGCAGAGACGATAACCGCAGGCGAAGCACATGTGCGTGGCTACATCGTCTTCACAGAGTGGACATGGTCGGGTCGGACTCACGCGAAGTCCTTGGACTTGAGCTTAAACCGCAGCGGCCGTCCGCGCCAGTCGTAGAGGTACGGGTCGGTCCGCGCCACGATTCCCTCACCCGGGATGCACGTCTTGTCCCAGTCCAGCTCGGGCCGGTCGGTCTGAGCCACTGACGAGTTGAACCCGCCCTTGACCAGCAGCACGATGGCATCTAGGATCGTAGCGGTACCGCCCCTGCTTCGACGACCCTCAGCGATCTGCTTAGTGATCTCGTCGAGGTGTAAGAACTCGGGCACCGCCAGGATACCCGCCCGATCGGCGATGTCCTTGACCGCATCGAGGTTCAGCCACTTGTCACCGATGAAGACGTCGAACAGACGGAAGCTCACGCTGTCCGGTCGGTAGTTCCCGCCACCCTTCTGGATGCGCGCACCGTAGCCCTCGCCGTAGAACGTGATGGGATAGGGCACGACACAGTCGCACTGGTAGTCACGGTGCCCGGGGTAGTTGACCGTCAGCGGCTTAGGCTCGCCCGAGTCAAACTGTCCCGTGCCGCCGCACTTCTCACAGTTGTTCCGGCCGCGCCACAGGTTCTGCATCTTCTCGAGCGTGAACGTGTCCTGGAGGTACTCGAGCAGGAACGTCGGGATCTGCGCCCGGGACGTCCGCCCGTAGAACCGCACCTTCCATCCGAAAGAAGACAGCTTATCAGTCTCCCCAAACGCAGGGTCTGGCTCTAAGCTCACCCGGATGTTGGTCCCGTCCACCTTCTCGGTCACGCGCCAGTCATTGACGAGCGCGAACTCAGGACAGCGCAGCTGGCCTTCGAGGACCTTGTGGTCCGGCCCCCGCTTGAACAGCGTCTCTATCTTCGGATACTCGGGATGGCTAGAGCTCAAAGTCGTTGGGTCCATCTCTGACCTCCTCGATGACGGCGCGCAGCTTGACGACCCCGTCCCCGGGACCGACCAGCGCATCATGCGCCGGTCCAGGTCCTCAAAGATGTCTCCCTTGTTGACCGCGTCGGGAATCATGACAGGAACCTCTCTTCAACGAAGTCAGCCGCCGCTTCCCAGTCGGTGAATACGGCCTTGCTCACCGCCGCCATCATGGACGGTACCCGGAGGTGACTCGTGGCGAAGATGATGACCTTGTTGAGCGCGTGCGCGAAGCCGAACTCCAGGGCCATGCCGTCGAACCGGCTGAACGTGCAGTAGCCGAACACGATGTCCGACTCACGGATGTGCTGCAGGTCGTCGTAGGTGAATAGGTAGAGCGAACCCTGCACGCTGTCCTTGAACGGATCTATAATGATCGCGCGTCCGGCCCACCTCTCGCGTAGCGCGTCACGCCAGCGACTGTCGAGTCCGCCGGCCAGGTAGATCTTCGGTAGCCTCAACGTTGACATCACGTCCACCTTCCTACAGCGTCGTCGTGACCGAGCCTGTCCGCTAGCACCCTGA
>Ga0114922_10006068_pt1 | contig 11105 bp, 9 predicted proteins | sample AartaG_FD_100975 | JGI IMG/M metagenome (GOLD analysis project Ga0114922, IMG submission 100975) | Deep subsurface microbial communities from Aarhus Bay to uncover new lineages of life (NeLLi) - Aarhus_00045 metaG | ecosystem: Environmental > Aquatic > Marine > Oceanic > Sediment | place: Aarhus...
CGCCTTGGCTACGGGTTCCCATACCTGTACGATGAAACCCAGGACGTAGCGAAGCTATACAAGGCTGCCTGCACGCCCGACTTCTTTATCTTCAATGGAGAATTAGAACTGGTCTATCGGGGACAGCTTGATGACTCACGCCCAGGCAGCAGGATTCCTGTCACAGGCGAAGACATACGCGCCGCATTGGATAATGTCCTAGCAGGTGAACCGGTCAGCCCACAGCAAAGACCGAGCGTGGGCTGCAATATCAAGTGGAAGTATTAATGGGGCTGGATTTCAGCGCTTTATAAATACATCGCGCCACTATTTCTGTATGTAATGACGCGGGTACGAGCCCAGGTTCCTTAAAATCGGGGCTAACTCCCCCAAATGATCTAGGGCGCGCTTACAATTTCGAGCCTGGGCATGCCCGCCAAAATCGACGTAGAACATGTAATCCCATGGCTGCCCCGGGATTGGGCGCGATTCAATTTTAGTCAGATCTATATCCCGCAGGGCAAAAACGCTAAGTGCCTTGAATAACGCTCCAGGTTTGTTTACCAAGTTGAATACAATAGAAGTCTTGTATTCATTTTGCTCCGGATCCTCAGCCGTATACGGTTGTTTCGCCAGAGCCAGGAAGCGAGTGAAGTTGGCTGGGTCATCCTCCATGTGTTCGCTCAAAATCTGGAGCTCATATACCTCAGCGGCGCGTTTGGATGCCAGCGCAGCAGCCGATTTATCCCCCAGATCGCGCACCAAACGAGCGCTACCGGCAGTATCAACTTCAGCGACCTGCTCCACACCCAACTTTAACAGGGTTGCTTCGCACTGCGCAAGACCCTGGGGGTGCGAATGCACACGACGGACATCTTCTAGGTGTACCCCAGGCAGAGCCAGCAAACAGTGGCTGACTCGCAAGAAATATTCACCCACTATATTTAAATCGTGGCGCAGCATCAGATCATAATTACGGTGAATGCTGCCGGCAAGTGAATTCTCAACCGGAATTAAGCCATGTGATGGAAGACCATCATCTACCGACCGGAAGACGTCCTCAAAGGTCTGGCACGGAAGAGTGTTTATTCCGCTGCCGAAATATTCATAGGCTGCCAGCTCGCTATATGCGCCGTGCTCACCTTGAAATGCGATTAATTTATTTTCCACTTCTCGCGCCAATGCTTATCTACTCCTCACCATCGGAAATATTCTTAACCACGAACTGGGTTACTTCACCGGTTGTCAAAGTGCGCTGTCCGGGTGCTGCCAGATCGATGGTCACATTTCCGGTTGAGAGCGCCTTTTCAACAGCATTTTCGACAATTTCGGCTTCTGGTTCCAACCCTAGCGAATGACGCAGCAGAAGCGTCGCCGATAAGATGGCACCGACCGGATTGGCTATATTCTTACCGGCTATGTCCGGAGCAGACCCGTGGATCGGTTCATATAATCCCAAGGGATAGCCCTGCGAGTTGCGCGACTCGCCCAGAGAGGCGGACGGAAGCAGTCCCATCGACCCAGCCAAAACTGAGGCTTCATCCGTGAGAATGTCCCCGAACATGTTGGATGTCAGAATCACATCGAACGTTTGTGGGCGCGAGATCAGGTACATTGCAGCGGCATCGACCAGATTGTGCTCCAGGGTCACATGGGGATAATGCGCCGCCACCTCGTTCACTACCTCGCGCCATAGTCGCGAACTCTCCAGGACATTAGCTTTATCGACAGATGTCACTTTGTTCCGGCGCTTACTTGCTAGGTCGAATGCCAAATAGGCAATACGACTAACTTCGCTTTCAGTGTAAACCATGCTGTCCACTGCTTGGATTTCATCCCTAATGACCTTGCGTCCACGCGGTTGACCGAAGTAAATGCCACCTGTCAGCTCACGCACCACCATCAAGTCTACACCCTGTAAACGCTGCGGGCGTATGGGGGAAATCTGCATGCTTACGGAGGTAGCTCTCACAGGGCGCAGATTTGCGAACAACCCCAACTCCTTGCGCAAACCGAGCAGCCCATCTTCTGGTCGCACCTTCGCGTTCGGGTCATCCCATTTCGGCCCGCCAACCGCCCCTAATAAAACCGCATCCGCTTTACGGCAGGCAGTCAGTGTATTCTCGGGCAGTGCTGTCCCATTATTGTCAATGGCGCAACCCCCTATTAGATGTTCCTGCGTCTTAAAATTATGCCCAAATCGTTCCCCAACGGCATCTAGAACCGCCACTGCAGCCCGAATTACCTCCGGTCCGATCCCGTCTCCTGGTAAGACTATAATATTTAGATCCCCATATGCGTCTTTATCAAGCAATTTTTATATCTCCATTAATCAAGGCGTATTCCATGCTGTCTTCCAGAGCGCTCCAGCTCGCTTCAATGATGTTTGTACTGGCTCCTACCGTACTCCAGCGCTGTTTACCATTTTTAGTATCAATGAGTACACGCACGCTTGCGCTTGTCCCACTGTCGCTATCCAGGATACGTACCTTGTAATCGGTCAGGCGAACGCTGGCTAACTGCGGATAAAAATCGATCAAAGCCTTTCGCAGAGCCGCGTCAAGAGCATTGACCGGACCGTTGCCTCCTGCCGCAGTGTGAACCTCTTTATCGCCCACACGAACCTTAACCGTGGCCTCAGCCAGCATTTCGCGTCCCTGGCGTCGCTCGACGACCACCATGAAGTCCACAAGCTCAAATGGCGGTACGTAATCAGCTTGCATGCGCTGCAGCATGACTCTTACTGAGCCCTCCGCACTTTCAAAAGTGAAACCCTTCGACTCCAGGTCCTTAATATTTGCCGCTGCTTCGCTTGCCTGAGTGCGGCTGACGTCCAGACCAAACTGGCGTGATTTATCCAACACATTGCCACGACCGGACAGTTCAGAGACCACCGTGCGGCGTTGGTTGCCTACCAGGGTTGGATCGATGTGCTGGTAGGAAGCCTCGGTTTTAAGTACCGCTGCGACGTGGATGCCTCCCTTGTGAGCAAAGGCGCTTTCTCCAACGTACGGTAGATGTTTGTCATGCGGCAGGTTGGAAACTTCGGCTACGTAACGCGAAAGCTCGCTCAGCTGTGCCAGGTTCACTTCAGGAACGCAGGTTACACCCATTTTGATCTGCAAATCCGGGATGATTGTACACAGGTTGGCATTGCCGACCCGTTCTCCATAACCATTGACCGTACCCTGAACATGCCCTGCCCCGGCGCGCACTGCTGCCAGCGTATTGGCGGTACCGCAGCCAGCATCATCGTGGGCATGGATGCCCAATGGAATTTTAATTTTTGAGGATACTTGACGCAAGATTTGCTCCAATTCCCAGGGAAGTGTGCCTCCGTTGGTATCGCACAAAACCAACACATCCGCCCCGTTCGATGCAGCAGCTTCAAGGGTCTTCAAAGCATACGCGGGATTCGCTTTGTAGCCATCGAAAAAATGTTCCGCATCGTAGACCACTTCTTTATCATGCGCTTTCAAGTAGGCGACACTCTCCCCAATCATCTCCAAATTCTTACCTAATATTGTCTCCAACACCTGGGTAACATGCAGGTCCCAGCTCTTACCGACCAGCGTTACAACCGATGTTCCAGCAGACAATAGCGCCTGGATACTGGGATCATCCCCCGGGCGATTATCTTTTCTAAGTGTGGAACCGAAGGCGGCAATATTTGCGTTACACCACTCCATATCCCGTACGCGTTCGAAGAATTCTACATCCTTTGGGTTAGAACCAGGCCAACCACCTTCAATATAGTGGATACCAAAGTCGTCCAGACGGCGAGCGATTTTGATCTTGTCATCGACCGACAGGGAGATACCTTCGCGCTGCGTACCATCTCTCAGAGTTGTGTCGTATAAATAAATTGCAGTCATAATAGGTTCCCTTGCTTTGAATGAGTTGTCTCGAATGCTTCAATTTGATTTTTATGGCTGAGCAGATAACCAAGCGCATCAGTACCTGAGAGCATACAATATTTATTAAAAGCGTCTATAGGAAAAGTCACTTCCCGTCCTCCTGGAAGGATCAGCCTCTGCGCTTCTAACTCTATTGTCACCCGGGATTGGGGATCATCCTCCGTCAATATGAGAAGATCCCGGTGCACATCAGGAGGAACGATCACCGGCAGCAGTCCGTTCTTTAAGGAATTGTTGTGGAAAATATCGGCAAATGAAGTGCTGATGACAGCCCGTATGCCCCACCCCTCCAACGCCCAAGGCGCATGTTCACGTGATGAGCCGCAGCCAAAGTTATCTCCTGAGAGCAGTATTTGGGCGTCCTGAAATTCTGGACGATTGAGAGGAAATTCGGGGTCAGGCGTACCATCCGCTTTGTAACGCCACCCGAAAAACAACCCTTCCGCCAAACCTTCCTTGCCGGTCACCTTTAGATAAACAGCAGGAATAATCTGGTCGGTGTCCACATTAGGACGTGGGATCGGAATCATATGTGAAGTGATGTTTGTGAAAGGCTGCATTTCAGATCATCGTCCTTGGATCGGTGATACGTCCATTAATTGCGCTTGCCGCGGCGGTGAGCGGGCTGGCAAGAATAGTGCGTCCCCCTGGACCCTGGCGCCCCTCAAAATTGCGGTTGCTGGTGCTGATGGCTAATTCTCCAGGTTGAAGCTGATCGCCATTCATGGCGATGCACATGCTGCAGCCCGAATAACGCCACTCTCCACCCGCATCTGTAAAAACATTATGCAGCCCTTCGGCCTCTGCCTGGCGACGCACCTCTTCAGAACCCGGAACTACCAGTAGTTTAACTCCCAAGGCTACTTTTCGCCCGCGCAGCACTTCGGCTGCTTGCCGAAGGTCGGATATGCGGGAGTTCGTGCAGCTTCCAATAAATATGACATCTACCGGAAGGTCTAACAAGGGGCGCCCGGACTGGATCTGCATATACTTTAGAGCTTTCTCTAGAGAATCCCTATGCCCCGCATCCTGCACTAGTGCGGGATCTGGTACGGTCTCATTGATAGGGATTCCCATCCCCGGATTTGTGCCGTAGGTGATCATCGGATCAAGATTTGATACATCCAGTGTGAGCGAACGGTCATAAACCGCTCCCTCATCTGAAGGCAGGTTTTGCCACTCTTTGAGAGCCTCATCCCAGGCATTTTCTTGCGGCGCGAACGGACGACCAGCCAGATATTCAAACGTCGTTACATCCGGGGCAATCAAACCAGCTCGAGCTCCTGCTTCGATGGACATATTGCATAAGGTCATACGAGCTTCCATCCCTAACGCCTGCACAGCCGAACCAGCATACTCGAATACATGACCTGTAGCACCACCGGTCCCGATACGAGCGATAAGTGCCAGGATCATGTCCTTAGACGTCACTCCCTTAGGCAGATGTCCCTCAAAAACGACCCTGAAGGTTCTGGGACGGGTTTGCAGCAGACACTGAGTAGCAAGCACCTGTTCAACCTCGCTGGTTCCAATACCGAATGCCAGTGCGCCAAATGCACCGTGAGTTGAGGTGTGACTGTCTCCACATACAATAGTCATACCCGGCTGGGTCAACCCCATTTCAGGTCCTACAACATGCACAATTCCCCTATCCGGGTCATGCAGGTCTAAAAGGCGAATCCCAAACTCCATGCAGTTGATTTGCAGCTGGCGAAGCTGATGGTGTGCCTGCTCATCCTCTACTGGAAAATCAAGACTCTCCGTTGGAGTGGAATGATCCATTGTAGCCATCGTTCGACCGGGTCTGCGGACATGCAAACCTTTCTCCCGTAATCCTGCGAACGCCTGTGGGGAAGTGACCTCATGCAGGAGGTGCAGGTCTATAAATAGCACTGCGGGCGAATCAGGTTCCTGAGCGACAAGGTGCTGTTCCCAGATTTTTCCGAAGAGGGTTTGCGGGCTTGTGTTCGCAACCTGGTACTTCAAAATGCGCTCCAATACCAATAAGGAGGATAAATGCGCTCATCAAAATAATGATCGAGTAAGATTATCGGCTGGCATACTTCCTCTTCACTACTGCTTCCGTAATGGGTGTTTAAGGGTCGTACATCCTGCCAATCTGAGTATAAATGTCTCCCAGTTGGCAGGTCAGATAAATCCCATCGAGATGGCAGAACACTTACCTCAACGAAAGGGTCTAGTTGACCGGTAAAGCGGCTTTCATTTGGTCTCTCGATCATCTGGTTCATAATGCCTCCTTTAAATTAATATCAATCGGCTGGTGAGCTGATTAGCGTTGTCTCAGCAGGCAGGTGGCGCCCCAGTGCCACAAGCATCTTATTCAGCGCCGCCAAGTAAGCTTTAGCGCTAGCAACTATGATATCGGTGTCGGCTCCATAACCGCCAAAAGTGCGGGGATGCATGATCTCGGTTTGGGGGGATTTTCGATGAGGTATCGTGCCTTGACCGTTCATCAAGCGCACCGTGACCTCCCCTAGGGCATCGATGCCTTCTGTGACTGCATGTACATTGAACTCCACCAGAGTATTTGGTACACCCACAACTGCATCTATAGCTTCAAAGGCCGCGTGCACCGGACCCGTACCCACTGAAGCCTGCACCGTTATTTCACCATCCGGAGCGCGTAATCTTACAGTTGCGGTGGGCATACCCATCGTCCCACAAGCAACTTGTAAGCCTTCCAGTTGGTAAACTTCATGTGACTGGTAAATCTGATCTTCTATCAGTGCTTCCAGATCGGCATCGGTAACGACCTTCTTCTTATCAGCCAGATCTTTATAGCGTTCAAATGCCAGATTGAGGTCTTCTTTGGACAATTCGTAACCCATCTCCTCTAGGTGCGCTCTGAGCGCGTGCCTGCCAGAGTGTTTGCCCAATACCAGACGAGAGCGGCTCAACCCGACTGTCTCCGGTTTCATAATTTCATAGGTCGTCTGTTCCTTAAGCATCCCATCCTGGTGAATTCCAGCCTCATGGGCAAAAGCGTTCGCTCCAACAATCGCCTTGTTGGGCTGGACTGGTATCCCAGTATAGTTAGACACCATCCGGCTGATACGTGCGATTTGAGTTGTATCAATACCTGTGTCGAATCCAAAGATTGCACGCCTGGTATTTAGCGCCATCACAACTTCTTCCAGGGATGTATTCCCGGCCCTCTCTCCGATACCATTGACGGTGACTTCCACCTGGCGGGCACCGGCTTGAATACCCGCAAGAGCATTGGCAGTCGCAAGTCCAAGATCATCGTGGCAATGAACTGAGACCACAGCCTGTTCAACACCCGGGGTGTTAGCGACAATTCCTTTGATCAATCCACCAAACTCATCCGGCATTGTGTAGCCAACAGTATCCGGAATATTGATCGTGCTAGCTCCAGCCTTGATCGCTTCTCCCAAAACTAAGTACAAAAACTCCGGATCGCTGCGACCGGCGTCTTCGGGTGAGAACTCCACATCCTCGCATAAAGATCGAGCATAAGCCACCATTTCTCGTATCCGGTCTACCACTTCCTCAGGTTCCATGCGCAGCTTGTAGCGCATGTGAATAGGAGAGGTCGCTAAAAAAGTGTGGATGCATGGGTGAGCGGCGTGCTGGATTGCTTCCCAGGCTTTGTCAATATCAACTTTTGATGCCCGCGCGAGACCACAAATAACCGGGACAGCGCGGAAGAGTTCCTCACCACCTGGAAGTGGGTTTCCCACCTCGATGGCTATCCGCCGAACCCCCTCCAGGTCATCAGGTGAAGCGGCAGGAAAACCGGCTTCGATAACATCCACTCCCAGCCTCATGAGACCGCGCGCAATCTCAAGCTTCTCGGCAGACGTCAGTGTGGCTCCAGGTGACTGCTCCCCATCCCGTAATGTGGTATCAAATATGCGTACGTAATTGGGATTCACATTAATATTCTGTGTCATTGGACTCGCTATCTCCTTTACCTTTTAATCTCCCGGTCGGATTGTCACTGGATCAATAAACGGCATCATCTGGCGCAGTTGGGCGCCTATTTCTTCGATAGGATGCCGCTGTTCCTTCTGGCGCTGTGCGTTGAACCAGGGTCTGCCTTTGCGGTTCTCCTCGATCCATTCGCGAGCATACGTACCGTCTTGGATATCCTTCAACATTTGAGACATCACATAGCGTGTCTCTTCAGTGATAATCTTGGGTCCTCCGGTGTAATCACCATGTTCTGCTGTATCTGAGACCGAGTAGCGCATGTAATTCATGCCACCCCGATACATCAAATCGACGATCAGTTTGAGCTCGTGCATGCATTCAAAATATGCGACCTCCGGTTGATATCCGGCCTCAACCAGGGTCTCAAACGAGGCTTTGACAAGGGCAGTGACGCCCCCGCACAAGATCGCTTGCTCACCGAATAAATCCGTTTCTGTTTCTTCTGAAAATGTGGTCTCCAGGACACCCGCCCGGGTAACTCCGATAGCAAAGGCATATGAAAGCGCGTTTTCCTTCGCTTTTCCCGAGTAATCCTGATGAACTGCGAGAAGTGCTGGTGTGCCGCCTCCTTCCTGATAAAGCTCACGAACCCGGTGACCAGGAGCTTTGGGCGCTATCATGCTGACATCAACATCCTCAGGTGGTACGATCGTGCTGAAACGAATGTTAAAGCCGTGAGCGAACATCAATGTCTTCCCCGCTTCTAGGTTGGGGGCGACATCTTCCGAATATACCTTCGGCTGCATGGTGTCTGGCAGCAGGAGCATAATCGTGTCAGCCCAGCTGGCTGCCTCGTGTGTTGTACTGACGATTAATCCTTGATCCTCAGCTTTTTGCCAGGCCTTGCTGTCTGGTCGTTCACTCACCCGGACATCGACACCGCTGTCACGCAAGTTTAATGCATGGGCGTGTCCCTGGGATCCAAAACCAACCACGGCAACTTTTTTAGCGCGGATTAATTGCGGGTCGGCGTCTGCATCGTAATAAATTTTCGCCATAATTCTCCTCTTGTCCTCAAGATTTGATTGATTTGCCAATTTCTTCGTGACCATTCCCATTCGCCCCGGGTGTGTAACGGATGCCCGAACCGTTGCCGCGCACCATAGCTACCTGCCCCGTACGAACCATCTCCAGAATTCCCAACGGGCGAAGCAGTTCGACCAGACTCTCAATCTTATCCTCTGTGCCCGTGATTTCCACGATAACCGATTCGGGAGCCACATCCACAACATTGGCACGAAAGATCGATGTCAAATTGACTACTTCAGCGCGCTGCTCAGGAGAAGCCTTGACCTTGATCAACGCCAGATCGCGCCTCACGGATGGTTGGTTGGTCACATCCTGGACATCTATAACGTTGACCAGTTTATAAAGATTGGCTTCCACTAAGCGGGCATCGGCGTCATTGCTGTCCAACAACATGGTCATTCGAGAAACATCCGGTCTCTCCGTTCTGCCTACATTCAGGGAAGCGATATTAAAATTACGGCGCCGGAATAATGACGTAACTCGATTGAGCACGCCGGGTTTGTCTTCAACAAGTGCGATAAGGGTACGTGGCATAACAACCTCCTTCCTGGTTAAATACCCACCGCTTTCGAACGGTGGTCGGGGCGTCGGATCATTTCATCCAATGCTGCGCCAGTCGCAACCATTGGGTAAACAGCGTCTTCTTTCTCCACACGGAATTCCAGCAGGACCGGGCCTGTGATTTGGCGCGCGTATTCGATGGCTGGAAGCACTTCTACAGGCTGTGTGACCAAGCGAGCAGGAATATTGTGGGCTTCGGCGATCTTTACAAAATCAGGGTTGTTTAAGGGCGTCCCAGCATATCGACTGTCAAAGAAGAATTCCTGCCACTGACGCACCATCCCTAAGAAGTTATTGTTCATTACGGCGATCTTTACATTAGCACCTTCATTCGCAGCCGTGGCTAATTCAGCCTGGGTCATCTGAAAACTGCCGTCGCCGTCAATCAACCAGATTTCACAATCAGGATGCGCAAACCAGGCTCCAATTGCGGAAGGCAATCCAAAGCCCATCGTCCCAGCACCACCAGATGTTATTAAGCGGTGTGGTTGTTCGAACCTGTAATATTGGGCAGCCCACATCTGGTGCTGTCCAACCCCGGTAGCCAGGATCGAATCACCTCCAGTCGCCTCCCAAAGGTCGTGTACCACCTTCGCTGTGTATAGCTGTCCATCTTCGGGCCAAAACAAGATGTCTCGTTCCTCACATTCGCGGCGCCATTCGCCAATATGCGCCAACCACTCATCGTGGTCGTACTCATCCACCATTGGAATCAGGTCTGTGAGTACAGTTTTGAGATCACCCGACAAAGGAACGTCCACATGCACGTTCTTGTGTACTTCGGAGGGATCGATTTCAATATGGATCTTGCGGGCGGTCGGTGCGTATTTACGCAGATTGCCGGTAACGCGGTCATCAAAACGCATCCCGAACGCCAGCAACAGGTCGGCATTCTGTATAGCGAGGTTGCAGGGAGCGTCACCGTGCATACCCATCATATTAAGGCTGAGAGAGTCTGAGGCCGGCATAGCTCCCAGCCCCAGCAGCGTCATCGCAACCGGGGTCTGCGTCTTGACCGCGAACATCCGAAGTTCTTCCAACGCGTCGGACATCAGGACACCGTGTCCTGCCAGGATCACCGGACGCTCAGCCTCTTCGATCAGTTCGACAGCACGCTGCAGGTCTTCTCGTGGTGCCCGCATCGGGGGTTTGTAACCAGGAAGAGCAATTTCATCAGGGTATTCAAATTCGGCCATTTCCACCTGGGCGTTTTTGCAGAAGTCGGTCAGCACAGGACCGGGTCTGCCGCTGCGGGCGATGTAGAACGCCTCGCGCACAACCTGAGCAATCTCATCCGCGCGTGTAACAAGGTAGTTGTGCTTCGTTATGGGCAGAGTAATACCGGTCACATCCACCTCTTGGAAAGCATCCCCGCCGACTAGATGTGCCGGTACCTGTCCGGTTATGCAAACGATGGGCGATGAGTCCAACATAGCGGTTGCGATACCGGTGACCAGGTTCGTAGCTCCAGGTCCGGATGTCGCCATGGCTACACCCACCTTACCAGAAGCGCGTGCGTATCCATCTGCCATGTGAGCTGCACCCTGCTCATGCTTAACTAAAACGTGGCGGACAGGGTAGTTCAACATGACATCGTAAACAGGCATGATCGAACCACCTGGCAGTCCGAAGACGGTGTCTACA
>Ga0114922_10006069_pt1 | contig 11104 bp, 9 predicted proteins | sample AartaG_FD_100975 | JGI IMG/M metagenome (GOLD analysis project Ga0114922, IMG submission 100975) | Deep subsurface microbial communities from Aarhus Bay to uncover new lineages of life (NeLLi) - Aarhus_00045 metaG | ecosystem: Environmental > Aquatic > Marine > Oceanic > Sediment | place: Aarhus...
ACTCGTCACTTGTCACTAAAGTATCATGATTATTAGAACAATTGCCATAAACGCTTTCAAAGAGGCTATAAGGGATAAAGTCCTCTATAATTTGCTCATCTTCACGCTGGTTCTGATCGCAGCATCTGTATTCATTGGTCGGCTTACTATCGGCGAGGATCAGCGAGTTATCAAGGATATAGGCCTAGCTGCCATATCTTTATTTGGTGTTCTTATTGCCACCTTTGTGGGTACCAGTTTAGTTCATAAGGAGATCCGTAAAAAGACTATATACACTATAATCTCCAAGCCAATCCACAGGTATAAGTTCATACTGGGCAAGTATTGCGGCCTCCTGTTGACTATATTCGTAAATTTGGTCGTTATGTCCTTAGCTCTGTTCTTAGTACTCGTGCTGCATAGAGTGATATTCCCTTATGCTGCACCGGGAGTTGATAGGTCTGTAGGATATATACCCCTGTTGAAAGCCATTGCATTGATACTATTTGAACTGATGCTTGTCACGTCCATTGCTATCTTGTTCAGTACTATTTCTACGCCTACTTTGAGCGTTTTCTTCACACTTGCCATTTACGCCATTGGTCATCTCACTGTGGATCTCAAGGAAATAGGTGCTGCTTCAAAGAGTGCCTTGATAAAAAGTTTAAGCTCATTCTGCTACTACGTGTTTCCCAACCTGGAGAATTTCAACATCAGAGCCGAGATGGTTAGAAATTTGAGCGTAAGTGGCAAATTTATATTTTATGCCATTATCTATGGTGTTCTCTACATAACTACCGTTATGTTAGTGTCGATACTGTCTATGGAGAGGAAAGAGTTTATTTAATGACGTTTCCAGAATGGTAGTGCATTCCGGCTGGAGCCTATCGAATCAACCCGTTAGACATCTGTAATGCACATATAATATAGTTGGAAGTTATGAGCATGACAACTCGGAAGTGGCCTTGGATTCTAGGTTCGGTAATTTGCCTTCTCAGCGTTTTTGCTATCCAGAGGAGTCTTGATCAGGCAATCTCAACCAGGCAGCGTTTGGGAGAAAAGCTCATTTATATTCCCTCTGGACGGTTTCTCAAAGCAGCAACGTTGGGATTTCACGTGGTTCTTGCAGACCTTTTATGGACGCGCGCAGTGATATACTTTGGAGAGCATTACTACACAGATAAAGATTACCGTTGGCTGTATTCCCTTCTGGATGCTACTACTACTCTAGATCCGCAGAACATCTTAGCATACAGGTTCGGCGGAAATCTACTAGCCCTGGAAGGAGATGATGTAAAAAGGAGTATAGAACTTCTGAAAAAGGGAGTTAGAAACAATCCTGATGAGGATTGGAGACTCTACTTTTTGCTCGGGTTTGACTATTTCTATTATATGGAAGATTATGTTTCCGCAGCAAAATATCTTGAAAAAGCTGTCAAGATGCCCGGTCATCCCGCGTATCTACCAAGGCTTGTTGCCAGGATGTATGCTAAAGGCGAGAGAACAGATACTGCTATAGAATTCTTACGGGAGATCCAGCAGCAGTATGATGATGAAAATATCAAAGCAGCCATCGCAGAACGGCTGAATATTCTAATGGCAAAGAGACAGGCACGCTTACTCCAGGGTATTGTCGAAGAATATAAAAAAGCTTATGGCGAGTATCCTAGAGAGATTGAGGAGCTTGCTCAAGTGGGATTACTCGAGGAAATGCCTGTGTATCCCGGTGGACGGTATGTGATCAATCCAAATAGCGGTATGGTGGACTGGATATCTGAATCAAACCCCCAGTGGCCATGATTTCTCGATGCTTGATACTGGATGCTTGATATTCAGTATCCAGCGTCAAGAATGGAGTTGAAAACTATGTTCGACCTGAAACGTTCTTCATTAGGAATTGATATAGGAGCTGGCTATATAAAAGCCGTGGAATTGGAATATGGCTCAAAAGGCCCGGTTATAGTTGCAGCAGGGATTAGCAATCTGCTGAAAGACAATTCATTCGAAACAGTCAGCGAAGCTTTGGCTGATCTGATGGAGCAGAAAGGTTTCCGCTCCAAAAGAGCTGTCGCGACTGTGCCAGCCGCGGGTGAAGGAGTTGCTACATCCCGGCGAATATTCATGGAGAATTTAACACCTGACATTAGGAAATCAGACCTGAAAGAGCGTGTCGAATGGGAGGCAATGACGCGGGATTATTTCCCCTTCCCTGCTGAAGAAGCCATTGTAGATTGTCATGTTCTTGAAGAAGCTACCCAGGAAAGTGTACCGGGTATCTGGGTATTCTTTGTCGCTGTGCGCAGAGACTTCGTCAAAGAGCGTGTGGATATGTTGAAATCAGTCGGGCTCATACCCGTTGCTATGGAGATCGATTTCACTGCATCGCTAAACTTTCTCGACTATCTGGGCTTATTCCCAGACGACGAGGATGTAGTTGTCATTGATATAGGGGCTGAGAAAACGTCCATAGGGATTATTTACCGTCATCAATTGGCTTTTTACAGAGATATATCCGTAGCAGGGAATAATATCACGTCCCAGATAGAAAGGCGGCTTAGGATTGGAAGACAGGAAGCCGAAGAATACAAAACTACAGAAGATCTGTTTGAGAAAATCTCCGATGGAAGCGACGAAATCTGGCGTGCTGCTTCACCTATTGAATCAGTTATAGAGGAACGGCAGGGATTGTATCCACAGATTCTCGAATGTTTTCGCTACTACGAAGGCGATGTGGCCAACGCCAAATTGTCCAAAATCCTCTTCCTGGGAGGTACAAGTCAGTTGCGAAGTCTTGACAATTTTATCTCCCATCGCTTATCCATACCCGTTGAAAGTGTGCATTTTCTCGATCATGTAACCGTAGCGAAAGATGGTGATGCAAACGAGATAGAGGGAATGGAACCTATCTTTGCTGCGGCCACTGGCCTGGCACTCAAGCCCTTTAGAAGGAAGTTGAGAGCATAGAGGAGACTTGAGACATCACGTCGAGGGGACCTCGACTCTACAGGCTCATGCTATAGTGAGGTCTAGGACTATGATAGATATTAATTTGCTTCCGCCCGAATATGGACCCAAGAAACTCGTCACTTTGAGCAACGTTTTCGGCATTATGATCTTTTCCCTTGTGTGCCTGTCTTTGATCTTCTCCTCATTGAGGCTGATGACTGCGGTACAGGATTATTCCACAAGGATAGAATATTATGATGACCAGATCAAACTCTATAGGCAGCAGGTTGAAGATATTCGCCAGCTTGGGAAACAGGTCAAATTGCTGGAAACTCGGTTGCACGTGGTAAAGGAACTGCTTCGGGAAAAATCCACATGGAGCGATAAACTGGCCGAACTAAATCAGTATTTGCCGCGGGATGGTATCTGGATGGATGGCATTACCATTGAGCATGAGAAGAAGGTACAGGTACCAGTGCCTGAAGGCCCGGTAAGCACAGGAGTTGAACAGGTTATGGTCAACATATCCGGAGAAACTGTTTCAGTTGATAAAGTGGGCCAGTTTGTGGCCAATCTAGAAAACTCCAGGATCTTCGGCAACATCATTTTCGATTCCGCGAAGGCTGATACTCAGCAACTTGGTAAAAACCCGTTCATAGCTTTTAAGCTTTCGGCTCAAGTTCTATCTCCTGGAGCAGATTTGTAGTATGCTTGATACTCGATACTCGATACTCGATACTCGATACGTCGAGGGGACCTCGACTCTACAGTTGACGTCTAGTATCCAGCATCCATTAAAAGAGAGGCGTTTACCTATGGATAATGAATCCTCTGCTAGTATTAAAAGTATGCTAATCTTCGTAAGCGTTTTTCTGGTCATTTTTCTCGCTTTCTTTTTCCTCTTCTGGCGACCTACAACTGCCAGTTTGAGAAATTACCAGACAGAACTCAGTGACAAGGAAGCTGAACTGAACCAGTTGGAACGCGACGCAAAAGATTGGCCTGATTCGATCACAAGGGATAGATTGAAGCAGTATGAATCAGAACTAGAGCGATTGTGGGAGCTGATCCCGACTAAAGAAGAAGTCGCGATGCTCATCGATGAGATCCAAACTCACGCCAGGGCTTGTGATCTACAAATTCAGTCCTTGGTCAGGATCCAGGAGAGACAAGCTACTTCCAGAACTGTCCCCGGAAAAGGCCAGGACCAACCCAAGCGGGAACCCAAATACGTCAAAGTTCCTTATAAAATAGCCCTTGGCGGGAGTTACTTCGGACTGATCAGATTCCTCCAAAGGCTTGAAGACTCAAAACGGCTTGTCACCGTAACTGGTATAAAGGTGAATGCCGGAAAAGAAAATCTGCCTATGGATTCCGAACTCCAGTTCAACATATATTATTCCAAAGTGGGGGTGGAAAAAGGTTGAAGAACCATGCTATTCTTATCGTCTTGCTATTGTTTCTAACTGCAACTGCTTTCTTCTGGTTTCAGGTGTGGCGGATCAAGGATCTGCCCCCTGGAAAGAGCGTTTCACCGCCTGTAATATCCACAGCAGAGGCAGAAGCTTTCATCAAGCTTGCTCAGGAGTTGTTGATTGATTACAGAGAACCGATACTCAGTCTATACGGAAGAGATCCTTTCGTTAAAGAGGATCCCAATGACCAGTTGGAGATTAAAAAGGTAGAGCCATCTAAGAGATTCGTCGTTTCATCCATAATCTACAGCAGTTCAAACGCCCTTGCCGTAATAAACGGCAGGATAATGGCTGAGGGCGACACAATCTACGACCAGGAGTTCAGACTTCCTTTCTTAATTGAAAACATTGAGGATGGCAGGGTCGAAATCAGTGACGGCGAGAAGAAATACACTTTGCAGATGGCACTCGTGGCTGGTAAAAGTAGTAGGGTAGGTTTGTAAGTATATAGGTCTAAGCACACAAAGATAGTAACGAGTGACGTATGCAGGGACACGCATGCTGTGTTCCTACATACGTCACTCGTCACACGTCACTAATTGGGAGGACATAATTCGCCATGGCATGCCTGTATTCGAGAAAACACATAGAAGACTTGAGACTTGAGACTTTAGACTCGAGACTTCGGACTCGTGTCACACGTCTCATGTCTTGTGTCTTTATTTCAGCTATTTGCTTTTTGCTGTTGGTCTCTTACTTACACTTTGGTACGGTTGCATCGGCCCTCGAATCGATTGCTGAGAACTCAGAGGATCAGGGAAGGCCAGCTATTGTAGACAGGATAAATCCTGTTTATCTTCCAAAGACTACCGCTCTCGAGATCCTCTCCGATAGGCAACTGAAGATAAAGCAAGTGAGGCTGTCCAAAGGTGGAACCTTGCTCATAGAGGTGTTTGGCGCAAGAACTTCCCTGCCCGATTCCATATCTATCAATAAAGGCATACTGCGCAATGTCACGTTAGAGACAGAAGCGAATGAATTGAGAATATACGTAAACTTAACAGAGCCGGTCGTTTACGAAGTGGAAAGCGCAGCTCTCGGCTTGAAAGTGATCTTTCAAAACCCCATACTGGAACAGCTTATCTCCATAGATGTCAACGAAGAACCCCTTAGCACAGTGATGCTAATGTTATTCACTCAATATGGAGCCAACATCGTCGCAGGCAGTAGTGTCACGGGGAAAGTCACGGCGCATTTAGTGGATGTGCCCCTTAAAGCAGCGTTGGATGAGATACTTAGAGCCGAAGGATACGGCTATATGCAGGAGGGCGAGTTAATTCGCGTAATGTCAATTACGGAAATAGAGGAAATGCAAGCCGAAGCCACTGCCAAAGTCCTACCGGCTCCTGCTCGCAGGGCCGAAACCAGGCTTTTCGAGTTGGAGTTCGCTATGGCCGAGGATATGCAGGACATACTCAAGGAACTTGTGGGACCTGAAGGTTCTGTATTGATTGACCAGCGTACCAATTCTGTGATCATCGTTGCATCAGTGAATGAGATTGAGAGGGTAGAAAAGGTTATAAAGCAACTGGATAAAGAAGTCCCGTGGGAAGAGGAGGAACCAGCGGAACCGTCGCCAGAGGAGCTTAAGGCCGCGCAGGAAGCCGTGATTGCTGAACAGATTGTCAAGAGAGTCTTCAGGCTGCAATATTTGGACCCGGATAACGCAAGGACTATTCTGGAGCCGCTTCTCAGCGAAAAAGGAACTATAGCTGCTGTAAAGGAAGAAAAGAAGGAGGCAAGCGGATCAGGCGCCGGAGGAGGCATGAGCGGGATCGGAGGTTCTGGAGGCGGTGGAGCTGCCGGAATGGGTACGGGACAGGAAATAGCGGTAGGCCAGGGTGGATATCTGGTTGTATCCGATACAGAACAGGTCGTGGAACACATCGCAGAAGAGATACAGAAGCTTGATGTCCCAATACCGCAAGTGGCAATCGAGGCATGCATAGTGGAAGGTTTTTTGTCAGAAGATACTGAGTTGGGGATAGACTGGATGGCTATCAACAAGGATGAGGATTTATCATTGTCTTTTTCAGACGATCTGGGGATGGTGCTTGCAAAAGGGATCATTCCAGTGGAGAAATTCACCGGTTTACTAAATACACTGCATAACAGTTCTGACCTCAAAGTCCTTTCCAATCCCAATATTACCACATTACAGGGCCAGGCGGCTATGTTCCATAGTGGCGATAAAATACCTTACAGCAGAATATTCATTCAGGAGGGTATTCAGCAAGTAGACACCGTGTTTGAAGAGATAGGCATTGTCCTCACAGCGACACCCTATGTAAAAGAAGGAGATATGATCAGCCTGTTGCTCACCACTTCAGTAAGCAGCGAGGGTGGATTCACCCCAGCCGGTCAACCCCGTATATCTACCAGAACCACCCGCAGTCAAGTATTAGTCAAAAGCGGCGATACAGTTGCCATTGCCGGGCTTATCGCTGATAAAAATAGCATAGCAGTTTCAAAAGTGCCTTTCATAGGTGACATCCCGCTTATTGGGAGGGTGTTCTCCACGCACAGCGAGGTGAAACAAAGAACTGAGGTCACGATCTTTATCACTCCCAAGATAGTGATCAGTAATCAGTAATCAGTTTTCAGCGATCAGTATTTATTGATTACTGAAAACTGATTACTGAAAACTGATCACTCACTGGAGGAATGGAAATGCGCTTTATCAAAAACTCATCACTCATCACTATCTTGTGTCTTATATCTTCCTTACCGCTATCGGCAGCCGAGATACTGGATGTGCAGGTCTCATGGGATCCCGAAGACGAACCCCTGAATATAGGGGACTCAATACATTTCAGAGTCGCTACTGACGGCCCGGGCAGTGTCATCATAGACATCAGCACGGTTCATCAGAGCATTCAATTATACGACGACAGTACCAATGGAGACACAGTAGCTGGAGATCATATATACGAATTAGACTACACCATCTTTGAGGGGGATACTGTAGAGGAAGGTCCCATTCTTGTCCGTTTTATGGCCAATGATGGATCAGAAATGCAGACAGACCCAAAAGATGAAATAACGCCACGAATAACCGTCGATGGCACGCGTCCGGTGGTTACTAATGACGGCGTCTCGCCAGATCCTTTCAACCCTAGTTTCCAGTTCGCATATATCAGATATATACTGACAGAGACAGCTTCAGTGTCCATCAAAATCTATGACGGTGAAAACCAATTGGTCAGGGTTTTGGGCACTCCCTCTGGCAGGCCTGGTGAAAACCATACTACCTGGAACGGCGCTGATGATGAGGGTAATACAGTGTCTGATGGTATTTATACCTACGAGATACTTGCCACGGACATGGCTGGCAACCATGCTATCCCCACCAGAGGTGGTTGTGTCCTGACCACCGTGTATGTAGATATCGATAACTCCCTCATCGCCCCAAACCCCTTTTCACCCGACGGAGACGATGTGGACGACATAACCTGGATCACCTTTGACGTGAAGCTTGGAGGCACGGAGGAGCAACTGCGTGCAATCGGGTTCGGCGTTGAAAACCTGATTACCGCTTCTACTGAAGATGATGATACTGTTTCCCCATTTGCCTTAATTGGAATTTCCGTATTCGACTCTTCAGGCGCAAGCAGAGCCACTTTCTTCCATGATCTCGCACTCGAAGCAGACACAGACTTCGCACCCAATGGGTGGCCCAACGGACAGATGCCCTCCGACGTACCCCCGGGATCCGGCAACTTCATAGAAATACCCAACGACCTTCCCGACTTTCTCAACCTTCCCGACTACGCTGACGAGGATAAGCAAAACGACTGGGACACTCTCGTCCCTCTTCACGGCCCTTTCCAATCCGACGACGAAACATTCTATACTACCAGCTTCTCAGTTGGGTGGGAAGCCAAAGATACGCCAGATGGCACTTACCTGATCAATATTGAATGTGAGTTAGTCGGAAGAATCTTCGAGTTTGTAGATTACATGAAAAGCGAAGCCGGATTTATCATCGGTGAAAAATGGCACGCCAAGCCCAACCATCATCATGGCATCACCGCCTTTCCCAGAAGAAAATCCGTCATTATAGACAGAAAAGACATAGTCGCAGTTGACGACGATCCGCCCATAGTCACCTCCACCAATCCAAGCGGCGGCGCCATCATCGATCCCACCAGGGAGCGCATCAAGGAGATTGTTGCCAACCTGGATGACGGCGCAGGAGGTTCAGGAGTTGATCCCATCGAATCGTCCATAGCACTTCTCGACCCGCTGGAAAACAAACTCGGCGGACAGTCAGTGCCCTATGGGATAAACATAATCAAGCTAGTGTTAGACACAGAGTTAACTACAAGCGGCCAGTATACCATCTTGGTAATACCAGTAGACAAGAGGGGCAACAAAGCATCCGAACCCACCTCATACACATTCTCCGTAGAAGACAAGAGCGCCCCCACGGTTGTACCCAATACGGTACAGCCCAAGCCCACCGATTTTGACAGCCAGGAGAACCCCATAGACCCCCTCATTCAGCCAGTAGAAGAGGTGAGCGCTATATTAACAGACGGGCTCACTGGCTCAGGAGTAGATCTGGACAATTCCACCATTTACGTGAGGAACTCCGCCAATGAGGTAATAGAGGGTGAACTAACAATAGACGCAGAGAACAAGAAGCTCATGTACAAACTTCAGAAACCGCTTCAGGTCTCAGACACTTACACCATAGTAGTCATCGCTACAGATTACGCCGGAGCCAAAGGAATATATACTTACCCGCTAGTTCTCGACATGGCCGAGAATGTTGTTGTCCGGCTCGAGGGAAAGACATACTTGGTGATTTACGCGTCAACCACCGCAATAGCCGCCGAAGAAACACCCGAACTTAGACAGATGGCCGTTCGGAAAACAGACGCTTACCCGCCCTTAGTGACCGAACTCAGCGAAGTGACTGGATTCGCAATGGAATTCGAACCTTATGATATTGAATTATCTCAAGAAGCAGAACTCACTTTGTATTACGACAAGAACCAGTTGCCGCTAGGGATCGCCGAGACAGAACTGTCCATCTATGCGTTTAAGTCGCAAGCCAAGGACTGGGTTCAAGTGACTAATGTGGTGCTGTTGGAAGAAGAGAGCAAGTTGACAGCTAAGATCAGCTTCATTGATAGATACTACATAATCGCATACACAAGCCCGGTGGATCCATCGGTTGTGGAAGAAGTTCTGCTGGATCCGCCAAGATACTTCAATCCTGATAAAGAAACGCTTACTTTCACCTTCGCTAGAAACATGAGTAGTTACCAGGTTGATATTTACAACGTGGCTGGCGATAGAGTGGTAATTCTCAAAGGACAAGGAAGATCCGATAAATCCCTGGCATGGGACGGCCGAAACCAGGATGAAGAAATTGTCAAAAATGGAATCTTTATATGCAGGATTTCATATAACAAAGAGGGCCGTAGCGAATTGCTAAACAAGCTTATAGCTGTTGTTAAGTGAGTCTATCAGTTGGTCAATTAGTCCATTAGTCATTTAGTCCATAACTCGACCAATAGACTAATAGACCAATTGACTAACAGAATGGAGAGCAAAATGAGAACCAGAGCTTCTATTTACTTATGGAAAAGGCTTTCGGGGAAAATCCCACGAGAGACCAAAGACATAAGACTCGTCACACGTCACTCGTTCCTATCTTGCGTCTTGTATCTTATGTCTTGCGTTTTATGTTTATGTCTTGCTCTCAGCACGGTTGCGGAATCTAGCTCTTCATCAAGAGGTGCTTTCTCGTTTTCGGGATTCGCTACGGGAGCAGGTACGCGCGCTATGGGGATGAATGGAGCTTTCGCCGCAGTCTCCGATGATTCGTCATCTGCATATTGGAATCCTGCAGGACTTACGTCCTCGTGGTATAAGGAGATTTCATTTACGCGTGCTGATTTGTATGATCTTGACCTCATCACCAATAATGTTCTGAGTGTTTCCGCACCAGAAACCCGCGGTGGAGCAATGTCTTTTGGGTGGAATCAGTTGCGGTACGATTTCGAGTCCTGGCGTGAGGAAGCCTTTCTCGTGTCTTATGCTAAGACTCTGGCAGAGAAGAAAAAATTCAGCCTGTCATGCGGTGCCACATTTAAGTATCTCAGGCAGACGTCTGAGCTGGATATTGCTACGGCAGGTGATGAAGAGGGTGAGGATGTTGCTCCCGTGTTTTGCAAAGCCAGAGGGATGGGTTTGGATATTGGGGTACTTGCGCGTATGAGGGCCAAAGACGGCAGAAACCGTCTGAGCATAGGTATTGCTGCTCATCACATTCCAACGGTAGTAAGGTGGAATTCTGGCGATCTGGAAACCGAAGAGTATATCCCCTACCGCTATGAGGCCGGGCTAAGCTGTGAGCCACTCCCCAGACTAAACGTTGCTTTTGACCTGGTGGGTGAGCAGGACGTGAGGCTGAAAGAGATACACCTGGGTATGGAGCACTGGATTTTCCCTGTTAAATATAGTTTGCCAATAACTGAGAAAAATCTCGCTATCAGAGGAGGTGTTGCCAGGCAGTTGTCTGCTTCCAAGCGGATGACATTCGCCGGCGGCCTGGGTATAAGATGGAACTCCTGGCAGTTGGACTATGCCTATCTGATGGATAGCGATGGTTTGGGAGATACACGCAACAGACTTTCTATTAGTGTCAGATTCTAAATCAGCTATCAGCTATCAGCTATCAGCTATCAGCT
>Ga0114922_10006070_pt1 | contig 11104 bp, 7 predicted proteins | sample AartaG_FD_100975 | JGI IMG/M metagenome (GOLD analysis project Ga0114922, IMG submission 100975) | Deep subsurface microbial communities from Aarhus Bay to uncover new lineages of life (NeLLi) - Aarhus_00045 metaG | ecosystem: Environmental > Aquatic > Marine > Oceanic > Sediment | place: Aarhus...
CATCGACTACCTCCTTTACCCATGCGTAATAGTTCACCTGCAAAAAGACCTTTAGACAGGATTACAGGATAAACAAGATTTATAATCCTTGGTACTCCAATCTTCACAAATGAGCTGTTTTGGTTTCTAACGACCTCAAGCGTGTGATGATGTCCACAGTGACGACCTGTTCCCTCTTGATTCGCTCCATCTCCTGGGCGACCTTTCCTACCTGGAAGCTAATCTGGTCAACCCTTTTATTTGTTTCATCAATCCTTGCGGTTAGGTCCGTCCTTAGCTCATCAATCCTCTTATTTGTTTCGTCGATCTTTGCAGTGAGCTCGGCCCTTAGTTCATCAATACGCCGGCTTTGATCAACTAGATGCCCGTTCATATCAGAAATCCGCTTTTCAATGGCATCAAGCCGCACATCCATCTTTGCTTGGTTGCCCTTTATTGCCTCAAGCTCAGGCAAGATAAGCTTCTTTATGGCAGTAACTATTCCTTCCTTGTCCATAAACCCTCCCTCCGCTTTCTGGCATTTGATCGATACAATAACTACCACAAGAAGTTCTCATTTGCAACCAAGATCCTTCTCTGTGTCATTGAGAAGTCACCGATTCCCGATACTGAAATCAGCGATTTGGAAACTAAAGATTAGGGCAAAACCTTGCTCATAAGTGGCATTTTTTTACCTTGTGTAACCTTTATTACCCACATCCGGCCGATTGGACCCGGATGCGTGCTTTCGACTGGCAATAAGCTAAGTATTTGAAAGTTATCAACTATGGAAAAGCAAGTGCTCTAAATGCTCTAAGATCTTGTTTCGGCACGCTTTTTGCTATCTATATAGAATGAATCAGTGCCATCGTTTAACGCCTTTTTTGGGAAGCTCTCGATAGTAACGGCTGAACAAATCCGAACAAATAGTCTCTACGCCTCGTCCAAGACTGCACTTGGAAGAGGTGGCCCCTTTGGGGCAGTTAATATCCAATGTCGAATTCTCAATGTCCAATTTTCAAGTATTTGTGAGAGGGGAATTCCTGCCTTCATTGGATATTGGATATTCTTCTATATCGACAAAAAATTGTCGATGTTGCGGTACTAAGCGCCTATATTCACGCGGCCATTGGCACCTGTAACTTATCATCTACTCCTTTTGAATCTCGTCCTGTTCAAGGCCGCCCAGAAAAGGCCAAACTCATCGTGAGATGGGGGCGGAAAGCCACGGGTCCGCCTGAGGTGGATAGCCGGGTTGCCGAAGGAACCTCGTTAAGGTTCCATCCAGATAATCCGTTTTTTTCGTTTTTTATTAGTGCCACAGGCCACACGGAAGTCCATTTCCAAAGATGCTGCATTGGGACTTTAGGAGTTGTTTTAACTGCCATATAAGCAAATGACAGTTTTAAAGTTTGATGGTTTCCTAAAAAGTCGGATTTGGTGAATCTGTCATTTCGACCGCAGGGAGAAATCTGTTGCTTTCAGCATGTTACAGCGGTAAAGATTTCTCCCTGGCCCAGACCGGGTTGTTATATGGCACCGGTTATTATTCTCCTGTCGCGCCAGGGCGGGCGCTTCGCTCGAAATGACAAGTTGTTGAGACTTTTTACGGGTTCATAAAGTTTGATAACCTCGTAAAAAGTCTTTTCAAGACATTTTACTCGGCGGGGGAGGGCTACCCCTCCCCCGCCATTTGAAGTGAATTCAAATGGTTCCACCCCCACCCCAGGCCGGGGCTTACCCTCCCTCGGCCTGTTGATGGACTTTTTACAAGTCCATCAACTTTAGTGCCATGAAAATAGTGAAAAACTATGTATGATAGTGGAAGGAAGCCTGAGTTCTTTTTGAATATTCGTTGAAGGTCACTGAAATACGCAGTTGACATTTTTTCCTGTGAAGTGCTATACGCAATTGCATATCTGTAAAAGATTTAGGCATCCTTCATATCAGGCTAAAAGTAGTTCACACTTTAGCGGTTATGGCAAGAATAATATACCATACCGTCATTGCGAGCGAAGCGAAGCAATCTCGTTGGAACTACTCAGATTGCCACGTCGCTCGTGCCTCGCTCCTCGCAATGACGTCGCAGGCAATACCCTCGTGAACGCTTATAAAGTGTAAACCGAGAAATGAACAATGCCCAAAAATCAAATGACCAATTTTGAACATTCGAACATTTGGATTTTGGATTTGTTTGCGGCTTGCGCCTTGAAAACAGTACGAGTTTCGAATTACGTGGTTAGCGCAAGGTTGCGCCTGACGGCTTGAAAACATTACACTTCGTGTCGGATTTCCGGTTTGTCCGGGTTAGGAGGATCGAATGAAGGGAAGAGTGACGAACCTAAAAATGATGGCCACGTTACTTGCCACGGCGATTATTTTTGTGACGAATTGGGGAGTGGCTTCGGCAAAAGATCAGGCAGAATATCATCATGTTAAGTCTTGTACGGTTTGCCACGACATGGGTCACCATCGGCCCATAGAGTGTGGGACATACGAGAATCTCAGAGGGATAGCATGCGAGATAGAGACGCCCAACAGCGGTTTTAGGCTTGTAAAATTTATCTGTGACTTCGGAGAAGTTGCCTGTGACCCTGACGGAACCAATTCCTATGCCGACGGTGATGATACCTATGATGGTGTTTGTGAGGTCTGTCATACTCAAACCACTTTTCATCTAAATACTGGCGATGACACAGAACACTTTGATGGTACATACTGTATTTCGTGTCACTCACATACTAACGAATTTTCCTCTCCTTATGCGCAATCACATGCTACCCATTCCACGTCGGATAAAGGACCTGGGATTGGCTGCACGGATTGTCACTCAGATCCTATCACCTTCGATCCCGATCCCAGCGATGGAGATCCCATTCCCACCCTTTTTGCCGACGGACACGAGTTGGCCTCAACCACGGTCTGCGATGCCTGCCACAGCCCGGGTGGCGCCTTTGACGGAATAGATGATCCGGTTGTTGGCGCCAAGACCAACTGGGCAGATGGCGTGTACGAAGCCGATGGCACAACTCTTATGTCCGGCAAGGAGCAGTGGTGTGCTACGTGCCATGATGATGTACCTGCAGTTAGTGGGCTGCCTGGCACTGAAGTTGTGGTAGATAACCCGGCTGCTGAATTTGTGTGTGCCTGGACTCTCAACTCAAGACAGGGTTATGGGGGCAGCGTCCACTACCATGTGGCAGGCGATGGATCGTGTACAGCTACGTGGACACCTGACCTCGCGGCCGGCAATTACAATGTCTATGCGTGGTGGACTCAGTATAGTAACAGAGCTACGAATGCAAAATATACTGTTTTCTATGATGGAGGCCAGGAGACCATTGAGGTGAACCAGAGGGTAAACGGCAGCCAGTGGAATTACTTGGGAAATTTCCCGTTTGCCGCCGGCTCAGCAGGCTATGTCGTGCTCAGCGATGATGCCAATGGACAGGTCATTGCCGATGCCATTAAGTTTTCCACGAGCGTGCTATCAACGTATGCACCCAACATAGTCGGTGACAATACGACCTATGGATTTTACCAAACCGGCCACAACATCAACTGTCTGTCATGCCATGATGCAAGTAAAGACCATATTGATCATGCGCACCGGACCTATCAAGCCGCACTCGATAACTATCAGGCCGGCTACAGGCTGAGAACAGTAGATGGTGTGGAGCCCATGAACATCCCGAGACCCGGAAATAAGCCGGTTCATGACTACTTGGATGACTTTGCCCTTTGTTTTGATTGCCACAACGCATATGAGGTCGTTGGGCAAAGTTACATGTACGATGAGAGTCATACCAACTTCTCTCATGATCCTGCCCCACTACGCAACGGCCACTATTACCATCTTTACGTGACAAGTGTGTACTTTGATTCAGACTTCGACACCGCATTAGACTCACAGATGACCTGTACAGCCTGCCACAATGTCCATGGAGCACCCAACCAGGCCATGATCAGGCATGGGGAGCTTAATGGTAAGGTACCGGGTTTGAACTTCTGCTATCTGACTTCGTTGGACCCGGAAGTTTGCGACACTGAAGCATCTTTACAAAGCAGTGAGGGAAGCATGATCGCTCCAGGCAGCTCCAACTACGTTGCAAACGGTATATGTACTATGGGCTGCCATACTGCGGGTCTTGGTTCCCAGAAGTCTGAGAGGATCGCACTGCTTTGGCCCAAAGTAATAAATGCCAAGGCAGAGCCTGATACAGCCCCTAATGATGGGAGCGGATCCACACTTATCACCACTTTTATCTCAGATCCTGACGGTGATGTCAGCAACGTTGTGGTCGACCTTACCCCCATAGGTGGGAGCTCCACCCAGCAGATGTACGATGACGGGACCAACGGTGATGTAACCCTTGGCGATGGCACATATAGCTATCTGGCAGCAATTCCTAACGGCAATTCTCTGGGCGAAAAAACTCTTGGGATAACGGCAACTGATGGCGCCAGTAATACAGGTGACAACATAGCGACCTTTACTGTGGTCGACCTCAGCCCTCAGGTAATAAACGCCCAGGCAGAGCCTGATACAGCCCCTGATGATGGGACTGGATCCACGCTTATTACCGCCTCTGTCTCTGATCCTAACAGTGATTTTAGCGGCGACATTAAAGTTGACATTACTCCCATAGGTGGGGGCTCCAGCCAACAGATGTACGATGATGGGACTAACGGTGATGTAACCCCTGGTGATGGCACATATAGCTATCTGGCAAGTGTCTCCAATGGCACTTCCACGGGCGAAAAAGCCCTTGTGATAACGGCAACTGATGATGCTGCCAACACAGGTGAGGGAACGGCAACACTAACCGTCTTCAATCCTGATGTCGTCATTGTAGATAACCCGGAGGCTGAATTCGTGTGTGCATGGACTCTCAATTCAAGCCAAGGTTATGGAGGCAGTGTCAACTACCATGCGGCAGGCGATGGGTCGTGTACAGCTACGTGGACACCTAACCTCGCAGCCGGCAATTATAATGTATATGCATGGTGGACTGTGTACAGCAACAGGGCTACAAATGCAAAATATACCGTTTACTACGATGGTGGCCAAGAGACCATTGAGGTGAACCAGAGGTCTAATGGTGACCAGTGGAATTACTTGGGGAATTTCCCGTTTGCCGCCGGCACGTCAGGGCATGTGGTGCTAAGCGATGATGCTAATGGTCAGGTAATTGCCGATGCCGTAAAGTTCGAGCTTGGCGATCCTCCTCCGCCTCCTCCATTTACTGGAATAGTGGATAACCCGGAGGCTGAATTTGTGTGTGCATGGACTCTCAATTCAGTCCAAGGTTATGGTGGCAGTGTCAACTACCATGCGGCAGGCGTTGGGTCGTGCACAGCTACGTGGAGACCTGATCTACCTGTAGGAGGCAATTACCGTGTCCATGCATGGTGGACTCAGTACAGCAACAGGGCTACGAATGCAAAATATACCATTTACTACGATGGAGATAGCGAGCCCATTGAGGTAAACCAGAGGGTGAACGGTAGCCAGTGGAATCTTTTGGGAACCTATCCGTTTGTCGCCGGTACGTCAGGCTATGTCGTGCTCAGCGATGATGCTAATGGGTATGTTATTGCCGATGCGGTCTGGTTTGAACTGGTACCTTAGTCATTGACATGTGAGCAGCCCCAACGATAGGGGCACGTGAGGGAAAATAAAAAGCCGAATTGCCTAGGGGAGACATTCCCAGGGGTAATTCGGCTTTTCTCACAAATGCGCCAGCATTTGTGAAGCGGGTGGCAAGCATTTGAAAGGTTTATGAAGAGGAGATCGGAGAACTATCACATAATAGCCATTCGCTATAGAGCATAACGGAATAGCGGTCAGATGCAGCAGCGCTGTTGAGCAAATTTCATGAACTCGCTTCAGTCAGCCAGAAATCATACGCGGGGTCTGCAACTTTCTGTCCGATTATAACCTGAAAAGGTCTTAGTGATGGAATTGTATAAGCCAAGCTTGCTAACAATGTTTTAATGTTTTTCCTCGTGTTATATTTCTCCACAAACAAGTATTTTCGTACCGTTCGAAACCCCAGCCTCTCAGTCATCTCAACAGTCTCATCTAGTGTATATTCTCTCCAATGTAAGCCAACTATCATATTGTCATTCTTGTCCAACTGCCTGAAATAATGATCGATTGAATCGTGAATAGACTTGCCCAGAAGTAGTCTGATTCGATTAAGAATACGCGCCTGATTGGGCATACCTATGTAGAGAAAGCCATCCTTATGCAAAATCCTGTTGATTTCTTTCAGGACAGGGAGTGGATTGAAGTTTAGGTGCTCTATTACCTCACACATGATTACTACATCAAAAAAATCAGAGTCATAGGGGATCGATGCCTTCTCAAGTTCAAGCCCGTAAAGGGAATCCCGTTTCTCTGATATAAAGACTGTAAAGAGGAAGATTCATAAAACTCTGGAATATCTACAGCGTAAACACGATAGCCAAGCTTCTTTAAGGAAATACTTACAGGGCCCAAGAAGGATCCGATTTCCAATATTGTTCGACTTCTGTCACTACCCTTCCATAAAGTATCAATCTCGCGAATTGTCCTGACATAGGAACCCTTGTGTTGGTTTAAGTAAAGCAATTCCCCTTCAGCGTCGCCAATTCCAAAAATATCAACCGGAGAAGTCTTATGTTCTTCTATCACCCCATTGACAATGTCTTCGTAGTTCGCCAAGTTTTCTCTTGTCATCTGCACAACATTAGATATTGAGTAGATTCTCTTTTTCGCAGCCAACGCCTAACCGAATTTTTTTATACAATAATCAGATTAATCAAGCAACAGGATGACATTTTGTCGCCATTTCAAATAGATATAATCCGTAGTATAGAAGACGAGATGAGCATGCTCAACGCCCTTTCAACTGAGGCGGGAGTCAGGATCCCTCCTTTTTGTCCTCCTCCGCGCAGACATCCGGCTATGTGGTCCTCATTGATGACGCTGATCGACATGTCATTGCTGACGCCATTAACTTTGCACTACAACCATAGTCATGATTGACACATAAACAGCTCCAAAATGAGAGCCGTGAGGAGAAAAAAGCCGAAATACCTTCGGAATTGACACCTAAGGCAATTCGGCTCTTTCTGTAATGGGTAAAAACCCCAAAGGGACCGAGTTGACTTCACAATTCTTCGTTGGTTGAAAGAATAAAGAGCCCCTTGGTCCCAAGATCTCGGTGGGCTTTCCCTCCCGTTTGAAAACGTCCTTAATCGCAGAAGCCAGGGCAATCTACTCCCAAACTTCTCGAATGTTGCCGATACACGTCCAGCATAAGTCGAACCTTTGAATAATTCTGTTTTTCCCGAATTCAACATGATACAATCATGTGTAAACGTTGAAACTTCAATGACAAATGTGCCGACTATTTAAAAGTAGCGAAGTTTCGTCCTCAATGTGGTAATCACCAAAGGTCTAAGAACAGGCGCCAAGTCATATACCTCCGGCATAGCCGGAGGCTTGAAAAGCTCTGGGACCCCTCGAAGGGGCTGAAAAAAGCAAAACCGAGTGACTCGTCTTGGCATCACGGATCCTTAAATGATGGCAAGTTTGACCTGGTCGCGAAACCACCAAAGGGATATGTACCCCACAGAGGGGGCACGCTACTTGTAGCATGGGGGCTCCGTCCCCCACAAAATCGGCAAAAAGCATACTCCGGGAAATGTCAAACTCTGGGAGTCCCCCGGCACAGCCGGGGGTTTACCCTTGATTAAATTAATAATGAAGAAACACACTATGGAACAAGAGGTCAAGTCACTAATCAAGAAGCTCATCCCAAGGCAATATCATCCTTGGTTTGTTGATTTATATGTTAAGTATGAATATTCCCTGATTAAGTTCAGGTGTCCGTTTTGTAGCGGGCATTTTAGAAAGCTTTTACCTACTGGGTATTATGTTCCAGAGTTGAGGACAAAAAATATCACTGGTGGAGGTTACCGACTAAATGTGAAATGCCCTGGCTGCCTATCATCTGACAGAGAACGACTTATATTTCTTTACCTAAAGAATAGGACCAGTGTGTTTTCTGAGAACCTGAGGATGTTACATGTGGCACCAGAAAGGAACTTACAAAAAGTCTTATTGGCACACCCGAACATAGATTATCTCAGTGTTGATCTAAATTCCCCATTGGCTATAGTCCAAATGGACATTACAAACATCCAATACGAGGATAATTCGTTTGACGTCATCATCTGTAACCATGTTCTCGAACACATTCCGGATGATCGGAAAGCTATGTCTGAACTGCATAGAGTATTAAAACCGGGAGGATGTGCAATCCTGCAGGTCCCGGTTTCACAGTCACTCATTACAACTCACGAAGATCCATCTATTACGGCACCGGATGAGAGGGAGAAGGCATTTGGCCAAAGCGACCATGTTAGAATCTACGCTAGAGATTACAGAGATAGGCTTGAAAGCGTTGGGTTTTCTGTACAGGTTTATAGCTTTCTAAGAGAATTTGGCTGGCTGGCTGTTCACAAGTATGCATTGCTGAAAGACGAAAATGTCTACATTGGCACAAAACCGGAGCAAGGAACTGTATGAGACAGCAACCTCATATGTTGCGAGGAGCTTATTGCCTAACAGACATCACCCAATTAAGACACGTCCTCGATGGGGAGGGGTGCCAGTTCAGCCTGACCGCACTATCATTCTGACAGCCTGCTTTTCATCAGTGTGACTGCCTGATGCAGGCGCTTTCTCAAAATGCTCACAGGCTCTGAAACTTCCTTGTACCTCCATAGGAACAATACCCGCAGCCAATAGCTGAGCACGCTGCGCTTCCAAGCCGAGATCTCGAGCTGCGCAAGAAATCTATCGACCACCATATTGTATTCTGTTCTACATTCTTCTCTCCTTTTGGACTTCTGTTCAGCATACCTTCGAAATGCGCCAACGCATAGCGGGACATAGATCGATGGATACCAGTACGATAACCTGAGCAAGAAATCATAGTCGAGGTGACACCGTAAGGTTTCGTCAAGTCCCCCGATGGCCCGGTAAGCCTCGCTACGCCAGAAACAGGTGAGTTGAAGAACAGGATGGCCAAGGTAAAGTGTGGCAACACGCGAATGTGTGAAAACGGGGTGGACCTCGTGTGTGACGTTACTTTCTTCGTCTACATAGTGCTCATAGCCGTGGATCAGGGCGACCTTCGGATCTTTGACAAAAGCCTTTGCAATGACTTCTAACACGCCTGGATAGTAGTAGTCGTCAGAGTTAATCCACGCAAAAATCTCGCCTGTTGCCCAGTCGAATCCTTTGTTTATGGCATTTGCCTGCCCCTTATCCGCCTCGCTCACCCAATATGCCAGGTTTTGCTCGTATTTGCTGATAATGTCAATAGTACCGTCGTCTGAGCCCCCGTCTATGATAATATACTCTAGGTTAGGATAGCCTTGGAGCAACACCGATCGCATAGCCTCTTCGATGAACTGGCTCTGGTTGAAGCTGGGTGTTACAATGCTAATCTTGGGCCACGGTTTGCCATCAGGCATTATGTATGGAATCGTGGGGGGCTCTCTGGTCCATGGCCAGCCTATATTGGCAACCGGGGGGGCAGGAAGCGAGGAAAGGGCAGGGAAAGATCTCCTCTTGAGAATCATCGCAGCGACCTGAAAAGTTCAGAGTACCTCTGAGCCTGCAAGTTTATACTATATTCGGCCTCAGCCACAGCACGGCACGAAGCCTGGAGATCCAGTCCTTGATTGAGATCAGCAATAGCTTGGTCTAAGGTTCTTGCTAATGCTACAGGAGAAATGTTATCCGCAAGCCAACCTGTTTGACCAGGACGGATAATATCAGGCATGCCGCCTGCAGCAAAGGCCACAACGGGAGTGCCACAAGCAATGGCTTCCATCATAGTATTCGGCAGGTTGTCCACGGGGGCTGGATGAACTAATACGTCTGCGGCACTATAGGCCAGGACCTTTGTGCGTTCATGATCAATGTACCCAAGAGACTGAACACAAATTGTATCAGACCGCATGTCAAGCCTCCCATGACCTACAGTGATTAATATCAATGGGCGGGAGGAGGTATGCTGGATCGCCTCTGAGAGAATCTCTCCGCCCTTACGGCGTTCTGTCAAGGTGTGCGCAACAGTCAATAACACTGGTCCCTTTGTGGCAATATCCAGTGCCACGCGAGCCACCCCGCGATCGATTGGTTGATAGGTGTTAAGTGGCAGCCCGTAAGGAATTACTTCGACCCGATGGCCTGCCCAGACCCCTGCAAGAGCATTATGTGCCAGCCACCGGGATGGACACACTGCCACCAAGTCGGGATATTCTCGAAGTAACCTCTGACGCTGCCTCCATTCACCAGCAATTAATTCGGGAGAGAGACGCCTATACTCCGTGGGCGTTGGGCAAGAATCGTTGCAACCCTTGATGAACATATGACAATCGTAGCTATAGGCGCACCGACCCGTGAAGCTCCACATATCGTGTAGAGTCCATACAGTTGGAGCATATCTGCAACATGTTCGCAACAATTCTACACTCCAACCAGACCCCATGGCAAGGTGCAGATTGTGAACATTGATAACATCTGGGCGTAGATGAGCTAAGGCACCCTTGAGGCGGTGCCGAGCGCCCAACGCGGCAAAACGGCTTCGAAAGCGGACACCTACGCCACGCTGGATGATATTTAGTAACTGAAAGTGCCGATCTGATGGTGCCAACGACCGTAAGTTCCATACGTGGTTATATCCATTCGGCCTGTCCACCAGACGCGTGACCCGATGTCCCAGTGTGCACAAACCTTCTGCCAAACGACTCGCTGCAACCGCTGCTCCGCCTTTGGTCTCGTTATCAGAAAGCATTACGATATGCATACGCCCCTCAATCCTTCAGGTAAGGCAAAGGCTCATAACAAGTAACTCCAGATTTATATTGCGGCGTCGACAAACAACAGACATGAGCATAATCACCCCCTTGGCGGTATTGGTTGATTCATCAACCGGTGGGGGCGACGCTATCGCTGCCCTTTACCCGTAAATATAACTGAACTTTTGTTTCGATGTCGAATACATTATCGACATGGAAACTCAAAATCAAATCAAACGGACACTAACACAACCAGAGG
>Ga0114922_10006071_pt1 | contig 11103 bp, 10 predicted proteins | sample AartaG_FD_100975 | JGI IMG/M metagenome (GOLD analysis project Ga0114922, IMG submission 100975) | Deep subsurface microbial communities from Aarhus Bay to uncover new lineages of life (NeLLi) - Aarhus_00045 metaG | ecosystem: Environmental > Aquatic > Marine > Oceanic > Sediment | place...
CCGAAGGACGAGGCGCATCTCACGAACTGGCGTACCACACTGGATCGGGCCGAGTTGGACGTTATCAGAGAGCTGGTGGCACGGTGCAGCGAGAACTTCATCACGTTCAGCTATTCACTGAGTCCAGGTCGCGGTCTCACCTATTCGAGCGACGATGATCTGCAGACGGTGGCGGACATATTCATCCGGGCCGGCCGGGTCGGTGTCAGGTCGTTTGGGTTACAGTTCGATGATATCAGACCGCAGTTGAACCAGGCCGATTCGGCTGTGTACGAGAGCTTCGCAGCAGCGCAGGTGGATTTTGCCAACAAGCTTCTGTCAAGGGTCAAGAAGAAGCTTCCCGACGCGACTTTTGGATTGACCCCGACTCAGTACTCTGGCCCCCGTGATAACGCCTTTAGTTACTTGCATTACCTGGGGCAACACATCTCGGAAGAATATGAGATAGGATGGACCGGCCCCGGGGTTACGAACACCTATATCGTCCCGGAGGACGTGCGCAAGTTCGTCCGATGGCTCGGTCGCAAGCCGCTGCTCGGAGACAACTTCCCCGTCGCAGACAGGATAACGTCGGGCGGGCCGCTCCATCTTTCTCCTCTGCGCGGCCGCGACCCGAGGATAGTCTCGTTGGTCACCGGCTATGTGGCCAATGCGATGCCTTTGCCGGAAGCCTCGAAGATAGGGCTCGCGACGGCCGCAGATTTCACATGGAATCCGCATGGATACGTGGAAAACCGGTCGTGGCGTAATTCGGTTCGTATTGTGGCAGGTCTTGGAGCGTATGCTCCGTTCACGTTCTTTGGCTCGTTCTCCCAGTCGTTTCTGTCGTGGGCAAGGCCTCCCGATGAGCTTGACCTGGCCTTGAAGCGATTCTGGTACGAATACGACCGCGATGAATCGGTAGATGTGGAGGGCGCGCTTCAGAACTACTTCACGAGGTTTGCGAGCGTGGAGAGCGAACTGGATGAGAACCTTGCGAACCGTGCGCTCTTTCGCGAGATACGGCCCTGGACAACCAAGCTCAGGCAACTCGGCATAGCGGGCCTGTCCGCCATACAGGTGTTGCGCGACAGTGTCGAGTATTCCGACTCGTTGTATAGCTCGAAACAGAGTTTCCTCTTGACCGTCGATCAGGCCGAGGCGAACAAGGCGGGTATCTGTGGCGGCCTGATGGAGGCCTTCTTCGAGCGAGTGACGAAGGAGATAAGCGAAGCTCCATACTGAGTTGCGCTGGACCTGTCAGTTTGCAGGGGCAACCTCTCCCACCTTGCTGTACGGCGGGCAGCATCGCCGCGGTCCCACGTCGCAGACCTAACAACTACACCTTCTTCCCACGGAGCAGAGCGTGGTAGACTCTCAGGTTGCCCTCAACCATGGCGTCAACGGTAAAGTCGTCATCGAATAGCGAGCGTGCGTTCGATACGAGTTTCCCCCCGAGATCCTGGTCGTTTAGCAGACGCAGGACGGCTTCTGCGATTGCCTCGGGGTTGCGCGGCGGAACGAGCAGCCCTGTTTTGCCATCGTTGACCATCTCCGGAATGCCGCCGGCATCGGTTCCGACAACGGGCACGTCCATCGCCATGGCTTGCAGGACGGCGTTGCAGAGCCCGTCCATGTGGCTGGACATCACGAATACGTCGAACATCTGCAGGAACTGGGGAACATCGGTACGGAATCCCGGGAAGATGAGCCTCTCGCCGATGCCGAGCGTGGCGCTCAGGCGTTCGAGGTCGTCGCGGAGCTCGCCGTCTCCGACAACAAAGAACCGCGCGTCAGGGACCTTCTCGAGTATTGCGGGGACGGCTTCAACGAAGTAACGCTGTCCTTTGTGGTCAGCCATAAAGGCGACGTTGCCGATTACCGGTACGTCCGCCGGCACACCGAATTCCGGGCGCAGGTCCTTTGGTTCCGCACCGAGAAACGTCTCGAGTTCGATCCCGCTGTGAACGACGCCAATCTTGTCGCCGGGCACCCCGTCGTTGATCAGTACACGGCGAATGGCGTGACACACCGCTACATAGCGGTCGACGCCCCACAGGTATTTGTAGATGCTCAGCCGGTGCTTTCGGACGCTGAAATCCACGCGGCGTGCAACGACTGTCTTGCCCCGGCGCGCCATGCGCGCAGCCGCGCAGCCGAGCGTGTGAGCGTGAGACGTGTGCATGTGGACTATGTCGACGTCCCGTCCCTTGATAAGAGTCCGCAGCTTCAGGACCGCTGCCAGGTCAGCCTCGCCTCGCATCGCGATCTCGACGACGCTGAGTCCTGCTTCGCCTGCACGCTGGGCAAACGGCGAGCGTGGTTGTGCTACGACAGTGACGGGGTGGCCGCGTGCCTTGAGCCCTTTTGTAAGGTAGAGCGCTTGCTGTTCGCCGCCGCGCCACGTGCGCTCGGTGTCGATGTGCAACGAGCTGATCAGGTTCATCTCTGCATTCTCTTATTCCAGGTGAACAATATCCCTATCCACGGTCGGGCCGCGCTCGCCTTCGATAGTCGTACTCGTAGCCGACTCAATCTTCGCACCCGCCGTCCGATTACGAGCACGACTGACTGCTATCCAACTTCTTAACCGCACCGGCAAGCCAGCGCACCAAAAGCGCCTCTAACATGTGCGCGGCCTAGATGTGCCGCGCCACGTTGTATCCTTCGTGGATCGCGTCGAGCGCCCGGCGAGGCTCCTTGGCATCGCCGACCAGATAGATCTCGTCGCAGCTGCCTTTCAGGGCGTCGTAAAGCGACGTTTCCGGTACAGCACCTGTGGCAAGCACAACCGTGTCTGCTGGGAACTGCTTCGAAACATCCTTGACGCGACACGAAACGCTATGGTCGTGTATCACGATCTCGCTGACGTTTGTAAAGGCTTCTATACCGTACCGCTTGATTTCGTCGAGCACTATCCAGCGGGTAGACCGGCCTATGTCCGCGCCGAGCTTGCCCGAACGTTTCAGCACGACGACGTCACGACGTGGTTTGAACGCCAGTTCGAGCACTCGGTCCAGGCTTTCGGCTTGGTGCTCGATAAGGAATCGCATCGTAGGACCGTCAATCAGGTCGGCTTTCGCCAGGTAGAGAGCAGCTTCGCACCCTACCCCACCGCCACCTATCACCACCACTCGATTGCCGCATCGGACCTCGCCCGCGAGCACCGCCCTTGCCTGAACAACGTGCGCCCCGTCGACCCCGGGTATTTCGGGAAGCGTCTCGCTGGACCCGGTAGCGATCACGACAGAATCGGGCTTCTCATCGAGCACAGTTGTCAGTGTCGCTCTGCAACCAAGCCTCAGGTTCACTCCGAGCCGCTGCAGCTCTGCGCCCATATGCTCGATATAATCGGCGAACGAATACCGGCCCGGAACGTGCGCGGCTAGTGACAACTGACCGCCGAGATGATGTGCATTCTCGAAAAGCACAACCTCGTGACCGCGCAGCGCGGCCACGCACGCCGACTCCATGCCGCCCGGTCCGCCGCCGACAACAACAACCTTCTTCCTATTGGTCGCTCGACCGATTTGGCCGCTGCGTTCCATGCCCGCGGCAGGATTAATCATACAGGTAACGCTTTGGCCGCTGAACACCCTGTCGAGACACCCTTCGTTGCAACCGATGCACTTTCTTATCTCGTCCAGCCTTCCCGATTGTGCTTTCGCAGGTAGCTCGGGATCGCAGAGCAGCGCTCGGCCCATTGCCACCATGTCGGCTTTGCCGTCGCGGAGCACCCTTTCGGCCATCAAGATGTCATTGATCCGGTTTGCCGTGATGACCGGGATGCCAACGCTTTCTTTGATACGAGCGGAGAGGTATGTGTAGCAGCCGGGGGGCACCTGCATGGTTATCTGGGGCACACGCGTCTCGTGCCACCCCCCGGTCACGCTAATGGCGTTCGCACCGGCTTGCTCAAACCAGCGGCACACTTCTGCGGAATCCTCCAACGTGTTGCCGCCCGGCATGAAATCGGAACCGCAAACCCGGACAATGAGCGCGAGATCTTGGCCAATAGCATCTCGTACTGAGCGAAGCACATCGGTACCGAACCGCGCTCGGTTCCTGAGATCGCCACCATATTCGTCATCGCGCCGGTTTGTAAGTGGGGAGAGGAACTGCGATACGAGATATCCGGCCGAGGCAATAACCTCGACCGCGTCGAACCCGGCGTCTTTCGCGCGGCATGCCGCTTCGGCGTAGCGGCGCTCGACGGCCCTGATTTCCTCAATTGAGAGCTCGCGAGGTGTTTCGCGGGTGAGCCGGGACCGCACAGCAGATGCCGATACGGCTTGCTGCCCGATCAACCCCGAGTAAGCGTATCGTCCCGCATGGTAGAGTTGAACGGCGCTCTTGGCTCCCCGGGCTTTCAGTACATCCGCCAGCCGGGAAAGCCCCGGAACGAACTCGTCAGCGTGCAGACCTATCATCAACGGTCCCCCACTCAGTTCGTCCACCGTGCAGCCGCCGACTACTATGAGCCCGACACCGCCTGATGCTCGCGCTTCATAGAAGTCCAGAAGGCGATCTGTTATGAATCCATCGCGAACATAGCCGAGATGCAGCGCCGGCATCACAAGCCTGTTACGGATCTCGAGCCGGCCAAGCGTGATCGGCGAGAAAACCTTGTCGAGTTCAAACACGTATTGACTCCCAGCATGTTCTCGGATTCGAGCTACGGCAGCGGCGGCAATTCTACCTCTATTCCTCATCGCAAGTCAACATTTGGGCGGGACCGAAGAAATCTCCTTCCTGTCAGGAATATGCTGCAGGGCACCTGTCACTCACAGCAAATCAGGTTCACCAAACTCAACGCGTGTAACTAACGTTCTTCATTGTGTTTAGCGCTTATGGCGCCTCTGTATGGCCTGTGATGTCTATAGAGTTAAACATTCGGGTCTGGACGATTCGCGGACAAGTGTATCCATAACCCTTTGCCGGGACATGAGTTAAGACTGCTTATGGATTCTTGGCGCGATGTATGCTCTCTTAGTCTGTTGATTGGAACGGAAGGTTGTACCCAGTGGGCAAGAGGGAGAACACAGAGCGACCCGCAAAATGAAGGTTATAAGGTCAACTCCGCTCGTCGGCCTCATTATTTTCGCGGTCACCGCGATGCCGGTGATACTCGCGGTGGCATTGTCGGAGAGCTTCTTCAAGCTCGCAATCAACGCGCTGATAGGGTTCGCGTGTGGCTGGACGTTGGCTGCCGCGTTCGACTTCGCTAACAAACGTTACGTATCCTCGAAATACCTCTTTGACAGGGTAGCAGCGCTCATAATCCTCATCCTGGCGGCCCCTATAATGGTTGTAATCGCCATACTCATAAAGCTGACCTCACCCGGTCCCGTCCTGTACAGACAAGAGAGAGTTGGGCTGAATCGGCGCGCGAGAGGGGCCAACGAGCCCGGGCGATTACCTGGTGAGGACCGACGTGCGGCCAACCACCACGGCAGGGTGTTCCTCATCCAGAAGTTCCGCACAATGGTGGTGGATGCGGAGGCAGACGGGACGGCTGTTTGGGCAAAGGAGCACGATTCACGGGTTACACCGATAGGCAGATTTCTGCGAGGCACGCATCTTGACGAGTTGCCCCAACTCCTCAACGTTCTCAGGGGTGACATGAGCTTGATAGGTCCTCGACCCGAACGCCCCCATTTCGTTGACCAGTTCGCAGATTCGTTGGACGAGTACACCGAACGGCTTGGGGTAAGGCCGGGTGTTACGGGCCTTGCTCAGGTCTGCCAGGCTGCGGACAGAAAGATGGAAGACGTCAAGCGAAAGATCCGGTACGACATCTGTTACGTGCGCGACGCATCGTTAGTTCTTGACACAAAGATATTCTTGTTTACGCTTCTCAAGATCCTCACGGGGCGCCTGGCCGAGTTCCCTATCCCGGCCATGGCGGACGCGACGTGCTCGCCCGACCCCGTTGCGGAACGTAGTGGTACAGTCCATGATGAGTCGTCTGATCCTGAGAACGGTGAACGGTCACCAACCGTGTCTGACGGTCAGCCGTCGAGCGAGTTGAAGCTTTCACAGCGCGGACAGCGGGATATCTCAACCGCTTCATCGTCAAGGTAGGAATAGCCGCAGTACTCGCATTGCCAGAAGTTCTGTCGTGTCAACCGGCGAAACGTCCCCCGGGTCGAAACCTCTGTGTAGAGCCAAATGGCGCATACCGCCGCGCTGAGGAACCCGAGATACAGCAGGATAGCGGTCCTTAGTGTGATCTGGATCATTGTCCGTTAGATCGTCCTAAACTCTATGGTAAGCGTTCCCCACTGTTCGGGAGCCTCACAGCTCTCGAATAGATAAGCTTTCATCGCCTTTGTTGCCGCGTCGATGAGCTGCGCCGTGCCTCCCGTTAGGGCGTGAACATCAGTGACTCTGCCTTCTGAGTCCACCGCGAACGACAGTGAGATCTTCTCTTCCTCTCCTTCGTCCGTGTCCCAGTAAAGGCCGCGCAGTGGCGGTGCAAACAGGAGATCGCGGTCTCTTGGTTCGCCCTGCCATTCCACGCGCGAGAGGCGTGGCGTTCTCCTGCGCGAAAACGGCGGAAACAGGCGGCGGACAATATCTCCATCGCCCGCCACTGAACTGAGCAGGCGCTGAAACCCGCTTTCAACTCTCGGGTAAAGATCCTCATAGTCCGGAGGCAGGAGGCCACGCACACCCTCTGGAGAAAAGGTAAGGCGGGCGGCGATCGTAAGCTGTTCCAGTTTTGAGAAATCGAGGCCGGGCAACTGTATTTCGGCACGGGCGATCAGCGATTCGTCTTCGGCAACATGCAGCGAGTCACCCAACCTGCGCCTGCCGAGCGGGTACCCGTAACTTCCAGGGCCCGACAGAAAGGGCTCCGACAGAACGGTGGGCAACTTGACGAATGCGAACTCGAGGTAAGGCGGTTCGTCAACAGGCGGAAAAACGACTACGATGGTGAACATCTTCAGCAACAGAAGATGCCAACCTAGAGAAACAACAAGGGCAATGTTTAACGCACGGTCCCGAAACATAGAACCTCATTCGGCCTCCAATGGCTTGGTGGCTATCCCGAATCGCTCCAGCCCGACACTGCTGCAGATGCCGAGCACATGGACGAACTCGGCCATCTGCACGTGTCTGTCCGTTTTGACAAGCACCATGCGTATTTTTCGTTCCTTCGAGATGTTCGTCAGCACGGTTGGGAGTTCATCGATCGGGGTAAGTCTGTCGTCGACATGGATTTCGTTTGCGCGAGTAATGGTTATTGTCAGGTCACGCTCCTCCTGCGACTCAGCCGCCTTGGCGCTGGGCAGTTCCACCTTGATACCGGGCTGGAGGATGAAGCTCGATGACAGCATGAAGAAGATCAAGAGCAATAACACGACATCTATGAGAGGTGTCAGGCTAAGGCTAGCGCTTATCTGATGCCTCCCGCCGCGTCTTTTTTCGAATTTCATCTCTCGAAACCACCTTCTCGGGCAGTGAGCAAGTCAACGAGTTCGGACGAGCTTATCTCCATCTCGACAATGAAGTTGTTCACGCGGCTGATAAAGTAGTTGTAGGCGATCAGTGTCGGAATTGCCACAGTCAATCCTGCCGCCGTCGTTACGAGCGCGTTGCCTATCCCTTCTGCGAGGTCCGACGGGTTGACAGCGCCCATCTTCTGCTGTATCTGTGCAAAAGCCTTAATCATGCCCTGGACGGTGCCCAGCAAACCGAGCATCGGCGCGACGTTGGCTATAGTGCCAAGGACACCGAGGTATCGTTCAAGCCGTGGTATCTCGAGCTGGCCGGCATCCTCGATTGCGTCTCGGATGTCTTCCTTCGACCGGTCATGTTTAAGCAGTGCCGCCTTAAGGATTCGCGCGATAGGTCCCGCGGTCGCATCGCATATGTCTATGGCGTCGGCTATCTTCTTCTGTTTAAGCACGGTCCGTATGGTGTCCATGAAGTCACGCGTGTCGATCTTGGACCTGCGTAGCGTGAAGAATCGTTCGAGCGTGACCGCGAGCGCGATGAGCGAGCACGCGATTATGGGCGCCATCAGTATGCCGCCCTTGTCGACTATGTCAACAACAAAGAAATCTTCCATTGCATACTCCTCAACCTAGACACTAACGTGTAACGACTGTCCCGATTCCTTCTTTCGTGAAAATCTCCAGCAGCAATGCGTGCGATAGTCTGCCATCTATGATGTGGGTCTTGGAAACCCCGCCTTCCAACGCTACGGTACACGCCTTCACCTTCGGTATCATGCCGCCTGCTATGATGCCTCGCTCGACGAGCTGCTCGGCCTTCTGAAGAGTCAGCACGGAGAGCAACGTGTCCGGAACCTCAGGGTTCTCGAGTATTCCCGGCGTGTCGGAAAGAAACACCAGCTTCTCGGCTTGTAGAGCAACCGCGAGCTTTGCCGCCGCGGCGTCCGCGTTGACATTCCACGTGTTGCCGCTCTTGTCCGTGGCGATTGGCGCTATCACGGGGATGCAACCGGCATTCTCGAGCGCTACCAGTACGTCAGCGTGCACGTTCCGGACCTCGCCGACATAGCCGATATCGACATGGGTTGAGTCTTCGCCTTGCTCCAGCTTCTCGGCCTCAAGCAACATCGAATCTTTGCCCGACAGGCCTACTGCATTGCCTCCCGCCAGGTTGATCGAAGACACAATCTCTTTGTTGACCATACCGACAAGGACCATCTCGGCCACTTCGATCCCCTTTTCGTCCGTGACCCGTAGCCCTTGATGGAACGTCGTTTCCATACCGAGCCGTTTCATCATGGCGCTGATCGCCTTGCCGCCACCGTGTACCACCACAGGGTTCATGCCGACGTATTTCATCAACACGATGTCCTGGGCCGTTTGGTTCTTGATCCGGTCGTCTTCCATGGCACTGCCGCCGTATTTCACAAGGACGGTCTTCCCGTGAAACTCCCTGATGTATGGCAGCGCTTCGACGAGTGTGTTTGCCTTCTCTATTATTCTCTCCATCGCTACGTCCTGTAGTGAGCGTTAATGCGCACGTACTCGGAACTCAGATCTGTTGTCCAGACAAACGAGTCGCAGTTGCCTTTTTCCAGGACAATAGTGATTCGCACGTTGTCGCTCCTGAGCGCCTCAGCTGCTCTCCCCTCAGTTTCTTGAACTCCCTCGCCTCGTAAGACCAACTGAACCTCGTTCAGTGAAACATCCACCGTCCCTGGATCAATCTCCGCCCCGGACCGGCCAAGCGCCGCCATTATCCGTCCCCAGTTCGGGTCTCCGCCAAAGAGTGCCGTCTTCACGAGCAGCGATTCGGCCACCGTGCGGGCCGCGGCTCTCGCGTCGTCGTCCGTTGCCGCACCGCGAACCGCTATCTCGACGAACTTCGTCGCTCCCTCTCCATCAAGAACGATTTGGCGCGCAAGATGTTGACATAGTTCGCGTAAAAGACTCGAGAAGGCTTCGTAATCGTTCGAATCCGGTTGTATCTTCTTCCCGTGGGACTCGCCGTTCGCAAGAATCACCACCATATCGTTCGTGCTCGTGTCCCCGTCTACGGTGATTCGGTTGAACGACGATTCAACGGCGGCGGCAAGTGCGCTCTGGAGAGGTCCTGCATCCATAGCCACGTCCGTTGTCAAGAACGCCAACATTGTCGCCATATGTGGGGCAATCATGCCGGCGCCCTTGGCCATCCCGGTTATCGTCGCCTCCGCGCCCGCACACTCAAAGGAAGCCGAGGCCAGTTTCGGCACGGTGTCGGTGGTCAAGATTGCCTCCGCAGCATCTTTGATCCCGTGTTGGCTGAGATTTCCGCACAATGCTCGTATCCCGCCGCAGACGCTATCGATGGGCAACGGCACGCCGATGACCCCTGTCGATGCCACGATTACCTCATCGGGGTCTATGCCGAGCCTCGTAGCCGCCTCGCCGGCCATGGCACGCACGTCGTCCTCACCGTTTTGGCCCGTGCATGCGTTCGCGTTACCGCTGTTGGCTACGATTGCCCGCGCCCTGCCGTTGGCAGCGATCCGTGACGAGTAAACAACGGGCGCAGCACGCACCCTATTCTTCGTAAACACGCCGGCAACAACCGCCGGTGCCTCCGAGAAGATGATCGCCAGATCGTTACCATCGGGTTTCATGCCAACCCGCTCGGCCCCGGCAACGAATCCGCAGGCTATTTGAAACGTCGCGTCGGTTGAGCTTTCTTTCACTGTTCGGTTCATTATCGTATTCTGTGCTGCATCAACAATTACGCGTTTGCCTCCGTATAGTCCTTCGGTTTGCGCCTGTTACAGATCCGCGACAAGCCGTATCCGAACGCTGCAACACCCGTTAGATGCGGACATACTCCGCTAGCGATGTTGCAGGCACCTTCTCGCGCCAACTCATCCCCCCAAGATGACGTCTATTATATGCACGCCCTTTGGCTTCGGCAACTGGGGGCTTTCTTTCTGTTCGGGAACGACCGGTTTTCGTCGTTTTTCGACCGCGGGTTTGCGCACGAACTCGACTCCCATCTCGACATAGCCGTCTTTGCGTTCTTCTAGTCGGATAACCCTACCCCTGATCCGGGTGAGCGGCGTTGTGTCGGCTTCGTCACGCACAACCGTCATGGACACCAGTGTCCCGGCAGGGAGAGAGTCCTCGGAGACCAAGAGCGCGCCGTAAGCGGCCAAATTCACCATCAAGCCCTTGAAACACCGCTCCTCATCGCCCACTCGGCAGAACTCGACTCGCCTCCTGATCGATGCCCGTTTGGCCCGGCGCCTGCCTTTTCTGAGCGCGCGGTCATTCTTCGTGAAGAACATGTCGTCTGGCACTGACGATCTCCCAGCTGCGCAGAGAACCACTAGATTTCATCGATATCATAGCATACGAAGTCGTGAGAGATCAATGTCGCGCGTGGGTTTAGCCTATCGAGGGTGGTCTAACGGCATGTAAGAGGTCGGTCTACAGAACCTTCCGAGCGGGCTAGAGTATATGAGCCATTTGCGCTGCTGGTAACTGTTGTTATGGGAGGATGATGCAAAGTGGTGAGGAGACTTGTTACCCCAAAGATATGGGCAATTCGTCGTGTTTTTGTGTTCTCGGACGGCTGAAGTGTCGAATTGACCCCCAGGCAGATGTGGAGTGCGCAAGCTTGCTTGCGCTTTTA
>Ga0114922_10006073_pt1 | contig 11102 bp, 9 predicted proteins | sample AartaG_FD_100975 | JGI IMG/M metagenome (GOLD analysis project Ga0114922, IMG submission 100975) | Deep subsurface microbial communities from Aarhus Bay to uncover new lineages of life (NeLLi) - Aarhus_00045 metaG | ecosystem: Environmental > Aquatic > Marine > Oceanic > Sediment | place: Aarhus...
TAAAAAATATATTCAAGGACGGATTTCTGATTGTTAATATCGAAAGAATTGCTCTGGAAGCCAATCTCTTTCAGAAAACAAAGGGTTTTTAGATTGACTTAGAGCTCTTTATAGGTGCCACCCATTTTTAGCCAAGTACAAGAAGCGCAGTAATTAAACGCAATTGGTATTAGTGGTGTTAAAGTAGTTGGTCAAACACAAACAAATAATTAGCAGCAGATCGATGACTTTTTGTGCTACGCAGAATAGTGGGGATTGCCCCGGGCGGGTGGATTAGGCCGGAAAGTCGCAGGGGCACTTTTGGCGGAACGTATTTATGGCTGACAAGAAAGATAGTTTATTAGTAAAACTCGATCAAATCGAGGCACGCTTTAGCGAAATCGAAAAGCAGATTGCCGAGCCGGCCATAGCCAGTAACTCAGCCAAGCTGGTATCATTAGCCAAAGAACAGGGCAAGCTCAGGGCAATAGTTACGAAATACCGCCGGTACAAACAAGCGGTTAGCGGGGTTGAAGAGGCCGAGCAAATATTAAACGACGGTACCGCCGATGAAGACCTCAAAGAGCTGGCCAAAGAAGAGTGTCAGCAGCTCGAAGGCCAAAAGAACAACCTTCTGAAGGAAATTACAAACACCCTGGTAATGGCCGACGATATGCATATCGGCTCAGTCATAATGGAAATACGGGCAGGAACCGGTGGTGAAGAGGCGGCCCTGTTCGCGCGTGATCTGTATAATATGTATGTAAAATACGGCGAGAGCCGCAGGTGGAAAGTTGAACAGCTCGGCTTTAGCACATCAGAAAAGAACGGTTTTCGCGAGGTGATATTCAGCATCAAGGGTACCGGTGTGTGGTCTGAATTAGGCTACGAGGGCGGCGGCCACCGGGTGCAAAGGGTGCCGGAGACCGAATCTCAGGGCAGAATCCACACATCGGCAGCAACAGTGGCGGTACTGCCTGAACCGGAAGAGCTTGATATCCAGATAGCCCCCGATGATGTAATAGAGCATGTCAGCAGGTCGAGCGGGCCGGGCGGACAAAACGTAAACAAGGTCAGCAGCGCCATCAAGCTCGAGCATATACCAACAGGGATTACAATCAGTATGCAGGATGAAAAGAGCCAACATAAGAACCGTGCCAAGGCGTGGCGGGTGCTGAGAAGCCGGGTTTATGAGCATCATATGAGCAAAAAAAGGGCCGAGCGCGATTCGCAGCGCAAAACGATGATTGGTTCCGGCGACAGGTCTCAAAAAATAAGGACATACAATTACCCGCAAAATCGCGTGACCGACCACAGAATTAACCTATCGCTTTACAGCCTGGACAGGATAATGGGCGGTGATATGGGCGAGCTAATTGCAGCGCTGAAAGATTACGACAGGCAGCAGAGGCTGAGGAACCTTTAAGGCATATCTGGAACAAAAGACGGGGCATAATCAAATGACGAATATCGAAATCCGAAATTCGAAACAAATTCGAAATTCAAATGTTCGAATTCTCAAAACTTACTGTTTTAGTCATTTGAATTTTAGTCATTAGATATTGTTTCCACTATAAGGTGTCCTCCATAGTGAGTCCCGAGGACTGTGGAGAATTTCGTGCTTCGTGCTTTTCGTATTTCTGAGCTTCGGATTTATAAGGGACAAACATGATAGTCGTTGTTACGGGAATGGTTGGCGTTGACAAGAAAAGCTATCTTGAGAAAGTATGCCAGTACGCCGGTGAAAATGGAAAAGAGGTGCTGCTTTGCAACGTAGGCGAGAGGATGTACGCCGAAGCGCCCGATATCCCACCGGGGAAAATTCTGGATATACCAATGAAAAGGCTAAGCTCACTGCGCCGCAGCGTCTTCAAAGACATCATCGCAAAGGCCAGAAAGGCCCCAAATTTGATAGTCAATACTCACGCAACTTTCCGCTGGCGTCACGGATTGTTTCCGGCGGTTGATTTCGACCAGATGCGCCAGCTCAACACCGATATGTATATCTGCCTGATTGACGGTGTAAGCTCATTACACACGCGGCTTGTGGCCGAACACTCCGCGGAACATACGCTGAAAGATTTGATTGTCTGGCGGGAAGAAGAGATTATCGGCACTGAAATGCTGTGCAAAGGTATTAACGAGAAAATTCCTTTTTATTGCCTTGCCCGCGGTACAGAAGAGCAAACCACCGAGACATTCTACGAACTTGTCTTTGACGGTCAATGCAAAAAAGCATACCTGAGCTTTCCTATGACCGCAGTTGAAGATATGACAAACGTGAAAAATGAAATTGACGAATTTCGACGAATGATGAAGCAATCGTTCATCTGCTTCGACCCGGGCGATCTGGAAGAATCATATCTGCCGCAAAAAGCCCAGAGAGCAAGCGAAAAGGGACTTAACTACGTTGAGGTGACGGCGTTGGGGCGGAAAGTTCGGCTGGATTTACACGAGGTCAGGCAAATCGAACGCGATATCAACAGCCAGATATATGCCCGTGATTTTATGCTGATTGACCAGTCGGAAATGATAATCAGCTTTATTCCAGCGCTGGATGACGGACGAGCCGCTATATCGAGCGGGGTTGAGAGGGAACTCCAGCACGCTCACGAAGCGGCCAAAGAAGTTTATGTCATCTGGACGGCAAAGCAGACCCCTTCGGTATTCGTTACACAGACGACAACGAAAGTCTTTAATACCTTAGCCGAAGCTATGGAATGTTTTAAGGAGAAAGGATATGCAAAATAAACAAAGTTATGAAAACTTTCCCATTTGGATACCTTTTCTTTCCTTCGTTTTATCGTTATCCATTTATGCATTAGGCGCCTACATCTTCCGGCTTCTTGGCATTGCCTTTACTGCTGCTTACATAATCTTTTGCCTATGGATTGAGCTTAAGATATTGAAGCAAAGCTGCGTGAACTGCTACTATTACGGCAAAACTTGCGGCCTGGGCAGAGGGAGACTGTGCGGCCTGCTTTTCAAGAAAGGAAATCCCGAAGGATTCGCCGAAAAAGAGATCTCGTGGAAAGATTTAATTCCGGATTTTCTGGTCCTGATTTTTCCTCTTATCGGCGGAATCATTATTTTAATCAGAGATTTCACCTGGCTGATATTGGTTTTAATGGTAATATTGGTCATGCTTTTTTTGGTAGGAAACGCGTTGATGAGAGGATCATTAGCCTGTAAATACTGTAAACAAAAAGAACTCGGCTGCCCGGCAGAGCAGTTGTTTAATAAAGGCGCAAAGACCGCCGGCTCATGATTTAGTTTGGTTAAGCCAGCCAAAACGTTAACGTTTAAGTGGAAAGATTATAAATAAAGTGCCCATCACAGATGAGAAACAGTTAGCGGCAGTTATCGACCATACCTTGCTTGAAGCGACGGCGACAACAGAGCGTATCGAACAGCTATGTGAAGAGGCAAAGTCCTATAGTTTTCATACAGTTTGCGTGAACTGCCGATGGCTTCCTTTGATAGCTGAGCGATTACATAATACGAAAGTAAAAGCCGGCGGTGTGGTGAGTCTGCCGCTCGGCGCCGACACGACGAAAATCAAAATCGCCCAGGCCAAAGATGCTGTTTTTGCCGGTGCCGACGAGATTGATATGGTCGCCGATTTGGCAGCGATAATAGAAGGCGATGCGAAATATTTACAAAATCAGTTTCAGGCGGTGCTGAAAATCTGCCGGTCGATGAGACCTGCGGTGGTGCTCAAAGTGATAATCGAATCGGCCGCCCTTAACCATGACCAGAAGATATTCGCCTGCCAGGTAGCCCAAATGTGCGGCGTAGATTTTGTAAAGACCAGCACGGGAATGTATCATGGCACGGGCTTGCAGCCTGTAAAAACACGGCCAGGATGGCCGTGCCACGGAGCAACCATCGAAGACATTAAGCTAATGAAGGAAACGGCTCCGAACTGCAGAATAAAGGCGGCCGGGGGAATCAAAACGGCAAAGCAGGCCCTTGAGATGTTAGCCGCAGGGGCTGAAAGGATAGGCACCTCTTCGGGCGTACAGATTATAAATGAGCTCAGGGCGGGACAATAATGACGATAGGGGCGGTTACCAAAACGGACAATCATATTCTCTGCAAAGCGCACTGCAAAGAGAGCCGCACGTCCATAGATTTGCCGGCCCTGAGCGAAAGATTTGCCAATCTAAAATCAGCCTCAATTCTCGGCGGCAACCCGGCCAAGACTGATGCGGACAGATTTAGCTACTGGGCCGCAGAGCCAAAGGAGATATTCGAATTTAAGACGGGACAGAAAGACCTATTCGGAAAACTACAAAAAGTACTGGATAAATACAAAATCGAAGACTATAAGGGCAACCACACGGGGTTGCCCCTACGAGGGATGTTTTACGGCGGATGGATTGGGTATTTTAGTTACGAACTGGGCAGATATATTGAGAAGCTGCCGGAAACGACAATAGACGATCTTAAAATGCCGCTGATTCGGCTTTGCTTCTATGACCGCGTTATAGCCTATGACCATATCGAAGGAACTGTCCGGCTAATTGTGCTGGAATTACCAGACGATTCTGAACAACCGCAGGACAAACTTGCCTTTCTGGAGCAGTTGCTGAGAGAATCCCAAAAGAACCGTATCCCAGAACCCGGGCCGGCCGACCTTGAAACAATAGATTTTTCACATATTCGCTGCAATATGGACAAAGAGTACTACCTGCGGACGGTAGAGAAAATAAAACGCTACATCTATGACGGCGAAGTCTATCAGATTAATTTCTCACAGCGATTCGAGTGCGAATACGATGCCGAAGCGATAAAGCTCTATCACTGGCAAAATCACTATAACCCAAGCGGCTACGCCGCATATATCGACGGCGGAAATTTTCATATCGTCAGTGCATCACCTGAGATGTTTATCACAATCGATGACGGCTTTATTCGAACCAAGCCGATAAAAGGCACCCGGCGGCGTATCATTGAGCAGGCCCGGAAAAACTCGCAAGCAAAAAAAACAAATACAAATAATTTTAACGAACTGCTTTACAGTGATAAAGAACGCGCTGAGCTTAATATGATAATCGACCTGGAGCGTAACGATGTGGCCAAGATCTGCAAACCGGGGACAAGAAAAGTAACTCAGCCCAGGACAATCGAAAGCTATCCGACGGTTTTTCACGCGGTAGCGACAGTTGCCGGGCAGCTTCGGGAGCGAATAACAATCTGCGATATTTTGAAGGCTATGTTCCCGGGCGGCTCTATCACAGGCGCACCGAAAATCCGCTCGATGGAAATCATCGACGAAACCGAGCCGACCGCAAGAGGTGTTTATACCGGCAGCATCGGCTTTATCGGCCTTGACGGCAGTGTGTGCTTGAATATTGCAATACGAACGATTATTATCACAAAACGAAAGGCCTTTGCCCAGACCGGCGGCGGAATAGTAGCAGATTCAGAACCCCAAGCTGAGTGGGCCGAGACAATCACGAAGGCAAGAGCGCTTTTGGCCGGAATAAAAGCAACACAAAAAAGTAGACAACGGATAGTAGAGATAAAAAAGACAAATAAGAAATCCAAAAAAATTAATACAAAACAAGATGCCGGAAAAAGTTTTTCTAAATGACAAACTAATCGATATCGAAAAAGCACGTATATCCACGACAGACAGCGGATTTTTATATGGAGCGGGTCTTTTCGAGACGATGCACAGCCGCAACGGCGTTGTTTTTGCCCTAAAGGACCACTTAGACAGATTATTTTCCAGCGCCAGCGCTTTATATATCAATAATCCATACGATAAGAAATATCTCACCGATGCTATTTACAATGTCCTGCAAGCAAACAAATTGACCGATGCCCGTTTGCGATTGACACTTACCAACGGGCCGATGGCCGAATCCGAGCAGCAGCGCAAGGCCACCCTTCTTATCACCGCTACGAAGCTCCAGCCTTACCCTGGGGAATATTATAAAAAAGGCGTTATGGTGATACTTTCGGCATCCAGGCAGAACACCTTCGAGCCAACATGCGGGCACAAAACAACAAGCTATTTCCCGCGCATGATTACGCTAAACAGCGCACATCAAAAAAGAGCGGCCGAGGCATTATGGTTTACGACGGACAACCGGCTGGCCGAAGGGTGCATAAGCAATGTGTTCCTGGTTAAAGATTCCGTCATTTATACGCCGCCGATTGAAACGCCCGTTCTTGCGGGCATTGCGAGAAAGACCGTATGCCAAATCGCCTTAAAAAACTCTATAAAACTTCTCGAAAAAGACCTCTCCATAGACGACGTGCTGGGGGCCGATGAGATTTTTCTGACAAATGTAATTATGCAGATTATGCCGGTAACCGCGGTAGAAAAGCACACCGTAGGCGACGGCAAGGTCGGCACGATGACTAAAAGACTGCAGATCAGTTTCAATGAAGTTGTTGAAAGTCAATGCGGGAAAAGCAAATGAAAATTAAAGACATTACTGAGCAAATAGAAAAAATAGTCCCACTAAAACTGGCACAGGACTTGGACAATGTCGGTCTGCTTATCGGCGATGCGCGGAAAAACGTAAAAAAAATTCTGCTGACTATCGATATAACCGGTGATGTTTTGGCCGAGGCCAAAAAACTAAAGACCGACCTGATTGTGAGTTATCATCCGATAATCTGGGACGGCCTGAAAAAAATTACCACAGAAGGCCCGAGCAGCACCGTACACGAATTGATTCGCTGTGACATTGCAGTTTTTTCGATACATACCGCGCTGGATGTCGTTTCAGGCGGAGTCAACGACGGCCTTGCCGAGATTATCGGCATCGAGGACGGAAAGCCGATTGGGGATTATGTTGTTAATCCCGCGGAAGATAATTATAAACTGGTCGTTTTCGTTCCCGCCGAATCGCTGGCCGAAGTTTCAAACGCCGTTTTCACCGCCGGCGCAGGAGCAATAGGAAATTACAGCGACTGCGGCTTCAGCGCCGATGGAACCGGGACCTTTTTACCTATGGAAGGCGCAAAGCCGGCTATCGGTAAAAAAGGACAACTGGAAAAAGTTCTTGAGATAAGATTCGAGACGATTGTTCCGGCTGAAAGACTCGACAAAGTAGTAGAAGCAATGAAAAAGACCCATCCTTACGAAACGCCGGCCTTTGACATTATCAAACTTTATAACAGCCAAAACAAATTCGGCCTTGGCAGAATGGGCAAATTAGCAAAGCCTTTACGAATAGAAGAGATTATCGGGAGAATAAAGAAACATACCGGCGCCACAGCCGCAGGTCTGGTTGGAAAAGAAAAACGGCTGGTAAAAACAGCGGCGGTATGCGCCGGCTCGTGCAGCAGGATTATTAATTTGGTTATCGCGGCAAAGGCCGACCTGTATCTTACAGGTGAACTGAAACACCATCAGGCATTAGCCGCACAGGAAGCAGGCCTGAGCTGCATTTGCCTGAGCCATACCGTCTCGGAACGGTTCATTTTGAAAAAATTCGCCAAACAGTTGCAAAAACAGCTAAATTCAGTAACAATAAGGATAAGTAAAAAAGATGCCGACCCATTTAAATGGAAAGATATATGACAGAAGAACAAATGGAAGAAACAGAAACGAAATCGCCAAACACTGAAACCAGTGAGGATATGGAAGAGCAGAACGATGTATCACAGCAGGACCGGGATGTTGTTCAAGGGACTCCTGACGGAGAGCCGACGGTCGAGACTGTCGTAGAAGCGGTCCTGTTCGCCAGCGATGAATCCCTCACAGACAACCGGCTGGCCAAGATAGTTGAGATATCCGTAAAGCAGGTCCGTCAAAGTATCAAGAACCTGAACGACAAATATCAGGCCAACAATAACGCATTCAGAATAGAGCAAATTGCCGGCGGCTATCAGATGCTTACTCTCAGCACTTACAACCATTGGCTGAAAAAATTACTTCGGGCCCGCAGCGACAGCAAACTTAGCCCTGCGGCCCTGGAGACACTTGCCATAATCGCATACAAGCAGCCGGTTATTCGAGCCGATATCGAGGCCATCAGAGGAGTCGCTGGCGGTGAGGTAATTCGAACTCTTTGCTATAAAGGTCTGGTCAAGATAATCGGCCGAGCTGAAATCTTAGGCAGGCCAATGCTCTACGGCACGACAAAGAAATTCCTGGAAGTCTTTGGTCTTAATACACTCAAAGATCTGCCTAAAATAGAAGAGCTTAAAAAGCCGCCCGCCTGAGCGCCCCCGGTATTGCCCGTATCGTAGAAGCTTATCGAATCTTTTTTCTCCTTGATTGAGCAAGTGCTCTACGAATAGTCGCTGCCACCTTTTCGGTGAGGTAATCGGAGCCCTCGGGGGTAAAGTGAACATTGCCGTTTGGCTGCTGGATTTGGCTTAATTTCCGCATGGCGTGAGCATGCAGGTCGTTAATCATCACGCCATTTTCTTCCATAATTTTCTTAGCGGCTTCATTGTATTTTATTTCATCACCCTTTAAGCGGCCCGGCTCACCGTCGGGAACCGGTGTCGTGCCGGCCCAGATAAGCTCGGCGCCGGTGGCCCTGAGTATCCCGACAAGCTTGCGCAGGTTCTGTTGATACTCCTCAAAAGTCAAATCCAGCCTGCCATTAACTTTGTCCTTACGGTTCGGAGTGGACGGGTCGGTGCTTCGATAACAAAGGTCGTGCAGACCCCAGTTGAAGTGAATCACATCCCATTCGCCGTCACCGAGCCATTCGTTAATCTTTTCCAGACCTATGCCTGTATGCCGGGCATTAGCGGGAATTCGATGGACATTGACCTTGCCGGCAAGGAGCTTGCGCACCGGCAGTGTATAACCGATCGAGATAGAATCGCCAATCAGCAAAACCCTCGGCAGAGCCGGATCATCTTCGATGGGAGCGAAAACAGGATTTACTCGCGTCTGTTTCTTTCGGGGCTGATTTGGTTTTGATACATCTTTTAAATAGCCTAAAGAAGTAAGAAACCTGTCGGTTTCTTCGATGGTTTTCTTAAATGAGCTGTTATCTTTGTCTCTTCCGTAGTTGAAAAAGCCGTGGCCTTTTTCTTCGAACGGAACAAGCCGGCAAATATTACCGGCCTCTTTCATCGCCGCGCTGAAACGCTCAACGCTTTCAAACGGAACAGTCCGGTCCGCAGTGCCGTGAAAAATAATACACGGCGGGAGGCCTTTTGTTATGTGCTGCAGGGGAGATATTTCCTTTACACGCTTGAACCTTTCATCCGAGGCCCTTTTCTTCGACAACTCTACAAGGTCAAGGGCCGGATTGAACAGCACTAACGCATTCGGTCCGGAGCTTATATTGCGGTCTTCATTTTCTTCATCAAGTCCTTTAATTACACCTGTGCAGGCCGCGACATGACCGCCCGCTGAGCCGCCGCCTGCGGCGATTTTGTTCGGATTGACGCCAAGTCTTTCTGCGTTGGCCCTGACCCAGCGAATAGCGGACTTGCCATCGGCAACGCATTCGAACGGTGTCGTGCCATGCCGATTTCTGACGCGATATTCTGCGGAAATCGCCATCATTCCCCGAGAGGCCAGGTAATCGCACTGGTGATAAAACTGCGTCGGAGTACCGCCGACCCAGCCGCCGCCGAAAAAGAACACTATGGCCGGTAACGGCTCTTTTGCCTGCCGGTCGGGTGGTTCAAATATATGCAGTTTCAACTCGACCTGGCCGATGGTTTTATACACCACGAGTATCGGCTTTATCGTAACTTGCTGGTATCTATTACGGCGCTGGGCCGCCCAAAGCAGAGTTGTAGTAATACAAACCAAAAATATTATTACAATCTTTTTCATCATTTAGCTCCTTTGAGAAGAATTGTAGATTAATTCCAAGGCAGTACTTTTGTGTCAGGTTTAACCGCACGAGCAGGACGAGGATGCTCATCGTTGAAAACGTACATATCATCCTGCTTTTCTATGACAACAAAACTTTCATCAATCGAGCCGTCCGGCTTTTTTATATTATCGAGTGAAAGTTTCAGGTGTTTGGCAAGAAACTTATAGGCGCCGATACGCTTGGAAAATCCATAATCATGCCCCTCATCGGGAAGGTGCACATACTCCACAAGAGCCTCGGTGCCATAGAGACGATATACATTTTTGATATAAGGATATTCGACATTCGGTGTGTTTTTAGTCCAGTCCTTGCCGTCGGAAATTAGCAACTGCGGGCGCGGTGCGGCCAGCGCGGCGATATCGGTATTGTTTGTCTCGTGGGTTTCGCTTAAGTGGATGGGCATGCCGCTTTCGCAGTTGCATCCGCCGAAGAAGTGGGCCGATACCATTACAACAGGCACAGAGACGGCGACACGGTCATCGACGGCGGTTAAAAGAAAGGATTGTGTTCCCCCGCCGGAAGCACCCGTTACACCGATGCGTTTTGGGTCCACTTTTTTAAACGAGGTAAGAAAATCGATGGCACGGATGCTGTTCCAAAGCTGCAATTTCAGGGCTTTCGGCCGGCTATGCTTCCAACCGGCATTCTTCCAATCACCATATCCGACCATATCATAAGAGAAGACAATAGCTCCCATGCGGGCCAGCGAGGCACATCTTTTCTGCATATCGGGCCGGAATCGTCCATAGTCATCAGGGGTGCTCCAGTGGCCATGGGGACAAAGTATCCCGGCGAAAGGTCCCCTGGCTTTGCGGGGACGATACAGGTTTCCGGTAACAAATACGCCGGGCAGGCTTTCAAATGCCGCGTTCTGGACTGTGTAGCCATCGTATTTGCGTTTGCTGTGAATAATCCGCTTGAGCGGGCGCTTTTCGGGCAGAGGCGAAAGCTCCGCTCCAACGAGAATCCCCTCACGAATGCGCTCGGCCCGGGCCTTCCATTCGGCCAGGTTGGAATAGCTTCGGGCAAATTTTGCGAGCTGTTCTATGGCGGCCTGCTCGCTGTGATAATTACCCTGGCAAAGCTGAGGCTTTTTACTTTCAGAACCTCGAACAAGTCTGCCCGAAAGTGTTAGCACAAACATTAATAAACCGACAACAAATACTCTGTAAATAACAATCGATGGACTTTTCATTCTACACCTCATAATTTCTTTCAACATACTAATTCGTTTTATAATCACATTCACTACCACTGTGCCAGGGGCTTTATTGGTACTTTTGTAACTATTTCCTTGTCTTTCCA